>Ga0181600_10001253_pt1 | contig 19737 bp, 19 predicted proteins | sample 041ome_2_FD_132982 | JGI IMG/M metagenome (GOLD analysis project Ga0181600, IMG submission 132982) | Coastal salt marsh microbial communities from the Groves Creek Marsh, Skidaway Island, Georgia - 041406US metaG (megahit assembly) | ecosystem: Environmental > Aquatic > Marine > Intertidal zone... | reverse complement strand
TCATCAATATAAAGATACACCCGCTTGGCCCTGGTCGACAGCACAGGTTGACGGGTCTTTACGCCATCCACCAACGCGCGTACGATATTCAATGCACTGGTCACGCGATCTGCACTTATCCCTAAAGGTAAATCCACCACAGGGGTAGGGATTGTATGTTTGCGACCCTTGGCGGTTTCGACCCAAGCAGGAACAGACTTGATATCAGGCGAATTCACAGGACATCCAATAATCGCACTGATGGGGGGCAAAAGATCCGCCAAAGCACGGACCGCAGTTGATTTCCCCGTGCCGCGATCGCCAAACACTAAAACACCGCCGATTTTTGGATCAATCGCGGTCAGGATCAACGCAAGTTTCATCGTATCTTGGCCAACGATTGCGGAAAAAGGAAAGGCTTTAGTCATTTGATCGTTCCTGAATAATCTCTTTGTCGAAAGCGGGCCAATGCCCATCAATTGCTGTTATGTTGAACCTGGCATACAGGTCCTCTTTGAACCAATTCCCACGGCGAACTTGGTCTATTGCCGATTTGTGCGGTCCGTTTGCATGTGCAAAGGCAGTCATTTCTTTTAGGTTGGGCCAAATTGAAAAAGTAAGCTGTTGACGCAATGGCACTTCACCAAGGCCGATTTTGAACAGAACATCTGTATTTTGACCAATCCGTACGCTGATTGCCGGGGCCTGCTGCCAAAACTTTCGAATTTTTTGCCAACGGACTGTGGCCCGCGTTAAAACTGCAACTGGTCCCTGATCGCTGCGGCTTTCCGCGGAAAACGGACTTTTCCCAGACCATTGTCCACGGCTAGACACTGTTTCAAGAAACAGCGTAGCAGTGTGCGCGGCGCGCGCGCGATACCGTGAAAATATGCTATTATTGTCCATGGCAAGACGGCCATGTTCTGCACTGTCCCAAACACAAAGAATTGCATAAACACCCCAGTTAGGGACCGGCGTAAACCCTTGACCTGTGCCCGAGCCAAGAAGTTTCCAGAAATTCAAATGCGGTATTCGGCGCAACGAGAGTCGCGCAAGCCCCATCATCACAAAAGCCCATGCTTTGTGCCGCGGCGTATCAAAACGATACAGGCTGAGAGTGACGATCTGAATAATATGCCTCCGCTTGTTTGAAAGGATGCTTGGCATGTTTTTAGTCAACCATAAAACAGTTCTATTGTAAAATAAAATAGACAGATGTACTGTAATAATATCATGACACTTCCTGAACGCTCTCTCAGGGTCCCGACGGATCCCCCATACCGACCAAAGGCGATTGTCATTGGGGCCGGTTTGGGCGGTTTGTCTGCGGCAATGCGATTGGGCGCAAAAGGATATCATGTTCAAGTTCTTGATCGGCTTGATCGACTGGGCGGCCGTGGGTCATCCATTTCTAAAAATGGCTTTCGGTTCGACCTTGGGCCAACGATCCTGACCGTACCAAAGGTATTCGAACAACTTTGGGCCGATTGTGGGGGATCATTTCATGACGATGTTACCCTGACGCCTGTTGATCCGTATTATGAAATCAGATGGCCCGATGGATCCCATTTTCAGATCCGCAACACCGAACAAGACATGTTAGCCGAGGTCAAACGCCTGTTTCCAAACGACCTTGCGGGCTATAACAAGTTCTTGAAAGATTGCGAAAAACGCTATCTTTTCGGCTTTGAAGGGTTGGGCCGCAAGCCGATGCATCGTCTTTGGGATCTGATCAAAGAACTGCCGGGCTTTGTGTGTTTGCGGGCGGACCGATCTGTCTATGCTCATGCGGCATCGCGCGTAAAAGACCCCCGGTTTCGCATGGCTTTATCGTTCCACCCCCTCTTCATTGGCGGTGACCCACGCCATGTGACATCCATGTATATTCTGGTCAGTCACTTGGAAAAAGCTTTTGGCGTTCACTACGTCCAAGGCGGCGTGCAAGAGCTTGCCGATGCAATGGGCCGGTTTATCGAACGGCAAGGTGGCAACATTTCATTAGGGACAACCGTAGACGAAATAACGTTCACGGACCGTCGCGTGACGGGTGTCAAACTTGCTGGCAATCGCCACATTGATGCCGATCTTGTCGTATCAAATGCCGATCCAGGATGGACCTATGACACGCTATTGCGAAAAGCAAAAACAAAACGCTGGAATAGCGCGCGGCTTAAGCAATCGCGTTGGTCCATGGGGTTGTTTGTCTGGTACTTTGGAACGCGCGGAACACGCGATATGTGGTCTGATGTTGGACACCACACCATTATTAATGGGCCACGATATCGCGGATTGTTGAAGGATATATTCGATAAAGTATCGTTGGCGGATGACATGTCGTTATATATTCATCGACCCTCGGTAAATGATCCTTCTGTTGCGCCGCAGGGGGATGATTGTTTTTATGTGCTGTCACCGGTGCCAAACCTGAAAACAAACGCACCTGTCGATTGGGCTAAAGAAACACCAATCTATCTGGATAAAATGCGCGACGTCTTGGAACAAACCATCCCTGGGTTCTCTGACAAGATTGTGGCACAGCATGTGTTGACGCCAAAAGACTTTCAAAACAGATATCTTAGCCCACACGGCGCGGGATTTTCGATAGAACCCCGTATTTTTCAATCTGCTTGGTTTCGGCCGCATAATATCAGCGAAGATTTCGACAATCTTTATCTTGTTGGGGCAGGTACACATCCAGGGGCAGGGATCCCAAGTGTTGTTACCTCGTCAGAGGTGTTATCCCATCTCGTGCCAGCGGTTGCAAAAACAGGGGCGTCTTAATGTCCACCGCACAAACAGATATGGACTATTGCAAAGACGCGATCCGCCACGGATCGTTATCCTTTCATGCCGCATCATTACTGTTGCCGCAGGCGGTGCGCGAACCCTGTTTGGCGCTCTATGCGTTTTGCCGATTGGCCGACGACGAAGTCGATCTGAAATCAGACAAATCTGCATCTGTTCGAGATTTGGTTGCACGACTAGACGACGTCTATGCGGGGCGGCCTAGAAACCGGCCGATGGACCGGGCTTTTGCCCGCATGGTCGAAGAATTCGACATGCCGCGTGCATTGCCCGAAGCCTTGATCGAGGGGCTCGTTTGGGATGCCATGGCAAAGGAATATGATACATACGACGATCTTGTTGCTTATGCCGCACGTGTCGCGGCGGCGGTTGGCGCAATGATGTGTGTCATAATGCGGGCCCGTGATAGCGATGTTTTGGCCCGTGCTTGTGATCTGGGTGTGGCGATGCAATTGACAAATATTGCCCGCGACATCGGCGAGGATGCCGGCGAAGGTCGGCTGTACATACCGCATGATTGGCTTGCGACCGAAGGCCTTACGCGCGACGATGTGATGACTATGTGCCAGACGCGGCCCGAATTACAACGCATTACGCGCCGATTGTTAGCAAATGCAGATCGCCTATATCACCGCGCCGAAGCGGGCATTGCCTGTTTACCTATTCAGGTGCGCCCTGCAATGTTTGCCGCCCGACACATTTATGCGGCGATTGGGGATAGTTTACGTGACAATAATTATGACAACGTCACAGTCCGTGCGCGCACGACCAAAGCCACGAAAATCAGATTACTAGGCATTTCCGCAACGAAAGCAGTGGCAAGCATGATGTTGCCCACGCCCGCGACAATATATGCCGACCCCTTACCGCAAACAGAATTTCTGATCCGCGCGGCAGCAATTGAAAAAGATCAGACCGTAGGCTGGAGTGATAGATTTATTTCGATTATGGAACAGCTCCATCAACATGATCAAAAAAACATTGGTGCTTGATACACTACACCGAAGTAGGAACAGAGATAATGTGGTTTGACTTTGGTATATTTTTGGCAGCGTGTTTTGTGGCGGGTTCAACCGGCGGCCTATTCCCGCCCGGTGAGTGGTATGCAAACTTGCGAAAACCGCGTTGGACACCGCCCAATTGGGTGTTTCCGATTACTTGGATAACACTCTACCTATTGATGTCCTTCGCTGGCGCAAAGCTCGCGGCACGTCCTGATGCCGGAACTGCCTTGGCCCTCTGGTCATTGCAAATCGCCCTTAACGCTTTGTGGACGCCCGTATTTTTTGGCCTGCAAAAGATTAAACTTGGCTTGTATGTCATCACTGCCCTTTGGGGCGCGGTGGCATTGTGCATCGTTGTGTTTGGATCGCTTGATTGGATGATCGGTGCAGCATTTGCACCCTATTTATTATGGGTCACCATCGCGGCGCTTTTAAACCTATCTGTCTATCGCCTTAATCCTCAGGCGTGACAGAACCAGGCCAAGATGCACGGCGCGGGACGCGCACCGCTAACATCGCCAAGATTGCAGGATTGCGAAAACGATGCAGATCTAGCGCTTCGAAAACGCCCGTAGTTGTTTCACCCAACAGCGTGGTTTCCACCATTGCACGGCTATAAAACGGTGCATCCAGCAGGCTTTTGACTTGTTTGGGTCGCTTGCCTTGATCACATCGGGTATTCCGCGCGACCGCCCACAAACTACGTGAAAATTTGGTAGGTGGCGGCGGTGCCTTTATTTGCTGTCCAATGCCTTGGGTATCGAAATGCAAAGCGTGTTGTTCATGGGTGCCATCGCGAAGTTCAAGATCATAAAAGCACTTGGCCCCCCCCTGAACGGGAAAACGCGCCCAAGTCCAATAATTGAAATCTTGCTCTAGCGCGCGCGTCCCAAAGTTTGCATCAAAATAACCATGCCCTGACCATGTCCAACCCGGCATATCAAGATCAACATCTATATCGGCCGACGGGGCAAAAGGTCGCCAGATGTGGGTTCCTTGGGCCGTCAACGGCAATTCAACCTGCGTTATCCCTTTGAGTCGCAGTGTTACTGTACCCCTGATCCGCGAAATCAATGGTAAGCTGCTAATTTCGTCAATTTTGATCCTTAGACATTTCTCGGTGTCATCCCACGTAACCGACGAAGGGCCGATTGTCAGACTATGCTGTGTTTGACCCAGGGCCGCACGGCCCCGATCTGTCATTGTAAAACGACCCCCTGGGCCATATGTCGCAACGTTTAAACAGACATTATTTTGCGGTTCTTTACGACCGGACCATTTATACCAGGGCGAAAAAACAGACCCTATGAAAGCAATTATTGAAATTGCCCGCCCCGTCTGAGGATCAAATCCATCGATATACCACCACGCATAGCCATTCGGCGGGACATCTATGTTAAAATTTGGCGCCTGGTCATCTCCTCGACCGCGAGCTGGCCGCAAAGCGCCGCCATCGGGACCCCAGCCCCCGGATGAATTCCCCCGCCCACCAAGAATAGATTCTTGATCTGGGTCACGCATTGCGGCCGCGTTAGCGTCGCCATCATCCCCTCTGGGCTCTGCCCGTAAAGTGACCCGTCCGACGCGGGAAACAGGCGGGCAAAGTCCTCTGGCATCGTCAGATGTTCGCGGCATAGCTCCCTTTGAAAGGTCAGGCCGAAACGCTGCAGGCGGTCGAAGGTGATTGCTTTGCATCTGTCAAAATCCTCTGGCTTTGGGGCCCTTTTCGAAAGAGGTGGCGCGTTAAGTATAATTTCCAATCGATCAACATCTGGGGTCGGTTTATTGATACCGCGATCCTGCGCACAGATATAAATGGTTGGATCTGTCGGCATTTCGCCCTTTTGAATTGCATCGAATTCTGAATTGGGCCTATCGGCAAAAAATACATTGTGATGCGCTAAATTCGCAACATCAATACGCGCATCAAATCCCCAAACATATGCAGAAAGACTGCGTTTTTCAGAATTGGCGTTTTGGGCAATATGGCGGACATCGTTGCCCAATTTCCCCATTGGCATTGCCCGCGGATCACCATTGAATATAACGGCGTCCGCGTATATCAAAGATCCGTTTTCCAAAACAACGGTGTCAATTTCATCGCGGGATCGCCGCAATTCGACAGCCGCTTTGTTGTATGTAAACTCTGCCCCGCGTGCGATGCACAACATTTCAATAGCGCGTGCAAGCTGGTTCATGCCGCCTTTGATTGTCCAAACACCTTTTGCTTCGGCTTGCCAGATCAAGGATAAGAGCGCGGGCGTCGTTTGCGGCGCACCACCGATATAGCTGGCGTAGCGGCCAAAAAGTTGTTGCAAACGTGGGTCTTTGAAATACGAACTAAGGCTGGATTCAAGCGTTGAAAACGGACGCATTTTGGGAATGAGCTGGGGCTTTTTAAAAACAGCTGACATCATCTGTCGCAAATTGGGCCGTGCGTTTTGCATAACAGGCAGGTCGAAACATTCAAAAAGCGCGCGGGTGTCATGGTAAAATTTTTCAAATTCCTTGCCAATCGCAACGCCAAAAACATTTTGAATTTCAGCATGTGACGCTTCAAAATTTTCATGCAAATCCAACATGGTACCGTCTGGCCACCAATGACGCGCCAGTATCGGTTCGCGTGCCAATTCAACATGGTCATTGATATCTTCACCTACAGACCGAAACAATCGTTCAAAAACCGGCAACAACGTCAAAACTGTTGGACCAATATCAATCGGCCCCGTTGATCCAGGGTGTGTTCTCATTTTGCCACCAGGGCCAGAGGCAGCATCTATAACATGGACGTCGTGCCCTGCATGCGCGAGCTTGAGCGCGCTTGACAAGCCACCGATGCCGGCCCCGATGACGATAATCTTACGGCGCACTTTTTTGTCCTGTTCTTGTCCCACCATGATTGAAGTGTTGACTCAATGCAGGAATATGTCCAGTATTATTTACATATATGTTAACTTTACCTGTCACCTTGGGGGTGTCGCATGTTAAATGATCGAATTGAAAAGGCCATCCAGAAACATATCTGCAGTGGCGCGGTCACGCAGCCTGCGCCAACCAAACTCAGGGCGGCAATTGACTATACGGTCTTTCCGGGCGGCGCACGCATACGGCCTCTTATCTTGACCTCAGTTGCTTTGGCATGTGGGGACGATATGCCCAGCGTTACAGATGCCGCGGCAAGCGCCTTGGAATTTATTCACTGCGCAAGCTTGGTGCATGATGATTTACCATGTTTCGACAATTCGGCGCTGCGTCGCGGAAAACCAACGGTGCATCGCGCCTTTGGGGAAACCACCGCCGTGCTTACAGGCGATAGCCTGATCGTCAACGCCTTTGCAGCTCTGGCCACGCAAGGTGCGGTATCACCTGGACGTGTGCCAGAATTAATCGCGCACCTCGCACGCTATACGGGTTTTCCAAACGGTATTTGTGCTGGTCAAGCGTGGGAGGACGAAGTGGTCGTGGATCTAGGGGCATACCATTTGTCCAAAACCGGCGCCCTTTTTATTGCGGCGACGCAAATGGGGGCTATCGCGGCTGGACACGATCCCGAACCCTGGCAAGAACTTGGCGCACGTATTGGCCAAGCATTTCAAATCGCAGACGATTTATTAGATGTGCTGTCCGATGCAAGCGTTACCGGGAAACCAATGGGCCAAGATCTAAAAAACAATCGCCCAAGCGCCGTAACCGAATTCGGTGTAGATGGTGCAAAGAAACAACTGCGCGACGTCTTGGGGGGTGCAATTGCATCTATTCCCTCTTGCCCAGGCGAAGCGCAGCTGGCCAAGATGGTTCAAATGCAATCCACCCGCATGATGGCCGCGCATCAAACCCATCCACACGCCTAAGCGATGGCCGAACATTCCGCATACCGCCCAAGGTCGCGCAGCCTTTCGCATTGGTGGGCGACCAAAATCAATGCATTCTATCGCAATTTATCTGTCCAAGATTTGGCGTCCCGCCTGCCTTTTCTATCACGGATTTCACGCAAAGAGGGCGAAGCAATTTTTCAATTAATGACAGGGTTTGTTGATACGCAAATCCTGTTGACTTTCGTTCGAACGAACGCACTGGAATACCTTTATGAACGGCCGCGGACCGTCAATGAATTGGCGCGGTTGACTGGATTTGAAAAAGACGCAACAGAATTATTGTGTCGGGCAGGGGTTGCATTACACCTCATAAAACTGCGCAGGGATCGAATATATTTGGCACGCCGCGGCGCGTTGATCTTGGGGTTGCCGGGCATCCCAGAATTGATTGATCATCATTCTATTTTATACGAAGATCTTATTGATCCAAAAGCTTTTTTTAACGGAAAAACACCCCGTAAACTGGCAGAGTTTTGGCCCTATGTTTTTGGCGCGACAGACACCGTCAATGATAGCGATCTTGCACGATATTCCGATCTTATGACCAAATCCCAATTTATGGTCGCGCGCGATACATTGCGTGCGATTAGCGTGCCGAATGCCGCACGATGGCTGGATGTCGGCGGCGGCAGCGGCGCGTTCATGGATCAGGTTGTGCATAAATTTTCCAAAGTGCAAACAGCTGTATTTGATCTAGCAGGCACGCAGTCCACCTGGCCAGCAAAACATCAATTCATTGCAGGGTCATTTTTTGATGACAACCTGCCGCAGGGCTTTGACATCATTTCGCTCATTCGGGTTTTGTATGATCATAGCGACGAAACAGTGAAACAGTTGTTAACCAAAGTTTACACCGCACTGCCAAAAAACGGTCGCCTTATCGTGTCAGAGCCAATGTTGGGCCACCGAAACCCAAATAGATTTGGCGACACGTATTTTGCGATCTACACCATGGCAATGAACACCGGGAAAACCAGATCACCCAGTGAAATATGCGATATTTTGAAACAAGTTGGCTTTTCGCAAATCAAAATTAATGCATCCCCTCGGCCCTTTGTAACGACTGTTATTGAGGCATTTAAAAAATAATGTCAAAAAAAATTGACAGTTTGAAATGTCAGGTTAAACTAACAGTAAAGCCGCGACTCTGTAACGCGGCATTCACATGGGAGCAATCATGCATACCTCCGCGGTTATATTAGAGGGACCAAGGCAGCTGACTCTGCGTGAAATCGGCCTGAAAGATCCGACAGAAGGTGACGTCGTCGTAAGTGTTCACCATTCTGGAATCTCAACCGGTACCGAAAAGCTGTTATGGTCAGGATCAATGCCCCCGTTTCCTGGATTGGGCTATCCACTCGTGCCCGGCTATGAAGCCGTCGGCGAAATCGTAGATGCCCCAAAGGGATCAGGCCACAAGATCGGTGATTTTGTTTTTGTACCGGGTTCAAATTCTTTTGTGGATGCAAAAGGCTTGTTTGGTGGTTCGGCAGGCACCTTGGTAACCCAAGCAAGTCGTGTATCAAAAATAGACCCCAATTTAGCAGACCGCGGCACATTGTTTGCTTTGGCTGCAACCGCGCGACACGCATTGGCGGGGATGGATGCGCGATTGCCAGAATTAATCATCGGACATGGTATCCTTGGGCGCCTGTTAGCACGCTTAACAATCGCGGCAGGTGGCCCTCCCCCCACCGTATGGGAAATTAACCCGACCCGCATGGCAGGCGCACAAGGATATCAAGTGATCCACCCTGACCAAGATGAACGCAAAAACTATACATCCATCTATGACGCCTCGGGAAACACCGACGTGATGGATCAATGGATCCAATGCTGCGGACAGAGTGCAGAGATTGTGTTGGCAGGGTTTTATGCGAATCGCATCAACTTTGCCTTTCCCTTTGCATTTATGCGCGAAATCAAACTCCGCGTCGCGGCCGAATGGAAACAAACCGATATGGCGGCAATCACCGCCTTGGTTCACGAAGGGCACTTATCATTGGATGACTTAATAACCCACCGTGCGCCGGCACACGCAGCCGCCCAAGCGTATATCGACGCGTTTGAAAACCCAGAATGCTGCAAAATGGTTCTTGATTGGAGGACGCTACAATGAAAGACGACGTTCCTAATCTAAAAGATTATACGCAACGCCTGCGGGACGAAGCCAATATGGATCTGGCCGATATCCAAGCGCTTGAACAAAACGATAGTCCAACACGAAAAACCCAGATTATTGCCATCTATGGCAAGGGCGGTATCGGTAAATCATTTACCTTGGCAAACCTGTCTCACATGATGGCAGAAATGGGCAAACGCGTTCTTTTGATCGGCTGTGATCCCAAATCTGATACCACATCGTTACTATTTGGTGGAAAAGCCTGTCCAACGATCATCGAAACCTCGACGCGCAAAAAATTGGCCGGCGAAGAGGTGCAGATTGGTGACGTCTGTTTCAAACGTGGCGGTGTTTTCGCCATGGAACTGGGCGGGCCAGAGGTCGGTCGTGGCTGTGGTGGGCGCGGCATCATTCACGGATTTGAATTGCTGGAAAAACTTGGGTTCCATGATTGGGACTTTGATTATGTTCTGTTGGATTTTCTGGGTGACGTTGTCTGTGGTGGCTTTGGCCTGCCCATTGCCCGCGACATGGCACAAAAGGTGATCTTGGTCGGATCAAACGATTTGCAATCGCTTTATGTGGCAAACAACGTTTGTTCAGCGGTCGAATATTTCCGCAAGCTGGGCGGAAACGTTGGTGTTGCGGGACTTGTGATCAACAAAGATGACGGCACGGGCGAAGCCGCGGCATTTGCCAAGGCTGCGAACATTCCGGTTCTTGCGGCGATCCCCCAAGATGACGATCTGCGCAAAAAATCCGCAAACTATCAGATTGTCGGCACATCACAAAGCCAATGGGGCGCCTTGTTTGAACAATTGGCAATCACCGTGGCAGATGCCCCGCCGATACGCCCGGCACCGTTGGACCAAGACGGGTTATTGGCCTTGTTTGATAGCAAGGACACCGGTGGTGACTTTGTCCTCGTACCCGCGACCGATGCGGATATGCGCGGCAAAAACATCGCCACAAAAGCATCCCTAGAAGTCATTTATGACGAGGTATAGATGAGTAACGAAATCACATATGACACCACCGCACAGGTCGATGTGATGACGGGTCATCCTGACGATGCACCAACGGCGGGCGTTGCGCCTGCGACGGATGGCGTTGCATGCCAATCTGAAACACTGAAACATGCGGGCATGGCATCCGACGAAAATGCCGCGATCTTGGAAAAATATGCCCAAGATTACCCTGTTGGACCCCATGACAAACCACAATCCATGTGCCCTGCATTTGGATCATTGCGCGTTGGGTTACGGATGCGCCGTGTTGCGACCGTGTTGTCGGGATCGGCCTGTTGTGTCTATGGCCTAAGCTTTATCAGCCATTTTTACGGGGCGCGACGGTCTGTGGGCTATGTGCCTTTTGACTCAGAATCCTTGGTCACGGGTAAACTGTTCGAAGACATTCGCGACGCCGTTCATGACCTTGCCGACCCTGAACATTATGACGCGATCGTGGTGACAAACCTATGCGTACCAACCGCCAGCGGCGTTCCGCTGCGGTTGTTGCCAAACGAAATTAACGGCGTGCGCATCATTGGGATTGATGTCCCTGGCTTTGGTGTTCCAACCCATGCCGAAGCCAAAGATATTTTGGCCGGTGCGATGTTGAATTTCGCCCGCCAAGAGGCCGAGGCAGGCCCAGTTCAAGCGCCAGTGGGTGGCAAGAATGACCGCCCTTCGGTCGCACTTTTGGGGGAAATGTTCCCCGCTGATCCGATGGTGATTGGCGGCATGTTGGCCCCGATGGGATTGGCCGCAGGACCGGTTTTGCCCGCACGGGAATGGCGCGAAATGTATGCGGCCCTTGATTGTGGCGCGGTGGCTGCCATTCATCCATTCTACACCGCGACATTGCGTGAATTTAACGCGGCCGGACGCCCCGCTGTTGGCAGCGCGCCTGTTGGTTATGATGGCACGGCCACATGGCTGAAAAATATCGGCGAGGCGTTCAACGTGTCTGCGGAACAAATCTCTGCGGCGCAAAACGCGTTTTTACCAGCAATCAAAGGCGCCTTGGCCGCAAATCAGATCAACGGGCGCATCACTGTGTCAGGATACGAAGGCAGCGAATTATTGGTCGCGCGCCTATTGATCGAAAGCGGGGCCGAAGTGCCTTATGTTGGAACCGCTTGCCCCAAAACGCCAATGTCAAAAGACGACCTTGAATGGCTAAATGCCAAGGGGACTGTGGTGAAATTCCGTGCCTCGCTTGAGGATGACCTTGCCGCTGTTGATGCGTTCAAACCCGATCTGGCGATTGGCACAACTCCATTGGTTCAGGCCGTCAAACAAAAGGGCGGTGCAGCCCTTTATTTCACGAACCTAGTTTCAGCACGACCTTTGATGGGCCCTGCAGGGGCGGGCAGCTTGGCTCAGGTTATCAACACTGCCATTCAAAACACCGACCGCATGTCAAAAATGCAGTCGTTCTTTACGGATGTCGGCACGCACGACACGGCGGGAATTTGGGAAGGTACCCCAAATCTACGCCCTGATTTCCGTGCGCAAAATCAAAAGAAAATTGAAAAAGCGGTCCGCGTCGCCAAAGCACAGGAGATGATCTAATGTTTGTTCTAGATCATGATCGGGCTGGCGGATACTGGGGTGCCGTTTATGCGTTTTGCGCGGTTAAGGGATTACAGGTCGTCATTGATGGCCCCGTCGGATGTGAAAATCTGCCAGTGACGTCCGTGTTGCATTACACCGATGCACTGCCCCCGCATGAATTGCCAATTGTGGTCACGGGTCTTGGCGAAGAAGAGCTTGGCCGAGATGGGACCGAGGGCGCGATGAAACGTGCTTGGGATACCCTAGACCCGGCATTGCCCTCGGTCGTTGTTACAGGGTCCATCGCTGAAATGATCGGCGGCGGCGTCACGCCGCAAGGCACAACAATTCAACGGTTTCTGCCCCGCACCATCGACGAAGATCAGTGGCAATCGGCAGATCGGGCGATGACGTGGATCTTTTCTGAATTTGGTATGACCAAAGGCCGTATGCCGCCCGAAAAGAAACGCGAAGAAGGTGCCAAACCACGCGTTAACATCCTGGGCCCGATGTATGGCACCTTTAACATGCCGAGTGATCTGGCCGAAATTAGACGGCTTGTCGAAGGGATCGGCGCAGAGGTGAATATGGTCATGCCTTTGGGCGCGCATATTGCTGAAATGCGTAATCTGGTGAACGCGGATGTGAATATCTGTATGTACCGCGAATTTGGACGCGGCCTATCCGAGGTCCTTGGCAAACCTTACCTACAAGCGCCAATTGGCATGGACAGCACGACCAAGTTTTTGCGCAGTCTTGGCGAATTGCTGGGCCTTGATCCAGAACCGTTCATCGAAAAAGAAAAACATTCGACGCTAAAGCCTGTTTGGGATTTGTGGCGGTCCGTGACGCAAGATTTCTTTGGCACAGCAGATTTTGCGATTGTGGCGAATGATACCTATGCACGCGGTATCCGAAATTACCTTGAAAACGATCTTGGATTTCCATGTGCCTTTGCGGTTAGCCGCGTCGCGGGTTCAAAGACCAATAATCAAGAAGTGCGCAGCATGATTGCGACACACAGACCCTTGGTCGTGTTTGGATCGGTCAATGAAAAAATGTATTTGGCTGAATTGAAATCAACGCATGGGCCGCAGCCATCCTTTATTCCTGCGTCGTTCCCTGGTGCCGTCATTCGGCGCGCGACGGGCACGCCGATGATGGGATACGCGGGCGCAACCTATATTTTGCAAGAATTGTGCAATGGTTTATTTGACTCGCTGTTCCACATTCTACCGCTGGCCAGCGACATGGACGCGGCGCCTGCAACACCTGCCATTCTGAAACGGGACCTAGAATGGGATCCAGAGGCACAAAAGGAATTTGATCGCATTATCGCGTCACATCCAATTTTAACACGCATATCAGCCGCAAAACGTCTGCGTGACGCCGCCGAAGCCGAAACACTTCGCGCAGGGCATGACAGCGTGGCGATGGCAACTTTGACTGCTGTTCATTCAAACAGCGGCGCAACACCTTAGGGAGGATAGATGAATGACTGACGTAACACATTCACATCAAAAACTCAAAAGACAGTCCAGCAGATCGATCGAATATATCGTGTTTTTCACGCTAATTTTCATCTGTGCGATCCCCTTTGCGGCGGTGCAGTGGGTCATCGATCTGTATCGGACAAAAAGTTTGCTAATCAATGGTCCTTTGGCACGCGCATGGCTTGAAGCACATCGGATCACGCCCGTAATTTTCTCGGCTTAATCGCCGAGGATCAAGGACTGCTCTGCCATAGGCAGAACAGGCTCCTCAGAGGTGAATTTCTGGGGAACCCGGCCGCAGGGGCACTGCGGCGCCACGAAACATTCCGGAGGAAATTTCATGGCTGGAAAAAGCGATCTGTCTTTCACAGGTCTAACTGACGAACAAGCGCAAGAACTGCATTCAGTTTACATGAGCGGGCTATGGTTATTCGTAACCATCGCTGTCGTTGCTCATTTGGCTGTCTTCATCTGGCGTCCATGGTTCTGAGGAGGATTAGAAAATGGCAAAATTTTATAAAATCTGGCTCGTTTTCGATCCACGTCGTGTGTTTGTCGCACAAGGCGTTTTTCTCTTCTTGCTAGCAGCAATGATTCATCTCGTTCTGCTGAGCACTGAACATTACAACTGGTTCGAATTGGCAGCTCAAAAGGCTGGCGGGTAATCTGCGTACCCACTCGGATGAGTGACACAAATTCTGCGGGCGGCGATTTCATTTTCGCCCGCAGAACCCAAGAACAAAACGGCCTTGCAAACAAAGTATCGGCTGAATTCAACGGAGACAAACGATGGCATTGCTGAGTTTCGAAAGAAAATATCGTGTCCGAGGTGGCACACTCATAGGCGGTGATTTGTTCGACTTTTGGGTAGGGCCTTTTTACGTCGGATTTTTTGGCGTAACGACAGCGTTCTTTGCACTTTTGGGAACAATCCTAATTTTTTGGGGTGCGAGCCAACAAGGGACATTTAATCCCTGGTTGATCAACATCGCCCCACCTGACATTAGTTATGGATTGGCTCTTGCGCCCTTGTTAGAGGGCGGTTTGTGGCAAATCATAACGATTTGTGCAACAGGTGCATTTATCAGCTGGGCATTAAGAGAAGTCGAAATTTGCCGCAAATTAGGCATGGGATATCACGTTCCATTTGCCTTTGGTTTTGCAATTTTGGCATATATGACCTTGGTCATTTTTCGCCCACTTTTGATGGGCGCATGGGGGCACGGGTTTCCATATGGAATCTTTAGCCACCTAGATTGGGTTAGCAACACTGGCTACGCCTATCTGCACTTTCATTATAACCCTGCCCATATGCTGGCGGTTACATTGTTCTTTACAACCACACTTGCTTTGGCGCTGCATGGTGCCCTGATCTTAAGTGCGGCCAATCCAGAAGACGGCGAAGACGCCCTGGGACCAGATCACGAAGACACGTTTTTCCGTGATTACATTGGCTACTCTATCGGGACGCTTGGCATCCATAGATTGGGGTTCTTATTGGCAATCAACGCCGTATTCTTTTCAGCGGTGTGCATCATCATCTCTGGGCCGGTCTGGACCAAGGGATGGCCTGAATGGTGGAATTGGTGGTTAGAGCTGCCGATTTGGCCAAGCCAAATGGGGATGTGATCATGATTGAATATCAAAACATATTTACCCAAGTTCAGGTCCGTGGACCTGCCGAAATGGGAATTGATAACGAAAACAATATGTCCGCTGAACGCATCGGAACGCCGTGGTTTTCCACCTTGGCGGGATCGGTTGGCAACGCACAGCTTGGCCCTGTTTATTTAGGCTGGACCGGGATGATCGCGCTGGCAACCGGGCTTTTGTGGTTCAATATTGTTGGCCTGAATATGCTGGCACAAGTTGGATGGTCTATCCCTGAATTCTTGCGTCAATTCTTTTGGCTTGCCTTAGAACCGCCAGGTCCTGAATGGGGCTTGCGGATGCCGCCCCTGAACGAAGGCGGTTGGTACATCATCAGTTCAATCTTTTTGCTGGTGTCCGTATCGACATGGTGGCTACGCAGTTACCTGTTGGCCCAACAACACAAGATGGGCAAACATGTGGCATGGGCTTTTGCTGCGGCAATCTGGTTGTTCCTAGTTCTGGGCCTTTTCCGCCCAATTCTGATGGGCAGCTGGTCCGAAGCAGTACCATATGGGATTTTCCCGCATCTGGATTGGACAACAGCCTTTTCCATTCGCTATGGCAACTTGTACTATAACCCGTTCCACGCACTTTCGATTGTGTTCTTGTATGGCTCGGTCCTGTTGTTTGCGATGCATGGTGCAACCATCCTAGCCGTTGCGCGCTTTGGTGGGGATCGTGAGTTAGAGCAAATCTACGATCGCGGAACTGCGTCTGAGCGCGCCGCACTATTTTGGCGCTGGACCATGGGCTTTAACGCCACAATGGAAGGCATTCACCGCTGGGCTTGGTGGTTTGCCGTTCTTTGCCCCATCACGGGTGGGATCGGTATCTTACTGACGGGAACTGTTGTCGACAACTGGTTCATCTGGGCCCAAGAACACAGCTTTGCACCCATGTATGATGGGTCATACGGGTACGAAAACTATGGCTCGTATGAAGCGTTCGTAGGTCAGGAGAAGTAAGATGTTACCCAACTGGTTTAATGTATGGAACAAAGAAAATCCTACAAATGTCTATGGACCTGCCATCTTGGTGGGCATCCTAGGCGGGGCAATCTTTGTTGCCATAATGATTGTTGTGTGGGGGCAACCCGCAGCAACAAGCAGCTTGCAAACAGGTCCACGCGGCATCGGCATGTCAGTGACTGAATTTAATTCAGACCTTGACACACCTGATCCCGATATCGCGTTGATTTCCGAAAATGAACCCTACATTCCTGATGGATCCGAAGCCTTGGCCAAAGACATTTATTCAAATGTTCAGGTTTTGGGTGATGTGACCGAGGACAATTTTAACCGCCTGATGGGGGCCATGGCCGAATGGGTCGCCCCTGATCAAGGTTGTGCATATTGTCACGGCGACGGGGACATCGAGACATATGGCGAAGATACACTTTATACCAAAGTGGTCGCACGTCGCATGATTGAAATGACCCAAAACATCAACGAAGGCTGGGACGGGCATGTCAATGCGAACAAGCAGGTTGGCGTGACCTGCATGACCTGTCATCGTGGTCAGAATGTTCCATCGGAAATTTGGTTCAAAATTGATCCCGTAAACGAAGCAACGGCCGGCTGGCCAGCGGTTCAAAACCGCGCAACGCCACTGAGCCAATACACGTCTTTGCCATCGAACGCATTAGAAGCATATCTTTTGAATTATGAGCGCATTGGCGTGCATGATTTGGAATCTCGGGTGAAAAATGCACCAGGTGATCCGTTGATCCAACAGACTGAACGCACCTATTCCTTGATGAATTACTTTTCTAATTCATTGGGGCGCAACTGTGTGCTGTGTCACAACACACGCGCGTTCTATGATCCTGAACAGGTCACACCACAATGGTCAACAGCATCGCAAGGTATCGCAATGGTTCAAGAAATCAACAATGATTACTTGGTGCCATTGGGGGATGTCTTGCCTGATACTCGGATGGGCCCAGTGCACGGAGATGTACCAAAAGCGGCATGTAAAACATGTCACAAGGGGTATCAGCAACCATTGCAAGGCACCAACGTGATCAAGGACTGGCCTGAACTGGCGACAACAGGTGCGCCGGTATACAAATAAAACGGATGCATGCGGTTCAAAATAATATCGCGTGCATTCAATCTTGGCGCCTCGGCGGCAGCTTAAAATTTTCCCTTCCTGTTGGCTACGGGAGCTGGCGTCGCGATTGCAATTTTTTGCAAAGCGACGCCTTTTTTATGAAAGGAACTGTCCATGTTAGATCACCAAAATCTTTTGTCCCGCGTGAACAGCCCCGCCGATTTAAAGGGGATGACCGATTCAGAACTAGACGCTTTGGCAAAAGAACTGCGCAATGACGTCATCGAAATCGTATCCCAAACCGGAGGACATTTGGGATCATCTTTGGGTGTTGTTGAGCTGACCGTTGCCTTGCATGCGGTCTTTAACACGCCATTTGACAAATTGGTTTGGGATGTTGGGCACCAATGTTATCCACATAAGATCCTGACAGGTCGGCGTAGCAAAATGAAAACCTTGCGCCAAACGGGCGGCCTAAGTGGTTTTACCAAACGCAGCGAAAGCGTATATGATCCGTTTGGCGCTGCACATAGTTCAACCTCCATCTCAGCCGCGCTTGGCTTTACAATGGCACGTGAACTGGGCCAACCGACAGGCGATGCCATTGCGGTGATTGGGGATGGGTCGATTTCAGCCGGAATGGCATACGAAGCTTTGAACAACGCGGGTCATGAAAACAAACGATTGTTCGTTATTTTAAACGACAATGAAATGTCGATTGCACCACCTGTTGGCGCAATGTCATCCTATCTATCAGGACAGCATGGCCCTGATATTTTTAAAAACTTGAAATTATTTGGCGACACGATCGAAGATCATTTACCCTTTAGCCTGCGCGATGGCGTCCGACGCGCGCGGCGACTGGTAACCGGAACCGAAGGTCAAGCAACCTTGTTCGAGGAACTAGGTTTTGACTATTTAGGGCCTGTTGATGGTCATGATATGGGACAGCTCTTAACCGTTCTAAGATCCGCAAAAACCCGTGCATCGGGGCCGACGCTGATCCATGTCTGTACCAAAAAAGGCCATGGCTATGCCCCGGCCGAAAACGCCGCAGACAAATATCATGGCGTCTCCAAATTTGATGTTTCAACCGGTGTTCAACGTAAATCACCCGCCAATGCACCATCCTATACCAGCATCTTTGGAAAATCGCTGCTGACCGAAGCGCAACACGACAGCCGAGTTGTGGCAATAACAGCGGCCATGCCATCAGGTACGGGCGTTGACATAATGGCAAAGGAATATCCAAAGCGGGTGTTTGACGTCGGCATCGCCGAACAGCACGCGGTCACATTTGCCGCGGGTCTTGCGGCCAGCGGTATAAAACCTTTCTGTGCAATTTATTCAACATTCCTCCAACGTGCATATGATCAAATCGTTCACGATGTTGCCTTGCAAAATTTGCCAGTGCGCTTTGCGATTGATAGGGCGGGGCTGGTTGGTGCCGACGGTCCAACCCATGGCGGTGTTTTTGACATTTCTTATCTTGCAAATTTGCCGAACATGACGGTCATGGCAGCCAGCGACGAAGCCGAATTGATGCATATGGTTCGTACAGCAGCAGAGTTTGACGACGGTCCAATTTCATTTCGCTATCCGCGCGGATCAGGAACCGGTGTAGCGCTGCCCGAACGCGGTGAGATACTTGAAATTGGGAAAGGGCGGATCGTTCAAGAGGGCACAGATATCGCAATCTTATCCTTTGGTGCCCATCTTGACGTTGTGAAAGAAACCGCACTGCTTTTAGAAGAGCAAGGTATCAGCGTAACGGTTGCCGATGCGCGTTTTGCCAAACCGTTGGACACCAATCTGGTGACGCAATTGGCAACGCACCACAAAGCTTTGATCACTGTTGAACAAGGCGCAATGGGTGGCTTTGGCAGTATTGTTTTGAACCATTTGGTCAAAGAGGCCTCGCTTACTTCGGGATTAGCTGTCGATACGATGGTCATTCCGGACCGCTTTATCGATCAGGGTGATCCCAATAGCATGTATATCGACGCACAGCTTAGCAGCTCCCATATACTAGAGAAGTGCGGCAATCTTTTAAAACGTGTGCATAAAACAATCGCTCCGCAAAAATATATTCGGTTTTGACAGATTATTTTGCATTCATAGCCACAAAAGACGATGTCTATGATCAATATGCTTATGTTTGATGCAAAATTAATGCAGCTGGATGATCAAAACCAC
>Ga0181600_10001250_pt1 | contig 19744 bp, 24 predicted proteins | sample 041ome_2_FD_132982 | JGI IMG/M metagenome (GOLD analysis project Ga0181600, IMG submission 132982) | Coastal salt marsh microbial communities from the Groves Creek Marsh, Skidaway Island, Georgia - 041406US metaG (megahit assembly) | ecosystem: Environmental > Aquatic > Marine > Intertidal zone... | reverse complement strand
GTTGTAAGTATGTTGAAAGCTTAGACGGTGTAAGTAAACGTATGGATGAGAATGGCTTTTGGTTTAACAAGTATAAAGACCTAATTGGTAAAACAAATGAAGACGGATCTGTAACATATGATCCCCCGCATATTGATGTTCGCACTGGAACAATTTGTAATCTTAAATGTATACACTGCGGTACGGGCGCAAGTAGTAAATGGAAAGAAGATAAAATACTTCTAAACAAATATGAAAATACACATGAAATTGGTATTAGTAACAAATGGATAGAACAAGAACATACTTTTTGGAATCATCTGCGCAACACATGGCATGAAACAAAAAGATATAATTTCTTAGGCGGCGAAAGTTTTGCAAACAAAAGACATAACGAATTTTTAAAAGATTTATCAGAAACCAAATATGCACACAAAGTAAATCTAGCTTATACTAGTAACGGAACATTAATTAATGAAACTAGATTAGATCAACTTAGTAAATTTAAAAGAGTAAATCTTAGACTTAGTATTGACGCTTTAGGTAAAGCTGGAGAATATTTTAGATTCCCTATTAAATGGGAGGTGTTTACAAAACAATTAAAAGTTATAGATACGTATATTGCAAAAAAACAAATGAATATAGATGATGAGGAAATATTTGATGTAGGAGTACAATGGACTTGTAGTAATGTAAGTATGTTTTACTTAATTGATACATATGAAATAATACGGAATGAATTTCCAAATATTAAATTTTTATTTTGTAATCACGTAGAGTGGCCAATACATATGAGTGCGCAGAATCTGCCAATAGAAATAAAAAATAAAATAAAAGAAAAAGTAGATAGCTATACTTTTCTAGATAGAGATTTATCGGATTATCCTTTTTATCTTAATCATATGATGGATGCAGACTTATGGGACAAACACGGAAACGTGTTTATGAATTATTTAGACGATTTAGATACAGCTCGTAATATAAGCTGGCGTGAACATTTTTTAGAAATGGAGTTAGAAAAATATGACAACAGAAAATAAAACATTCTGTGTTTTACCTTGGATACATTTTGCTATTAAGCCCGATGGGTTGTCTAAGCCTTGCTGCCGTTTTCAAACTTGGGACGCAGGAAACGGAGTATCTGAAGAACAACGAAATTGGCACGAGTTAGATCATAATATAGTCGGTACACAGGCAGTAGTAAACAGTAACCAGTTTGAAGAAATACGGCAAGTAATGCTAAAAGGTAAAAAAGTTTCTGGATGTTGGAAATGTTATAAAGAAGAAGAACATGCAGGATATAGTATGCGTACAGCATATAATGAAATGTATCCTGCTATCGATGTCAATAAACCTGCATTAAAATATTTAGAAGTTAGCTTTGGTAATTATTGTAATCTAAGTTGTAGAACATGTAACAGCGGTCTAAGCACTACATGGTATGATGATGATAAAAAGTTAGAGGGAGTTTATGATACAGTTGAAGCATTTCCTAAAATAATAGATATTCCTTTTAGTTGGAATACTGAAGATTTTAACAGTATAGAAGAAATTAAATTTGTAGGCGGAGAGCCTATGTTAAATCCAAATTTTCCAAAGTTTTTAGAAACAGTATTGGCAACTGGTAGAGGCAAGGATATTACTTTAATTATTTTTTCTAACACTAGTTGGTTTCCGAAAGATAAAACAATAGAACTTTTAAAAAAGTTTAAAAAGGTTTATATTTGGATGAGTATTGATTCATATGGTAGCCGCAATGACTATATTCGCAACAAGAGTCAATGGAGCGTTGTAGACTCTTGCGCCCAAAAATGGTTAGATCTTGAAAAAGATACTGGAACAATTGGCACTGTGTTAACTCCTACTCTTAATTTTTTAAATATTTTTAGTATTGATAAATTAATAGATTGGTGGCTTGATAATACAAAAAAAAGAAATTTAAATTTTCTGTCACGCCATTCTATAGATGAAAGATATAATGGTGGCGATATTGTATTCAGTAGTGTCTATCATCCAGAAGAATATAGTTTGAAAAATGTTCCAAATAAAAAAGAACTAATAAATAAATTTAAACATAAGCAAGCCTTATCTATTAAGGGTTGTGACAAAAATGAAGTTTTTGTAATAAGCAGAATGTACAGTAAAATTATTAGAATGCTACATAAAGATTTAGATGCCGATGTTGACCTTATTCCAATAATACAGCATACTAAAGATCTTGATTTACTACGCTCACAAGATTTTAAAACAACACTACCTGAAGTATATAGAGTTATTAAACAAGAATTACAAAAAAATAATTTAAGTTATGAAGAAATTAATGGAAGACTGGATGCCTAATACATTTTGTCCAGTACCATGGAATTTCCAAGCCATACAAAATAATGGGTGTGTAAGAGTTTGCTGTCAAATGAACTCAACAGAAGATCGTGGAACATTATTAAAAGACAATGGAATACCTTATAATGCTAGACGTGACAATTTGAATGAAGCACGAAATGCAGACCTAATAAAAGATGTTAGAGCTTCTATGTTAAACGGCAAATGGCATAAAAGTTGTCAACGTTGCCAGTCTGAAGAAGAAAGCGGATTGAGTAGTAGACGTACATACGAACAGCGTAATTGGCCAGAACACACACTTAACTGGGCAAAGAATATCACAGATACTGACGGTACACTTGATATAGATAAATCGCCTTTAGTTTATTATGATTTACGTTTTGGTAACATGTGTAATCTTGCATGTAGAATGTGCGGTCCAGAAGACAGTCACACTTGGTATAAAGATCATGTAGCATTAGAAGGCCCAGAGTTTCCTGACACACATGGTGTTGTAAAATTAGAAAAAAATGAAAAAGGTAGATGGACTACAGATCACTATGATTGGCACAAAAGTTATAAGTTTTGGGACCAGCTAGAATCTAATCTAAAAAACATTCAACATGTATATATGGCCGGCGGCGAACCTTTGATGATAGAACGGCATTACGAGTTTTTACAAAAATGTTTAGATGCTAATGTTGCAAAAAACATAATACTAGAATACAACACAAATCTTACAAATGTTCCTCAGCGTGTTTTAGATATGTGGCTTGAATTTAAAGAAGTAAGAATCGGTGCAAGTATTGACGGGTACGGAGATATTTTAGAATATCAGCGTTATCCTGCAAAATGGAGTGCTATTGAAAAAAATCTTAGAAAGATTGACGAGTTACCTAGCAATGTTACTGCATGGATTGCATGTACAGTAACAACAGCAAATGTATTTCATTTGCCTGATTTTATGATATGGAAGTTAGAGCAAAATTTTAAAAAAATTAATGCTTTTAAAAATAAACCTATTATAAGTTATCATGTTGCACATCGCCCCTGGCCGTCTTGTATAAGGGTTTTGACTCCAGAAGTAAAAACACAAGTAGTAGAATACTATGAAATACGTAAATTAGATTTTGAAAAATATGGTGAACATATATATACTAAAGCGAATCAACTGTTAGACGGTGTTTCGTCTTATATGAATGCAAAGGACGAAAATACTCATAGAGCATGGTTTGTACAATTTACAAAAGATTTAGATATGTTACGTGGACAAAATATATTAGATATAGTGCCGCAATATAAAGAAATGTTTGCATAGCAGGGTAAGTACAATATGACAGATAAATTGCCTTCAGATACATTTTGTTTATTACCCTGGGTACATCTAAGCACACGTCCAGATGGTAGTATGCGAGTATGTTGTACAGCAAACGCCAGTTCAGTTGGCCCTACTAACGATAAAGAACATGGCGGCCAAGTAGGCATTCTTAAAGATGACGAAGGACGTCCTAACAACTTAAACGTTAGTGATTTTCAAACAGCATGGAATAGCGACTACATGAAGAATGTTCGTAAACAAATGCTTGCGGGAGAAAAACCACCTAGCTGTTTAAAATGTTATAAAGAAGAAGCGGCTGGACATCGCAGCAAACGTATGTGGGAAACACGTTACTGGAGTGAACGTGTAGATCTAGATAAAATACTACAAGAAACAAATGAGGATGGCAGTGTGCCGCCTAACTTAGCATATATCGATTTACGCTTTGGTACTAAGTGTCAGTTAGCATGTGTTATGTGCAGTCCACATGATAGCTCAGGCTGGATTAAAGACTGGAAGGCAATGTTCCCTGCGGTTAAAAACGAAAGTCTAAAAGAAATTATGCAGTGGGACAACAAAGGTAGCACCAACGGTAGTAGCTACAATTGGCATAAACAAAATCCTGTATTCTGGGATCAGTTTTATGAACAGATGCCTAGTATGCAGCAGATTTACTTTGCAGGCGGCGAAAGTCTTATTATCGAAGAACATTATGAAATACTTGAACACGCTATTAAAATGGGTTATGCAAAAGATCTCGAACTACGTTATAACAGTAACGGGGTTGAATGGCGTGATGACTTGTTTGAATTATGGAAAGAGTTTAAGCTAGTACGATTCCATTATAGTATTGACAGTATTAAAGAGATGAACGATTACATTCGTTATCCAAGCAAGTGGAGTAGACAAGAAGAAGTATTTCATTTACTTGATACTCAAACAAGCAATAATGTCGAAGTTACTATTGCAGCAGCCATTCAAGCACTTAATGTATATTACTTGCCAGACTTTATACAATGGAAACTAGAGCAGAAGTTTAAAAAGATTAATATGTGGCCATTTGGTGCAGGCGGAATTAGCCAACATTTTGTATACTGGCCTGCGCATTTAAATGTTAAGAGCTTGCCTGCAGACTTCAAAGCAAAATGTAGAGCTAAGTATGAAGCATGGTATCCCTGGTGGGAAGAAAACTGGGAACTTGGAATTCCAAGTTGGCATAAGGGTAAAGTTACATACGAACAATGGCGCAGTGCAGAGTATGGTATTAAACGTTTAGATGGTATACTTAGTTTTATGGAAAGTGAAGATTGGAGTCAACGATTGCCTGAGATGAAAGAATTTTTAAACCTTTGTGATCAACAACGTGGAATAAAGTTTGAAGAAATATTTCCAGAAATGAAAGATATTTTTAAGGATGTCTAAAACCTATTGTAGTTTACCTTTTACACATCTTAATTTAAAACAAAAAGGCAAAATAAGTGCTTGTTGGAGATTTCCTGATAAGATAGGAGACTATTCTTTTGACACTTTAAAAGAAACATGGAATGGTGAGAAACTTAAAGATGTAAGACGTGCGTTGTTAAATGGCGAAAGACATCCTGGTTGTCGAAGTTGCTGGGATATGGAAGATAGCGGAATCGAAAGCACTCGACAGCAACATCAGACTGATAATTTATATATAGATGAACAGAAAGTGCGTGATGTAATTGACGATGAACACAATATGCCTTTGGATAATCTTAGTTTAATTGAAATAAGATTTGATAATATTTGTAATTTAGAGTGCAGACACTGTAGTTCAGATTATAGTAGTAAATGGGATGCAACAGTGCGGCGTAATCCTTCTTTAAAAGAAAAGATGATCGAACATGGAACATATAGAGAAGAAGGTGCTCCTAAAAATCTAAACGATCAAATTATAGATGAAATCGGTGAACTTAGTTCTAGTATACGGACCGTTCTTATTTCAGGAGGTGAACCTATATACCACGATAAGCACTATAATTTTATAAAAAATATGCAACATAACGCACATAATATTATGTTGAGTTATAATAGTAATTTAACAAAGTTAGATTATAAAGGCAAAAGTATCTTAGAATTATGGAAGTATTACAGGCGTATACTTTTGAGAGTGAGCATAGACGGATATCCTCCTATATATGAATATGTAAGAACACACAGAGAAATAAAAGATGTAGAAAATAATATTAAAACTGTAACTTCTGAACTTTCTAATGTAAAATTAAGTGCAACTTGTACAACTAGTGTTTTAAACATTACTAGACTTACAAATATATTTGAGTATTTTAACAGTATAGGAGCCTATATACATACAAGTCTTGTACAATATCCACAAGCATTAAATCCGAGGATACTACCTCCTGATATGAAAAAAGAAATTACAGATAATTGGAACAGCTGGTTAAATAACATAGAGGAAAATATATCTAAAAATCTACAATCTAACATAGATTTTAAAACTCAAATTAAAAGCGCAAAACGATACGGTAATCAAGTTATTAAGTATATGAATAGTAAAGATCAATATAAAGATTGGAACATGTTTAAGGACTATGCAACTATACTAGATGCTCATCATAAAACAAATATTTTAGATGTTTATCCTGAATTTAAGCCTTATTGGTAATAAATAATATATGCACAAAGATTTATTACAAAACACTCTTAATTTTCAACATTGTCAGCGTAATTTCGATTTGACAAAACCATTAGATAATGACATTACACAACATCTGCACCAAATCGCTCTTTCTACACCTAGTAAACAAAACTATGCAAATTTTGATTGCATAGCAATTACTAATAGACAACTTATTAGGCAAATTGCAGAAGTGTGCATACATGAAGATAGAGATAATTTACTACCTAATTTAAAAGAAGAATTTAAAAATGGTAGATTACAAAATCCTCAAGTTGATGCACATATGATTTTACTTTACTTTCCAATATATGAACATGAAAATATAGACCATTCGTCACGAACGGGATATAAAAAAGTAGCAAATTGGAAGGAACTTACAAATATGGAAATAGGCATAAGTACCGGTGCCGTAGGATTAGCAGCTAACATGCTTGGACTTAGGACTGGTTTTTGTAAATGTTTTATTGAAGATGACTTACCAGAGTTTACACAATATGGAATTGACAAAGAAGATTTAGAAGTAATACTTGGCATAGGTTATCCTTTGCATAAAGATCATACTGTACATACTGATGATAGGTTTAGTAGTTCATCGTATGAAAAACAAGAACAAAAGAAAATTTTTATAAAGTAATTACAAATACGTTATGGGAAAGTTTAAGTGAAAGAAAATGTTAAAACAAATATGTTAACTGATACATTGGTAATAGATAATATAACTATTCCGTATAGTAAGTATAAAACTATTTCTATATCCTGTTCAGGCGGCGCCGATAGCAGTCTATTGTTGTACATATTAATGAAATATAAACAAACTGGTACTATACATGTATATACATATGCAAATAATCTTAAAGGAAGACTAGCTGCTAAATCTTCAGCTAATGTAATTGAAAAGTGTATCCAGTTAACCGGATATTATGATATTGCTCATCACGTATTATATGTAGATAAACACGATAGTAAAGTGATGTTTAGTAACCTTAGCTTACAAAAAGAAATTACAAAGTCGGCTATTGTTTATTCAGCTATAACAGCTAATCCTCCAAAAGATATTGCAGATTCCTTCTGTGGTGAACATAAAAACTCTGAACAACAAGATAGAGATCCTGCAATACAACGTCCAACCTTTATATCAGATACTTTCTGTACACCTTTTACTAATATAAATAAAAAGAAAATAAAAGAGCTATATGATTATTTAGGTGTAACAAAAAGTTTGTTTCCAATTACAAGAAGTTGCGAAGGCTTTAAGTCAAAAACAGAAAATTTTACAAAAACATGTAATACATGTTGGTGGTGTTTAGAAAGAAAATGGGCATTTGAAACTTTTTAAAGTTGACTTTTTAAAAAATATATGTTAGAATAAGAGATGAGTGAAGATCTAAAATGGAGCAACTATGACTTTTCAAAAATTCCTTTTGAAGACATTGTCTCAGTTGGCCAGCGTACTTTATTGTATCGTGATCTATTTACTGTTAGCTGGTTGCTTGGTAGGTTCTGTAATTACAAATGTTCTTACTGTTGGCCTTATGCAAGATCGGATAGAAAAGATCATAGACCGATTGATTTGTGTCTCAAAACAATCGACGAAATAAAAAGGCAAGCACGTGGCAACGGTTTTAATAGCTTTCATTTTAGTCTCTCTGGGGGTGAGCCTACTTTTCATCCAGGATACTTGGACATTTTACATCATTTGGCTGACGATGTTGATAACACTAATTATACCTCTGTTCACATGACATCAAATTGTAGTCGTAATATGCGATGGTTTGAGGACTATGTAGAACGTGTGAAACCATTTCATAGAGCAAGCATTACAGCTAGTTTACATACAGAACACTTAAATACAACGGAGAAGATGCAGGACTTTGCAGATAAGTTAATACTGTGTCAAGAACACGATGTACAAGTTACAATCAATATGGTTATGGTTCCGGAATGGTTTGAAAAAGACTGGACCAACGCACTGTTCTTCCACGAACAAGGCATCAACGTTACACTCAAGCCCCAAAGCGACCCAACGGCTTCACGAGTCGTGGACGGTTACACAGACGAGATGTTACAGCGATTGTATAACGGAATGCCGCAAATGGCATATACTGAGTCGAAGCGACAATGGAACGATCGTCCACGGCCAAGTTTCGAACTGCCGCCAGAGATACATGGGTCAAACGACAAAAGTGTCCCATGGCATATGCAAGTAGAGCTAAAAGACTCTACAGGTAAAAAGTGGTATATGGATCAAGCAGAACGCTTTAATGCCTTTAATTTCAATAATTTTGAAGGATGGCGGTGTAACGCCGGTTACAGCGGAATAATAATACGGGAGCCTGACGGTAGTGTTAAAAGAAGTTATTCATGTCATGATGCACCACTGGGTAACATCGAGACAGGCTTTAACTTGTTTAAAGAGCCACAAACTTGTATTACTACAAGTTGTGTAAGTAGTGCAGATAGTAAAATACCAAAGAGAAAAGATTACATATCTTAGCTTTTAGTATACAGGCTAGAAATATATTAGTAAAGTGGATAAAATAATGAGTTTAGAATTATACAATTATTTGACAACATATGGCACAGTCTTAGAAACTAGGTTCACACTTCACTCTCCAGAAAGATATGTAAGATGGACTGAAGAAAATTTTGATTATGTGAAATATAATCCTAGGAAAGATATTCCTAGATATGGATTAAGTCTCACCAGCTTAGATGGCGGTATGACTGGCACTCCTGATTTAGATAGCTTGCTTGAGTACAATCGAGAAAATAATACAAAATACAGAGAAAAAGATTTTTCTGTACATACACCCGCATATTATTATCCAAAACTTGTTGAAATACTTAAACCTATAGAGTCTGATCTTTTTAGAAGTCACGTGTTAAGAATTGATCCAGGCGGCTTTTTTCCTGCTCATAGAGATTTTCACGGAATGGAATTTGATAGTTATAGGATAATTATTCCTCTTGATTTGTGCAATCCGCCTGCGTTCACATTTATTATAGATGATAAGATACAGGTATGGAATCATGGTAGAGTATATTTTGTTGACACAGCTAAAATGCATTATCTTTTTAATGCTAGTTTTAATCCAACTTATATGATTGTTTTAAATGTTGCCCTTAATAAAAATACGATAGAATTTATAACTAAAAATTTAAGAGCTCAGTGATTCGTATATTGTTATAGATATTCTATCTTTTTCGATACCTGTTACATTGTGGTAACCTGTTACATCTAACTGATGCCATGTGTGTAAAGGAATGTTTATTTTAAATAATTCTGTTTCTTTATCTTCATCATAAAATCTAGTATACACATTATCTCCACCAGTATCTAATAGATAATTGTAGATTTTACTGCGCCCAACATCTTTGTGGATGCTAATGCCTTTTTTAACAATTTGTATAAAAATCCTATTAGTAATATCAAAATTAAATAATGGTTGCAATAATCTACAAAGTGTGTTACAATTATACATATAAGAGCGATAGTATATATATTCCGGAACAGGATGAACATGACGTAAATTTTCTATCATATATTGTTCGTCAGTAATAGAGTATTTTTCAGGGAGTTTGTCCCAATCTAATTTTTTATAAAAAATATTCATATGGTATTTATTGTGTATAAATAAATTAACAAAAGGTAGTGAAATGGTAGAAGCATTAATAATTGGATTTCTATGGTATCAAGTTATAGCTCATATAGGTATTAGTGCAGGTTTACATAGATATTGGGCTCATAAGAGTTTTAAAGCTACTGCACTATATGAAGTTATCACATTATATCTTAGTGTGCTCGCAGGCAGTAGAAGTCCTATAGGATGGATAGCTGCTCATAGAATGCACCATCATCATAGCGATACTGAACTGGATCCTCATAGTCCTAATACAAAAGGATTTTGGAAAGTGTTTTTTAGTTTATGGACTATTCCTAATATTCCGGCAAAGTATGTAAAAGATTTATATCAAAATCCTAGAATGGTGTTTTTCCATAACCATTGGGGGAAGATATGGATAGTAAGTGCAATTATTGCAATAGCAATTAGTCCCTATGTGTTGTTATCGTTTATTGTTGTTCCTGCAATACTTGCTCCGGTAGGGTTTGGAATGGTAAATGCACTAACACATTGGAACAACAAAGTGCGTAATGTGCCTTGGATTAACATATTAGTTGCCGGCGAAGGGTATCATGCTGGGCACCACAGTGGATTAAATTTAAGATATCATAAATTCGATCACACAGGATTTGTCTTAGAAAAGCTATCTCAACTAGGGGTTATAAAGTCTTGCAAAAAATAGCTATATTCGGAGATAGTTATGCTGTAAGTGGAAAAGATAAACAGCAGATCACATGGGCAGATTTACTCGTTAACGATTATGAAATAGAAAACTTTGCAGTTACTGGTTGCGGTCCTGATTTACAACTAGAAAGATTTTTAACTTATTTTAAAAAAGATAGATCAAATGATATCATAATATTTGTTTTGCCACACCATTTACGTTTATCACTAGCAGACACAGAACCTGTAGAACAGGTGTTAAGTTTTTTGTATCTACACGATAAAGTTAAAGGCATAAGCAAAAAAATTAAAGAAAGACTGAAAGCAATAAAATGGAAAGATAATCATCAAGGTTATCAGGAATATGTTTCTAATAACGGAAAATTTTTAGATTTATGGTACGACAAATTTTTAAAGTCTAATACATATTTAGAAACAGAACCTCTTAAGATTTCTTCTTTAATTTCTAAATATAGGAAGTTATGCAAAAAAGTAATACTTGTTCCTATTCATCCTATTCATCCTAATCACAAATTTTTGTTAGAAGAAGACAAATTTTTAATAGCAAATATTACACTTAGATTATTAGATGAAAGTGAAAACGTTGATATTACTAAAATAAGAAAAAATAAAGGAATAGATTTTAGAGCAGGTCACTTAGGTAAAGAAAATCATCTCTTTGTATATAACAATTTAAAGGTTTTGATAGATGGATAAGTATGTTCCTAAAATAGATGATATAGCGAAAGCAGCTCTTAATGCAAGGACTAATGAACTTACAGACGACGGAGCATATAGTAATCATCGACGTAACCTTATTGTTTCGGAATCTAACTGGGATGAAAATATCTGTTCTAATGTAATATCTACTCTGCCTTTTGAAATAGAAGAAGATCTACGACAAGAATTAATTCAAACCGCTAAAAATACAAATTATAAAAGTTACTATGAATTAAACCTTTCAGATTTAGATGATAAGGATTGTCTAAAAAGAATAGTAGATAAATTTAAAGTGTTTGAAGAGATACAAACGTATGCTTTCTTAAAATTAAACAAAGGCACAAATGTTTGGCCTCACGCTGATCCTAATAGATATGTTAATATCTATATTCCTTTATATCCCGAAGGCCAGGATTATCAACCTTTAGAAATTTATTACAACAATAAAATTTATGGTATTTCAAAAAATACAAAAAAAGTATACGTGTGGAATACTAGAATACTTCATGCTGTAATTAATAACTGCGAGTATGATAGGTATAATTTACAGTTAAGTCTTTATATTCCATATCAAGAATTCTATGAAAAATACAAGGACATAATAAATGTTTGATAATATGCCATTTGGTAATACTATTGCAACAAAAAGTAGCTACCTTTTTAGTGATGTCCCAAAAGAAAATCAACTACGTTGGAATAAAATACAAGGAATATGGCAAGCGCCGGCGGAAGAAATATCGTATGTTGGCAACAAGGACGGCTATAGAGAAAAAGAATGGAATGATATAAATTGGAAAAATTGTATAGTTTATATTGGTGATAGTGCTTCTTATGGAATAGGCATTCCAATAGAGCATAGCATACCTAAATTAATTGAAAAAGCTACAGGTATTGAATGCGTAAACATGTGTATACCAGGTGCATCTAGTGAACTTATGGTCAGCATTGTTTGTAGCCTTATGAACAAAATTGATATAAAACACGTAATTGTAAATCATCCAAGTTGGTCTAGAATGTGGGATCCATTTGGCTGTACTGGAAATTTAGGTCCTTGGCTTACCCAAGATGATAAATTATTCACTGAAAGCCAACATGCTTATTACAATGAATTTATGTCATTGCCTAGACGAAAGATACACAAGGCCACTGAAAATTTGCGTACCATAAGAACCTTGTTGAGAAGTGCCAATATGGTAGAATGGACATGGGAAGAACGTATAGCTGAACACTTTGATATACCATGGTATCGATATTTTTATCAGGAAGCTGACAAAATGGCTAGAGATGGTTGGCATTCTAACTTAAAAGTTAATCAAGGTATTGTCAAGTGCTTGTTAGAAAGGATTAAAATATAATGTTGTTTAGCGATAACTGGGCATACATACATATTCCAAAAACAAGTGGTACTAATTTTAAAAACAGAGCTAAATTAGCTGTAAAAACATATGAACCTATTTTTGAAAATCTAACAACCCAACATAATCCGTTTTGGTATTTTGAAGATCTCTGTAAAAATAAATGGACATTTACAATTGTACGTGAACCATTTGAAAGAGCTATTAGTTTTTGGAAACATATTGCATTCAAAAAACATGTAATTGAGAATTTTGGATTTTATGAGTTATACGATTTTTACAACTTAGATTTAGATTTTGGAAATATATATACTAGCACATGCACAACGCAAGTTGAATTTATAACAGGTAAACAAGGTAAAGTAAATAATATTTTTAAAATAGAAAAAGATTTGCTAAGATTACAAGAAACGTTAGGATTCACCTTTACAGATACTAAACATAATAGTGCAGAACCTTACAATTATAGAGATTACTATACACCTAAAACAGTTGATTTAATACGGAAAATTTTTTACGATGATTTTGAATACTTTGGATACAATAAGGACTTTTAATGCTATTAGATAGAAAACAATTACCAGCTTTTCATATTTTACCTTACAAGTTTGATATGGAAAAAATATTGAGTGCGTTTAAAGTTTTTGAAGATATAAATTTATATGATGATTTAAATGCAAGTAATCCTGATAGTGCATATGGTGACTTTTATAATAGCAGCACTAAACTTGATCACTTAAAAAAGTTTGCAGAAACAAGTGAAGATGTTACAAAAGGTAGTCAGTTTTATAGACAATTAAGTTTAACTGAGTTTGAAGGTAAACGACCTAAAAGACAATTAGAACAGGATACTGGTATAACAACCTACCGTAAAAGTACTAATCCAGATAACCCTAGTTATAATCCTGTAATGGATGAACGTAGATACACAAGACGTAAAGAAATTTGTACAGGATATTGGAATGATATATTAGATACCTTTAAAGCACCTGTAACACGTACTCGCTTTGCGTATATGGCACCTGGACATAGTATTAAACCACATATAGACTACAACACTACGTATAGCATACGTGTTCATATACCCATTATAACAAATGAAGGTGCATTAATGGGTGTAAAGACTAAAAATGGTATGGAAAAAATACATATGCCGGCAGATGGTAGTGTATACTTCCTTAATACTGGATTAACTCATTGGGCAGAAAACAATGGTTCGGAAGGTAGGATACACCTGGTTATATCTTTAAATGGACAAGAGGACTTATGTATCTGATATATGATGTAGCAAAATATTTTGATTGTATCGAGCCGTTAGAAAATAAAAAAATATTAGATTTTGGATGTAATCATGCTAATTTTTTGAGATTTGGGTTTTCTGGTGACTACACAGGTATAGATGTTGATAAAAATATTATAGAGCAAAATAAAAAAGAATTTCCACAATACAATTTTATACATTATAATGCTCACAATAACCAGTATAATATTTCTAACAAATCTACTACTATTCCTTTACAAGAAAAATACGATTTAATTTGTGCGTTTAGTGTGTTTACACACACTTGCTTCGATGAGTATCAAAGTACAGTAAAAAATTTAAAGACACATTTGTCAAACAACGGTAAAATTCTTACAACATTTATTGATATATCTGATAAGGAAAATATTGAAAAACTGTTTGAGTATAGAGCTGAATTATTTAAAAATATAGATACTAAAGAATTCTTTGAAAAAATAGAAAACTTTTATACAGTAACTATAGCAATAAGAATGTTTGACAAATCAACAAAAATATACTATAATACTATTAATATACCTGATTATAATACACCAACTTATTTTATTACATTATATAGAAGCAACTGGTTAGAAAAACAGTTTAAAGGAAATGTTGTAGATGTAACATATATGTTTGATGATATTAGAAGTGCTCAAAAATGTTTAGTAATCACATAAAAGAAATATCTCATAATTTGTTGTATAGTCCGCAACCTCAAGAATATGACACAAGGCCTGCTGAAGTTAGCACCTTTATTCCCGATGTGTATCCGGAACTAGCTATAGAATTAAACGAATATTCTAAGACGCTAAAATACAAAGATAATCATAGATTATTAAAAAATTATATAGATGTAAATTTTTTTCAATTTCCGTTTGTAACTGTATTAAAACAGAACGATACTATAGTAGGATTTAGCACAGGATATACACGAGATTTTTATAAAAAAAATGATATTAGAATATTAACTAGATATTATCAGGACAACGAAAATTTTAGAATAAAATTTACTAGAGAAATTCTTAGACCTACAACTTATAACGTACTTTTGCAACAGATTGAAATGTCACAACGTTTAAAGTTTGATAATTGTTTTATTAGTAGAGAGCCTAGAACAAACCAATTCTTTATAAAATTTGTTGATGCTATAAATGAACGTACAGATTATAATTGGGAATTTCGAGAAGGTCCCTACCTTGTAGCACCAGATCCGCCGAATCCAGAATGCTGGCAGAGTATAGCAGTCACAAATTTAAATAATAATAGCACTAAGGATTTTTGGGAATATTGGAGAACAAAATGAAATGTAAACTTATTGATCCATTTGTAATTGAAACAGACATTAAAGGAGACTATGATTTTTTTGCTCCTTATATGGATCAGATGGAATGGAAAGATACAAATCAATTGTATGCAGAACATGAAGAATATCAGGATACAATGTATGGCAGACAAATGGTATACCATTATATTAAGCATATAAGTAACTATGATATAAAATTAAAAAAGTTTGTAATGAAACTTTTTAAAGATTTTGGTGTACCTACAAAAAATTTTAGAGCAGATTTCTTCCTTACAAAAGAAGGAGGAAGTATGCCTATGCATGTAGATGGTATGAGTAAGGTAGCATTTCTTTTGCCATTAAGCGAAAATACCGGACCTTTGGTCTGTAAAGATGGCAAAGATTCATTATCTTTGACATACCAAAATTTAACTATATTAAACACACAAATTTCACACGGTGTACAAGAACCTTCTAAAGATAGATTATTATTCAGAATAGCAGTGCATGATGTTTATTTTAAAGATTTGGGCATTTATAAGGAATTAAAGAATGCAAATTAAAGAAATTAATAATGGAGTTGCTGTAGAAGTAACTGACTTAGATATTACAAAAATTACCAAAGAAGAAGCAACAGAATTATTCGATATACTAAAAAATAGATTAATAGTTGTCCTAAAGAATCAAAAACAATGTCCAGGAAGTTTTACAAATACAATTTATCAAATGTGCGGATCAGTTGCAAACTGGACCCAGATGAAATGGGATCAATATGGTAATGAGTTAGGTGTTCCTGAAAAATTTATAGATCCTAGTAATTTTGAAAATCCTGAATTTTATCCTGTACAAAGGGTGACTGGAAAAAAGATTAATAATAAACATACAGGCATATTTGGAACAGGAACATTAGATTGGCATGCAAATTTAAATGGTTTAGATAGAGCAGATGGTGTTGCCTTACAAGGTGTTAGAGATTGTGAAAATACATCAACACTATTTCTAAACACCAATCTAGCATTAAATGATCTAGATAAGGATACTAAAGAACAGATAAAAAATTTATATGCAATATATGAATATAGACCTGACATTTGGGCAGCTGGAGCTCCAGAATATAAACATTTTGCAGAACATGCTAAAAAAGACACATCATATAAAATGTGGTTATTGCAAAAAAACTGTGCAGGAATAGAAGGTTTATATTTTTACACTAATAATAGATGTGAACTTGTTACTGAAAATAAAGAGTTAAAACAAAAACTAATTGATCATTTATTCCAAGAAAAATATATATATGAACATATGTGGCAACCAGGTGATATTGTTTTAATGGATCAACTACTTACTCTACATAAGAGAGGTACAGATGATCCTGATGTGTTATCTAAAAGAATTCTGCACAGAATTACTTTTAAAATTAGTAATTTTGATAATTTTATTGCAAATAACAATATTATTGATTAGTAAATGTCATGCCAGCCAGGAGTAGAGTTTGAAGGTCCACTACCTGCAAGACCTGTGTCAGTTACATAAACTTGCATCTTTTGGGTATCTTGTAAGAATACCATCATACCTTCAACTGGTAATGTAATATCAGTATCTCTTGCTGTAGCATTAGCATAAACACCTGGTTTTATTGCACCTCTAACATCTAATTTAGCTGTTGGGTTTATACCACCGATTGCAACTCCGTCTTTTGAAAATGTATTAAGTGTCGATGATGGAAACGAGCCATCGTCGTTTGCGGCTATAATCATACCAGTAGTCCAAGATTGTATTCTACCATATGCTATACTGCCGTTTGAACCTTGAGTGTCAAATCCTAGATCAGCAACTAGACCTGAATAACTGCTCAAGTCTCCTGTTGAAGTAAGTTCTAACGTAATTCTTGGCGAAGTAGTTTTGTTTATTGAAAGATTTTCTGTTGTAATTGATTCATTATCTATATCTCCAACTACTATACTATTTATACCGTCTACTAGTAGCTGACTGCCATCACTAAAAATACTTCCTGATACATCTCCAGTCAAATTACCGTTTAGTTTATTGTTTACACCATCTACAATAGGAGTACTATCGTCTCCAAATACTGAACCTTTAATATCACCTATTACACTACCAGTAACATCACCAGTTAGGTCACCATTAAATGTGCGTGTTGTTGAATTGACCAATACAGTTGTATCATCGTCTGCTAACACATCACCAGTTAAAGTACCTGCTAAATCACCAATTATATCACCAGTTAAAGTACCAACAAAGTTAGTTGCAGTAACATTGCCGGTTATGCCTATATTACCTGTACCGGTAATATCATATGAATTTAGATCAAGATTTCCACCTAATGCCGGAGATGTATCGTCAGTTAGCACGGACATGCCACCACCACCACCGGTTGCATCTGCAATCCATTCATACGTAGAACCGTTCCAGGATAGTATTTCACCAGCTTCGGCTAGACTAGTGGTTAGCAGTGTGTTAACTTGATCAATTATGTTAGGAGCAAGCGCCCAGGCAGTGGCACTAGTATCATATGCTAATATATTTCCATTTGCAGCCCCACCTACATTAACGTCAGTTAAGTCGTTTAGTGTTGATGCACCGCCACCGCCGCCACCAACTGTATCAATTGCAACACCACCTACTGTTGCTCCATCGCCTACATATAGTTTTTTAGTATCGGTTGTATAAATTAATTCACCTTCAGCAGGTGTAAAAGATCCTAGTCTTTCAGCGTCAGTACCGCGTCTAATTTGTAATGGCATGCATCATCTCCGTAAAATTCGTGTTACAGTATTTATGCCTTATCTGCCTTTTTTAAGGAAGGTGCGTGTACGTTTTTGTACATCGTGCTTGACTTTGGGCGTGTCAATACTGAAGTCAATACTTTTAATAACGTTATCGTAATCTGAAAAAAATGTTTCTAATGATGACTCTAAAGATTCTGAATCTGTATACTTTTTCTTTTCCTTCGCCACATCAATAGTATATATCTTTCCGTTATTAAAAAAGATATTAATACTATTGATGTACTCGATGGGTACAGATTTAATTTCTACATCATTAAATACCTCTGGCCAATGATTAACAATCTCCGGAGGCAACTTACTATTATTACTCACTAACTTCCGCTTTTTTCTTTTTCTTAGTAGGTATTAGGTCCTCTGCTTGTTCGCGAAGCTTTTTAGCCTCTTTAAATAAAGCGTCAGCCTGTGACCTATAAGATGCTGCTAGTTCTTCATCTGAAAGAACGTCGTGGGTATTAGTGTTTGCTATAGGTGATTCTGCAACTACTGCTTCTGATGTGTCTGTGGGTGTCTTTTGGCTGGGATCTGTTAACGCAAGATCTTCAACACTTATACCCTGTTGTTGTGCGATAAGATTATTCAGCTCATCGAGCCTAATTGAAGTTTTTTGATTTGGAACCATCTCAACTTCATTAGTAGGCATTTTTTGTAGCTTTCCAGTTGCATGAAAAGCTCTTAGCATTAGGCGTCCATCCGGCAAAGGTGATCTATCTAACACAAGTGCTAGATCATCTGCTTCTTGTCCAACCGCTGACTCTACGACCTTCATAAGACTGTCATGTTCGTCAGCGGATAGAGTTTCGGTTGCAATGACCAGGCAACTATCCGCGTCGCCTGGTACGACTCTGTAAGCAACTACCACACGCCGTTTACTTTTTACCAGTCTTCCGACATGTTTAATCATTGGATATTTACCCTTCTGCTGGTGCTGCTGCTTCTGCTGCTTGTTGTGCTTGCTGTGATGCTGCAATCGCGCCTAGAAACTGCTCTAGTTTTGTGTATGTTGCACCTACTGTTTGCATTTCGTTTGGACGGAATGCGCCACGTTGACTTGCAACGTCGATGATTACTTTTAGTGCTTGCAGATCTTGTACTGTTAAGTCTGCTGGTGCTCCGCCTGCTGCTGCTGGCGCTTCTGCTGCGGTTGCTGCTGTATCTACTGCTTCTGCCGCTTCTTGATTCATTTGGTCTTCCATAGTGGTTCCTTCTCCAACTGTTGTTTCTTCGAAAGTAGTTTCTTCTTGAGCTTGCTCAGTCATTGCTATTCTCCTTTTGCTAATAATAATTATCTGACTGTTTCTAGTTATATTTTAAATGTGGACAAGCTAACATAAAATAGGACATCTCTTTTGAGTCTTCAAACCCTATTTTCATAGCATGTTGCAATTCCTTGTTATGATTTATAACTAGTTCTTTTCCTAAGTAGTATCGACTCTTAAGATTTATTTCTACCCATTTACTTAATGCTTCACCTAGATTATATCTAATACCAGGTATTGTAGCATATTCAAAGTGCGCAGGGGGGTAGGTTAACCTGCGTTCTCCAAAAACATTATAAGGGTTTGGTATTAGGTTCTTCATGCAGCCTCGTCATAGTGAACTGTCATACCAAACGGTCCTTGTAAATTCTTATCATGGTTACTATGTACTAAAAAGATTGTATCACAATAGTCTGGATCACCCCAACTATCCCAAGCATATCCATCTGTAAACATAATGAATTTTTTGGGT
>Ga0181600_10001240_pt1 | contig 19854 bp, 15 predicted proteins | sample 041ome_2_FD_132982 | JGI IMG/M metagenome (GOLD analysis project Ga0181600, IMG submission 132982) | Coastal salt marsh microbial communities from the Groves Creek Marsh, Skidaway Island, Georgia - 041406US metaG (megahit assembly) | ecosystem: Environmental > Aquatic > Marine > Intertidal zone... | reverse complement strand
GTGCGGGCGCGCAATGCCTCTGATACGGTTTCCGCATCATCCAAGGCCCCCAGCACAAATGGCAGCATCAGTCGCCAGCCCGGCCTGCGATGGCTACGCGCCCGCCATGCGCGCTGCAATTGCTGGCCTTTCAAGATCAAAACCGGGGTGAAGCGCACCACCAAGGCCACCGACAGCGCCAAGCGTTGGCGCCAAAGCGGCGCCACGCGCAGCCATGCCAGCGCCCGCTCGACCCGGTCCAGCAAATCGGCCAGCGCCGTGGTCATGCTGACCAGATTGGCCAGCGCAATCAGGGCCAACATGCGCGCCACCACCAAGCCGCCTTGTTCCCAGCTCAGCGCCCAGCCATGCCACGCAAGGATTAGCGCCGCAACAAACAAAACCGGGCGCAGCGCCAGCAAACCTTGGCGCAAAAACGCCCATCCCGCCAAGGCATAAAGCCCCATCACCCCCAAAAAGGCCATGGCCGCAGCCGCCGCGTTTGGCAGCCACATGGCCAGCCCGGTGGCCAGCAGCAAGGCCAATAATTTCGGGCCAGCGGGTAAGGCGTGCCAAAAACTGCGCGGCTCAGAGTTCAGCGACAGCATCCCCATCCCCCAAAGCCACCATATGCGCGCGATAGTGCGGCAAAACCGTATCGGGCGGCCCATCGGCCACCACCTGCCCGTGATCCAACCAAATCACACGATCATAGCCCGTGATCGCGGCCAGATCGTGGGTGACGTGTAAAAGCGCTTGCTCTAGCCCATGCAGATACCGCCCCAAGCGCCGGGTTGTGGCCATATCCAGCCCGGCGAATGGCTCGTCCAGCAAGATCAGCCCCGGGCGCATCAGCAACCCCGCCATCAGGCACACCAAATGCCTTTGGCCTTGGCTTAGCCCATGCACCACCCGCGGCCCCCAGTCGGCACAGGCAAAGCGCTGCAACATGTCTTGGGCCATCTGTTGCGCTTGGGCGCGGCTGTGGCCCTGCTGCTGCACGCCAAAGCACAGCTCTTCCATAACGGTGGGGAAAATCAGCTGATGATCGGGGTTTTGAAATAAAATGCCCACGGTTTTCAGCGCGTCGCGGCGGTTCGTGCCAACCTCTACGCCATTGACCAGCACGCTGCCGCGATCTGGGCGAATCAACCCTGCGATCAGCCGCACCAATTGCGATTTGCCCGCGCCGTTGCGCCCGATCAGCGCCACGCGCTGCTGGGTGATATCCAGTGACAGGGCAGAGAAAAGTGGCTTGTTGTGAAAGCCCAGATCAACGGCGTTGAGCTTTATATCGAGCATCACGCGCCACCGAATTGAGTGCGATTGGAATAATGGTCGGGGCGGCGAGATTCGAACTCACGACCCCCTGTACCCAAAACAGGTGCGCTACCAGACTGCGCTACGCCCCGGACCATGCGCCCAATTAACCCGCAGTCGCAGAAAAGAAAAGCCCCAAGTGGCAGCAAAATTCAGCTTTCGCATTTCCACAGCGCTTGGGCTTGGTCCATGCGCGGGTGGCGCAGCACGCTGCCCTCGGAAATGCCATAGCGGCGCGCCAAACCACCGTTGATTTCCAGCACAGCAATGATGCCGGGGCCAGCCGTGACGGGGGTTAAATCGCCCGGTTGGGCGTTATGGTGAATTTTACGCACCACACCTTGGGGGGTGATAAACAACATATCCAAAGGGATCAGGGTGTTTTTCATCCAAAACCCCGGGCTGCCGGGTTTTTCGTATAAAAACAGCATGCCCGCGCTGTTGGGCAGGCTGGTGCGGTGCATCAAGCCACGCGCCATTTGGGCCGGTGTCAGCGCCAATTCCACGCCAAACCGTGCACTGCCCCATGGGCCTTTCAAATCAACCGCGCTATCGCGGCAGGCGGCGATGGCTGCAGTGCTGAAAACCAGCCACAGCGCCACCGCCTGCCAGAGGCTGGTTAATCGTAATCTTCGTCCAGCGCAGCTTCCCAGATCAGCACCTCTGTTGCCATACGGCCGCGTTTGCCATCAATCACACGCAGGGCCACGGCTTCGCCGGGTTGCAGATCGGCCAAAGCCGACCGGCGCAACACTTCGATATGGATGAAAACATCCTCGTCGCGGCCAAAGATATTGGCAAAGCCAAACCCCTTACCCTTATCAAACCATTTAACGCGCGCTGGTTCTAGGGGCGCATTGGCAATTATTTCGGGATCAATATCCTCGAAATCTGCCAAAACCGCGCCGCCGCCATTATCTGGCGGGGTGATCGACAAAACCTCGATCGCGTTGATCCCCCGTGCCGTTTCTTGCACCTCAACTTCGATCAACGCCCCATCGGCCACAGAACTTTGGCCAAAGTTACGCAATACATTGGCGTGCAGCAGAATGTCGGGCCCACCTTCGTCGGCGACTACAAACCCAAACCCTTTGACCGGGTCAAACCACTTAACTTTTCCCTCTATCCTGCGGGTGTCGTAATTTTCCACGTTCACATCTTCACCCACAAATTAAACCCTTCGTGACAGGCCACCCCAATGGTGGCTTTTTCTTTTGGGATGGGCCCGGGCCCAAGGCGCCGCGTATAGCGGTGCCACTGACCGGTGATCAAGGATTCAATCTTGTCACGTCCCACTGGCCATTTTCGCCCGTGCGCCGCCACTTGAACCGGTCGTGAAGGCGAAAAGCCCCATCCGCCCAGAATTCGATTTCAACTGGGTTGATTCTGTAACCCCCCCAAAAGGATGGTCTGGCGGGATTTGTGCCCAGCTTCAAAGTCACTTTGGCAACTTCGGCCATGAGCGCTGCGCGCGACTCTAAGGGCTGCGATTGCTTCGAGGCCCATGCCCCCAGCCGGCTTTTCAGCGAGCGCGAGGTGAAATAGGCATCAGCCGCGGGCCCATCTTCACGGGTCACAAGCCCGCGCACCCGAATTTGGCGGCGCAGCGATTTCCAGTGCATCACAAAGGCCGCTTTGCCCGCTTGGTCCAATTCGCGCGCTTTCGCGCTTTCGTAATTGGTGTAGAAAACAAAGGCATCCTCTTCGATGTCTTTTAGCAAAACCATGCGGGCATTGGGCAAACCATCGGCATCGACGGTCGACAGGGCAATGGCGTTGGGGTCGTTCAATTCGCTGGCTTCGGCCTCGGCCATCCATGCGCGGGCAATGTGAAATGGGTTTTCGCCCTCGAAAATACCTGTGCGATCAGTCATGCGGTCCTCGTTTTATGTGGCAATGCCGTGGGGTTTTGGTGGCCGCAGGCCCTAAAGCCTGCCAGCGCTTGGTCTTGAAGCGCCGCGCCCCTTGGCGTAGAGATTTGACACCTGTTCACAATACTTAGACGGAAAACACCAGATGTCGAATTCACTGATGGCCGGAAAACGCGGCCTGATCATGGGCCTTGCCAATGATAAGTCCATCGCCTGGGGGATTGCCCGTGCCTGTGCCGATGCCGGGGCGGAAATGGCGTTTTCCTATATGGGCGAGGCGTTTCGCAAACGCGTGCAACCCCTGGCCGAGCAGCTGGGCGTTGAAACGCTGATCGATTGCGACGTCTCCGATGCGGCCTCGATCGATGCGGCATTTGCCGAGATCGAACAGAAATGGGGCAAGCTGGATTTTCTGGTGCATGCCATTGGTTTTTCCGACAAAAACGAATTGCGCGGGCGCTATGTGGATACCAGCCGCGACAATTTCCTGATGACGCTGGATGTCAGCTGCTACAGCTTTACCGCCGTGATGCAGCGCGCCGAAAAACTGATGACAGACGGCGGCAGCGCGCTGACGCTGACCTATTATGGCGCCGAGCAGGTGATGCCGCATTATAACGTGATGGGTGTGGCCAAGGCCGCGCTAGAGGCATCTGTGATGTATCTGGCCGAAGATCTGGGCAAGCAAAACATCCGCGTGAATGCCATCAGCGCTGGTCCAATCAAAACGCTGGCCGCCAGCGGCATTGGCGATTTCCGCTACATCTTGAAATGGAACGAGCTGAATTCGCCCTTGCGGCGCAATGTCACCATCGATGATGTGGGCAAATCGGCGCTGTATCTGCTGTCGGATCTGGGCAGCGGTGTGACGGGCGAAAACCTGCATGTCGATGCAGGCTATCACGTGGTGGGTATGAAGGCGGTGGATGCCCCCGATATCGACGTTGTGACAAACCGCAAAGATTAATCGCGCGCCGCACCGACAAAGGAACACCCCATGACCGACCGCCTGCCCCACGAAAAAGGCTTTCATATCAGCTGGGATCAAATTCACCGCGACAGCCGCGCCTTGGCATGGCGCCTCGATGGCCATGGGCCCGATGATGGCGCATGGCGCGCGGTGGTGGCCATCACCCGCGGCGGCATGGCCCCTGCCATGATTGTCGCGCGCGAGCTGGATATTCGCACCGTCGACACGATCAGCGTGAAATCCTATCACCACCAAGACCAAGGCCAAGCGCAGGTGCTAAAGGCCCCAGATGCCGCCCTTATGGGCGATGGCGAGGGTGTGCTGATTGTGGATGATCTGGTGGACAGCGGCAAAACCTTGGAACTGGTGCGCCAGATGTATCCCAAGGCGCATTTCGCCACCGTCTATGCCAAACCCAAAGGCCGCCCACAGGTGGATACGTTCATCACCGAAGTCAGCCAAGATACCTGGATCTTTTTCCCATGGGATATGGCGCTGCAATATGTCGAGCCATACCGCGGCAAAGATTAAGGCGCTCTCACCATGCCAAGGCCCCCCGCCCCCTCACGTACTGGCGCGACATTTGCGCCGCCCATTCCTGCCGCGCGGCGGTGGCTAGAGGGGGTTGAATTTCCCGCCCACAGGCCGCTGATCAACGTCAGCCAAGCCGCCCCAGTGGCGCCACCGCCGCAGGCCCTGCGCGCCGAAATGGCGCGGCTGGTCTGCGAGGATCCAACCGTGCATCTTTACGGCGCAGTGCTGGGCCTGCCGGCCTTGCGCGCACAAGTGGCGGAACAGTTTTCCCATGCCTATGGCGGGACGATCGAGGCCAGCCAAGTTGGCATTACCTCGGGCTGCAACGAGGCGTTCGCCGCCGTGATGTCGTGCCTTACCGACCAAAACGCCGAAGTTTTGGTGCCGGTGCCGTGGTATTTTAACCATAAGATGTGGCTGGATATGGCCGGGGTGCGCGTGGTGCCCCTGCCCTGCACGCCAGATCTGTTGCCAGATTTGGCGGCCGCGCGGCAGTTGATCACGCCCGCCACCCGCGCCATCGTTATGGTGACCCCCAACAACCCAACCGGGGTAGAATACCCGCCGGCGCTGTTGGCAGGCTTTGCCGCACTGGCACGCGAGGCAGGGGTCTATCTGGTGGTCGATGAAACCTACCGTGATTTTCACAGCCAAACCGGCGCCCCGCATGGGTTGTTTCACAACGCCCAATGGCCAGACCATCTGGTGCAGCTTTATTCCTTTTCCAAGGCCTACCGCCTTACCGGCCATCGTGTGGGGGCGGTGGTGGCCGACGCGGGCCTGTTGCGCGAGATTGAAAAGTTTCTCGATACCGTCACCATCTGCCCCACCCCCCTTGGCCAGCAGGCCGCGCTTTGGGGCATGACGCATCTACAAAGCTGGCTGGCAGAAGAACGCGCCGAGGTGCTGGCGCGGCGCGCCGCCATCGAAAGCGGCTTTGCCCCCTTGGCCGCAAAGGGTTGGCGCCTGCTGGGCTGTGGGGCTTATTTTGCCTATGTCGAACACCCGTTTGACATGGATGCCGATACGCTGGGCCAGCGCCTTGTGCGTGAGGCGGGTATTTTGGCGCTGCCAGCCGCCATGTTCACGCCCGAGGGCGACAAGGCTGGGCGGCGGCAATTGCGCATCGCCTTTGCCAATATTGATTGTGCAACAATCGCACAGATGTTTGACCGGCTTTCCGCCTTCGAGGGGTGAGCGCGCTTGCACGGCCCTGCACTGTTGCGTAGGAAGGGCGAAACGTATTTTTGGGGGGCCTCATGGCACGTGGCAGCAGCACCATTTCTAAATCGGCCGTTTGGGTCTTGCTTTCCTTGCTGATCTTGGGCTTGGGCGGCTTTGGTGTGACAAACCTGTCGGGCAATGTGCAATCGATCGGGCGCGTTGGCGACCAAGAGATCGCAATCGACACCTACGCCCGGGAATTGCAGCAAGAGATCCGCGCGATCGAGGCGCAAACCCGCCAGCCCCTGCCGCTGACCGAGGCGCGCGATCTGGGGGTGGACCGCGCGGTTCTGGCGCGTTTGGTCACCACTGCCGCGCTGGACCATGAAACCGCCAGCTTGGGCATTTCGGTGGGCGATGAAACCGTGGCCCAGCAAATCCGCGATATCCCCGCCTTTCAGGGCCTTAGCGGCGGGTTCGACCGCAACACCTATAAATTTGCCCTTGATCGTGCAGGTTTGACCGAGGCACGGTTTGAACAGCAACTGCGCCGCGAAACCGCCCGCAGCGCCTTGCAAGGTGCGTTGTTGCAGGGTGTGGCGATGCCCCCGCTTTATGGCGATACGCTGATCAACTACGTGGCCGAACGGCGCGATTTCAACTTTATCCGCCTTGATGCCACCGCGCTTTCGGCCCCGCTGCCCACCCCAACCGAGGCGCAGCTGCAGGCCTATCATGATGAAAATCAGGCAAAATTCACCACACCGCAGCAAAAAACCATCACCTACGCCTGGCTTAGCCCCGAGGCGATGCTAGACCAGATCGACGTGCCAGAAGAGGCGTTGCGCAGCGAATACGAGGCGCGCCTAGACACCTATAACACCCCCGAGCGGCGCTTGGTCGAACGCTTGGGCTTTGCCGATCAGGCCGCCGCGCAAACCGCCGCCGATGCCATCGCCGCAGGCGCCACCGATTTCGAAGCGCTGGCCGCCCAGCGTGGCCTGTCGCTTAGCGATATCGATATGGGCGATGTGCTGCCTGCCGATCTGGGGGCCGCCGCCGAGGCGGTATTTGCCGCCGAAGCTGGCGCCGTGGTGGGCCCGCTGGACAGCCCCGTAGGCCCTGCGCTGTTTCGCGTGAATGCCGTTTTGGCCGCGCAAAGCACCAGTTTTGACGAGGCGCGCGATGAATTGCGCACCGAGCTGGCCATCGATCGCGCCCGCCGCCTGATCGAAACCCGTGCCACGGAAATTGACGGTCTGCTGGCCGGTGGCGCCACCTTAGAGGAATTGCAATCCGAGGCAGGCATGCAGGTCGCCACGATCAACTGGTCGCCCGAGGTGACAGATGGCATTGCAGGCTTTGCCGGGTTCCGCCAAGCCGCCGATGCCGTCACAAGCGAGGATTTCCCAACCGTCAAGATGCTAGATGATGGCGGGGTCTTTGCGCTGCGCTTTGACGGCGTGATCGCACCGCAGCTGCAGCCCTTGGACAGCGTGCGCGATGCCGTCGTTGCGGGTTGGCAAACCCAAGAAACCACCGCGCGCCTGCAGGTCCAAGCCCAAGCTTTGGCCGACCAAACGAATGCTGGCACAGAGTTCACAGCCCTAGGCCAGCCCGTCACCCGCGAGGCAGGCCAAACACGCCAAGGGTTTATCCCCGGCGTTCCGCGCGCGCTGTTGCAGCAGGCCTTTGCCTTGGAAACCGGCGGCTTGGCCGTGGTTGCGGGGCCCGCCGAGGCCTATGTGCTGCGCCTCGACGCGATCTTGCCGCCTGACACCGAAGACGAGGCCGTGGCCGAGCTGGCCGCGCGCCTGCAAGCCGAGGCCGACCAAGCCATGACAGAGGACCTGTTTCGCGCCTTGGCCGCCGACATCCAAGAGCGGGTGGGCATCACCTTGGATCAGGCCGCGATCAACGCGGTGCATGCGAATTTCCAGTAATCTTTACCGAAAGTACCTAAATTGGATCTGACACCCAGCTTTGCCGCGTTCGCAGCCGCCTATGACAAGGGCGAAAATCAGGTTGTCTACGCGCGTTTGGCGGCTGATCTGGACACGCCCGTATCGCTGATGCTGAAATTATCGGGGGCGTCCAAGGATGCCTTTATGTTGGAATCCGTCACCGGCGGCGAGGTGCGCGGGCGCTATTCGATCATCGGGCTAAAGCCTGATTTGGTCTGGAAATGCCATGGCGAAACCAGCCAGCTGAACCGCAACGCCCGCTTTGACCCGGATGATTTTTGCCCCCAGCCCGGCCACCCGCTGGACAACCTGCGCGCCTTGATCGCCGAAAGCCGCATTGCCCTGCCCGATGGCCTGCCCGCGGCCAGCGCGGGGCTGTTTGGCTATCTGGGCTACGATATGATCCGACTGGTGGAACGCCTGCCCAATATCCCGCCCGATCCATTGGGCCTGCCCGATGCCTTGATGCTGCGCCCCACGGTGGTGGCGGTGCTGGATGGTGTGAAGGGCGAGGTTACCATTGTAAGCCCGGCTTGGGTGGCCGAGGGGCAATCGGCGCGCGCCGCCTATGCCCAAGCCGCCGAACGGGTGATGGACGCGCTGCGCGATCTGGAACGCGCCCTGCCCCAATCGACCCGCACAATGGGCGAGGCCCGCGACAGCGCGCCGCCACGGTCGAATTTTACCCAAGAAACCTATATGCAAGCGGTTGAAACCGCCAAGGGCTATATCCGGGCGGGCGACATCTTTCAGGTGGTTCCCAGCCAGCGCTGGGCCCAAGATTTCCCGCTGCCCCCCTTCACGCTGTATCGCAGCTTGCGCCGCACCAACCCATCGCCTTTCATGTTCTATTTCAACTTTGGCGGTTTTCAGGTGATCGGGGCCAGCCCCGAAATTCTGGTGCGCGTCTTTGGGCGCGAAATTACCATACGCCCCATCGCGGGCACCCGCCCCCGTGGCGCCACCGAGGCCGAAGACAAAGCCCTAGAGCAGGATTTGCTGGCCGACAAAAAAGAGCTGGCCGAACATCTGATGCTGCTGGATCTGGGGCGCAACGATGTGGGCCGGGTCGCCAAAATTGGCACCGTGCGCCCGACCGAGCAATTCATCATCGAACGCTATAGCCACGTGATGCATATTGTCTCGAACGTGGTGGGCGAATTGGCCGAAGATCAAGACGCGCTCAGCGCGTTTTTCGCCGGCATGCCCGCCGGCACGGTCAGCGGCGCGCCCAAGGTGCGGGCGATGGAAATCATCGACGAGCTAGAGCCGGAAAAGCGCGGCGTTTATGGCGGGGGCGTGGGCTATTTCAGCGCCAATGGCGATATGGACATGTGCATCGCCCTACGCACGGCCATCGTAAAGGATCAAACGCTTTATATTCAGGCCGGCGGTGGCGTGGTTTATGACAGCGATCCGCAGGCGGAATATATGGAAACGGTGCATAAATCCAATGCCATACGCCGCGCGGCGGCCGATGCGCACAGATTTACCGAAAGCGGAAATTACTAAGCAAAAAGGGGCCTTTCGGCCCCTTTTCATTTATGCGCTTAGGCAGCTTGGCCGCTGCGGCCAGATTTGGGTTTGCCCGCACCCCCGCCAGTGCCGCCACCGCCACCGCTGCGGCGGCGAAAGCCACCGGGCTTTTGGCTGCTGGGCTTGCCCGCGCCATGATGGCCACTACCGGGGCGCCCGCCGCCTTTGGGGCCTTGGGGCCCGCGCGCGCGGCCACCGCCGCCGGTTCCCCCGGCAGGTGCCCCTTCCCAAGGGGTGCCCGAGGCGGTGGGGATGGTGATTTTCATCACTTTTTGGATGTCTTTCAATTCGCCCATCTCATCGGGCGAGCAAAACGCGATGGCGCAGCCCTCGCGCCCGGCACGCGCGGTGCGCCCGATACGGTGAACATAGTTCTCGGGCACGTTGGGCAGCTCGAAGTTATAGACATGTTTCACATCAGGAATATCCAACCCCCGCGCCGCCACATCCGTGGCCACCAACACCTTTACCGCGCCGGTTTTGAACGCATCCAGCGCGCGCTGGCGCTGACCTTGGGTTTTGTTGCCATGGATCGAGGCCACGGCAAAGCCCTTGGCCGCCAGCTGTTTGGACAGCTTTTCCATGCCATGTTTTGTGCGCCCAAAGACCAAGGCCAGCTCGTTGCGGTGCTTGTCTAGCAATTCCACCAGCAAATCGAACTTGGCCGCCTTGGCGATGTAATGCACCTCTTGGGTGATTTTATCGGCGGCTTTGCCCGGGGGGTTTACCTGAATGCGTTGCGGGTTCACCAGATAAGACGCTGCAATTTCTTCCATCTGCTTGGGCATAGTGGCCGAAAACAACATGGTTTGGCGATCTTTGGGGATGATGCTGGCAATCTTGCGCAGCGTATGGATAAAGCCCAGATCCAACATCTGATCGGCCTCGTCCAGCACCAAAAAGCCGGTTTGATCCAGCCGCAGCGCCCGCCGCTCTAGCAAATCCATCAAGCGCCCGGGGGTGGCCACCAAAATATCGGTGCCACGGGCCAAACGTTGGGCTTGGGCGCTTAGGCTGGCGCCGCCTACGACCAAGGCCACCTTGATGGGGCTGCCTTTGACCAGCAACAGCAGCTGATCTTGAATTTGTTTTGCCAATTCGCGGGTGGGCGCCAAAATCAAGCTGCGCACCATTTTCGCCTCGGGTCGGCCATCGCGCGCGGCCATCAGCTGGGCCACCAAGGGCAGGCCAAAGGCGTTGGTCTTACCGGTGCCCGTCTGGGCCAGCCCCATCACATCGCGCCCCTCTAGCGCCACAGGAATGGCACGGGCCTGAATGGGTGTAGGTTCGGAAATACCTTGCTCGGCCAAGCGGGCAATCAACCCAGCAGGAAGGCCCAAGCGTTCGAAATATTCAGTCAAATCATATCCTTTCGCGGGCCATGCACCCTGCGCAGCCCGGCATTGGCCCACTGGGCCTATCATCGTGGTTGCACTGAACACGCGGCCCACGGGCCTGATTGCCCGAACGCCGTTTCAGCGCTGATCCCCACGCGTGATTTTGGGAAACATGCCACCGCCCTGGCGCAGTCATCTGCGCTATTGCTCACGCGGCAAAGGGCGGCGGTCAAGGGCCACATGGGCCCTTGGCGCGTGAATGTCAACTGTTTTGGCGCGAAAGCCGCGCCAAACCGGGTTTAATCTGCCTCGCGCAGGCGTTTGATCAGCGACGAGGTATCCCAGCGCCCACCCCCCATACGCTGCACATCTTTGTAGAATTGATCCACCAGCGCCGTTACCGGCAAGGCGGCGCCAATCTCGTTGCCGGTTTGCAGACAGATCCCCAGATCTTTGCGCATCCAGTCAACGGCAAAGCCATAGTCGAAGAAATCATCCAACATGGTGGCGTGGCGGTTGGCCATTTGCCAGCTGCCCGCAGCGCCGCCTTGGATCACCTCGACCACGGCCTTGCCATCCAGCCCCGCGGCTTGGGCAAAATTCAGCCCCTCGGCCAGCCCCTGCACCAGCCCAGCGATGCAGATCTGGTTGACCATCTTGGTCAGCTGGCCTGCGCCGCTTTCGCCCAGGCGTTTCACGGTGCGCCCATAGGCTGCCATCACCGGCTCGGCTTGGGTGTAATCGGCCAGATCACCGCCACACATAATCGACAAAACGCCATTTTCAGCGCCCGCCTGCCCGCCCGAAACCGGGGCATCGACAAAACCTTTGCCCTGCGCCTTGGCGGCGGCGTAAAGCTCGGCTGTGACTTTTGCCGATACGGTGGTGTGATCGACAAACAGCGCGCCTTCGGCCATGCCGGCCAGCGCGCCCTGTTCGCCCAGCACAACAGCGCGCAGATCATCGTCATTGCCGACACAGGCGAAAACAATCTCGGCGCCGGCGGCCGCCTCGGCGGGTGTATGGCCCATCGCGCCACCATGTTCGGCCACCCATGCCTCGGTCTTGGTGGCAGTGCGGTTATAAACGCATACCGTGTGGCCCGCTTTTTGTAGATGCCCTGCCATGGGGTAGCCCATCACGCCCAACCCCAGAAATGCCACTTTTGCCATGATCCACTCCCTTGCTATTTGTGTTCCCATTGGTTTGTGTCTAGCTAATGCGGCAAAGGCAAGAGTGAAGCGGGTAGGTTTGCAATGTCGCTGATTTTCAAATGGCTGGTGCGCATCGCTGGCGGCATCTTAATGCTGCTGATCTTTGCTGTCTTGGCGGTTTACTACCTGTCGGCGCGCTCGCTGCCCGATTATGACGCCACAGAAAAAGTGGCGGGCATCGCAGCCCCGGTCGAAATTTTGCGCGATACCGCCAATGTGCCGCATATCTTGGGCCAATCCGATAGCGACGTATTTTTTGGCTTGGGCTATGCCCATGCCCAAGATCGGCTGTGGCAAATGGTGGTCATGCGCCGCACCGCACAGGGGCGGCTGTCCGAAGTTTTTGGCCTGCGCACGGTTGAAACCGACAAACTGCTGCGCCGTTTGGATCTGTATAATTTGGCCCAGCAATCAGTGGCTGCGCAAGATCGCGACACAATTGCCATGCTCAACGCCTATGCGGCGGGGGTGAATGCGCGTTTGGTGCAGATCAATAAACAAGCCTTGGGGCGTGGTGCACCCGAGATGTTTATCTTCGATGTGCCCGTGGCGCCATGGACGCCTGCGGATAGTTTGGCAATCTTGAAGCTGATGGCGCTGCAACTGTCAGACCATCTGCAAACCGAGGTGCTGCGCGCGCAATTGTCGATGGTGCTGCCAGATGCGCGCCGCTTGGCCGATATCTTGCCCGACGCGCCGGGCAGCGGGGTCAGCGCCCTGCCCGCCTATTCCAGCCTGATGCCCAAGGGCCACACGATGCATGCAGCCCACAGCCCCGCGCAACGGCCCTTTTTGTGGCCCGTGCCACCGCGCGGGATGGCCTCGGCCTCGAACGCGTGGGCGGCGGCACCGCAGCGATCAGCGGCAGGCGGCACCTTGTTGGCCAATGACCCCCATCTGGGGCTGTCGGCCCCCACCATCTGGTATTTGGCGCGGCTGCAATTGGCCAGCGGTGGGGTGATTGGCGGCACCATTCCCGGAATGCCACTGGTGTTATCTGGCCGCAGCGAAGATCTGGGCTGGGCGCTGACCTCGGCCTATATGGACGATCAAGATGTGCTGCTTGAACAGCTAAACCCGGAAAACCCCGAAGAATACCTAACGCCCGAAGGCTACAAGCCGTTTGCCACCCGCCCAAGCATCGTTGAAATCAAAGATCATGCGCCCGTGACGCTGACGCTGCGCTGGTCCGAGAACGGCCCCATTCTGGCCGGCAGCGATTTTGATTTGGCCGAAATTACCCCAAAGGGCCATGTGGCCAGCCTTGGCTGGACCGCGCTGAGCCCGGCCGATACGTCGATGACGGCGGGGCTGCGCCTGATGCAGGCCAAAACCGTGCAAGACGCGCTAGAGGGCAGCGCGCTTTATATTGCGCCCGCGCAAAACCTGACGGTGGTCGATGGCGTGCAAATCGCCATGCGCACCATTGGCGCCATGCCCCGCCGGGATGCCGCGCACCAAACCCAAGGCCGCATGCCGGCGCCGGGCTGGTTGGCCCAAAACCGCTGGCAGGGGCTGTTTCCCGCCAGCGCCAACCCCGAATTCGTAAACCCAAATGGCGGCATATTGGGCAATACAAACAACAAAACGGTCGAGCGGCCTTTCCCCCTGCATGTGTCGTTCGACTGGGGCGACAGCCAGCGCGTGCAGCGCTGGCAGCGCCTGATGCAATCACGCCAAGTGCACACCCGCGACAGTTTCATCGAGGCACAGCTTGATACCGTCTCGCCCACAGCGCGCAGCCTGTTGCCCTTGATCGGCGCCGAATTGTGGTTCACCGGCGCCCCTGCCCCACAAGGCACACCAGAACGCCAGCGCCAAATTGCCCTGCAGTTGCTGGCCGAATGGAATGGCGAGATGAACGAACATCTGCCCGAACCGCTGATCTATATGGCATGGGTACGCCACCTGCAGCGGCGCCTGATCCAAGATGAATTGGGCACGCTGGCGCAAGAATTCCACCATATCGAGCCACTGTTCATCGAGCGGGTCTATCGCGATGTCGATGGGGCCGGCATTTGGTGCGACGTGATCCAAAGCGCCCCACGCGAAACCTGTGCCGATATCGCCCGCCAAGCGCTGGACGAGGCCATAATCTGGCTAAACGAAACCTATGGCGGCAGCCTAGAGGCGCTGCGTTGGGGGGATGCCCACCAAGCCACCCATGACCACCCGGTTTTGGGCAAGGTGCCGTTTATAAAAAGCATTGTGAATATTCGTCAAAGCACCAGCGGCGGGGATAACACACTGATGCGCGGCAAAACCTTGGGCCGGGGCGAGAACCCGTTTTTGAACGTGCACGCGGCAGGCTATCGGGGGGTATATGATTTCACCGATCCAGACAGTTCGGTGTTCATTGTCTCAACCGGGCAATCGGGCCATCCGCTGTCGCGCCATTACGACGATCTGGGCGAGCTGTGGCGCCGGGGGGAATATATTCCCATGTCGCTGGACCTAGATTTGGCGCGTGCAGCCCCCGTGGGGCTGACGCGGCTTGAACCGGCGCAATAGGCGGTTCCTGATCAGCAGGCGGTGAAGGCTTGGGCGTTGAAAGCTTGGGCGGTTAATCGGCGCCCTTCGCCTCGGCCCGGCTTTTTCCGGCCACTTTCATCGCCAAAGTGGCCGCCATGAACCCATCCAGATCGCCATCTAACACGCCTTGGGTGTCGCTGGTTTCAAAACTGGTGCGCAGGTCTTTGACCATTTGATAGGGCTGCAACACATAGGAACGGATCTGGTTGCCCCAGCCCGCCTCGCCCTTGGCTTCGTGCTGGGCGTTGATCTCGGCGTTGCGGCGATCCAGCTCTAGCTGATAGAGCCGCGATTTTAGCGCCTTCATCGCGATATCGCGGTTTTGGTGCTGCGATTTCTCCGAACTGGTGACAACGATGCCAGTGGGAATATGGGTGATACGCACGGCCGAATCCGTGGTGTTCACGTGCTGCCCGCCCGCCCCGGATGAACGATAGGTATCAATGCGGATATCATTTGGGCTGACATCGATTTCGATATTGTCATCCACCACCGGATACACCCAAACCGACGAAAACGACGTATGGCGGCGCGCCGAACTGTCATAGGGCGAGATGCGCACCAAGCGATGCACGCCGCTTTCGGTTTTCAACCAGCCATAGGCATTGTGCCCCGATATTTTATAGGTGGCCGATTTGATGCCTGCCTCTTCGCCCGCAGATGTGGATTGCAGCTCCACCTTATAGCCTTTTTTCTCGGCCCAACGCACATACATGCGCGCCAAGATCGAGGCCCAATCGCAGCTTTCCGTGCCACCGGCGCCGGCGTTGATTTCCAAGAATGTATCGTTGCTGTCGGCCTCGCCGTCTAGCAACGCCTCTAGCTCTTTTTCCGCCGCGCGCGCCGCAAGGGTTTTCAGGGCCGCTTCGGCGTCTTTTACGACCTCGGCATCGCCCTCCATCTCGCCCAATTCAATCAGCTCGATATTATCGGCCAATTCCTGCTGAATGCCGCTGTAGGTTTGCATCGCATCCACCAAGGTTTGGCGTTCGCGCATCAGCTTTTGGGCGTTGTCGGGGTTGTCCCACAGGTTTGGGTCTTCGACGCGGGCGTTGAATTCCTCTAGCCGGTGCTGGGCTGTGTCCCAATCCAGGCGTTGGCGCAGCAAGGCCAGCGACTTTTCGATTTCGGCAACAGTATTCAGGGCATCCGCGCGCATGTCTATCCTCTGGGGTGGTTCGGTTGCGGTCTTAGACCAGCCGCACGCGCGGGGCAAGCGCCTGCCGCGCGCATGGGCCAAACGGGGGGCCGCCCATGGCCGGGTTAATAGAGCCCACCGGAACTGAGCGTGCCAAAATTGGCTTTTGGCCCAACGATGGCGGTTTCGCCCGATGATGTGGTCACTTGCCGCGCGGGCAGCGCCTCGACTTCGTCGACCAAGGGCAGGTTTTGGCCCATCGCAAAGCCGCCATCAAAGGTGATGCCAAAAACCGGCTCTTCGCCTTCGCGGAAACATTCGGCCACCACATTGTCACCGGTGGCCTCATCTGGCAGGCGCGCGCCTGTGAAGCGGTCGATTTTCAAGAACATGCATTCTTTGGGCACCCGGAAGGGCCCGCCGCCGTATTTCTTCACCGCCTCGTCCATAAAGGCCTGAAACACCGGCCCGCACATCCCCCCGCCCGAGGCCCCACGCCCCAGCGGCCTGGGGGTGTCAAAACCGATGTAACAGCCCGCCGCCAGCGAATTAGTGAAGCCCACAAACCACACATCTTTGGCATCATTGGTGGTGCCGGTTTTGCCCGCCACGGGCACCGGCAGGTTGATTGCGCGGCTGGCGGTGCCGCGTTGCACCACACCTTGCATCATCGATGTCAGCTGATAGGCAGTGACCGCGTTCATCACCCGCTCGCGCCGCGAGGTGATTTCGGGCGCTTGGCCTTCGGGCAGGTCTGGGTTGGCGCAATCAAGACATTGGCGCTGATCGTGGCGGTAGACGGTATTGCCATAGCGGTCTTGCACCCGGTCCACCAAAGTGGGCTCGACACGTTCGCCGCCATTGGCAAACATCGCATAGGCCGCCACCATTTTATAAAGCGTCGTTTCCTCGGACCCCAGCGAATTGGCCAAAAACTGGCCCATGTCCTGATAGACGCCAAATTTTTCGGCGTAATTGGCCACCACATCCATGCCCACCTCTTGGGCCAAGCGGATGGTCATCAGGTTGCGCGATTGTTCGATCCCTGTGCGCATGGGCGTGGGGCCGTAAAACTTGTCCGAGGCGTTTTTGGGCCGCCACAGCCCTTGCGGCGTGTCGATTTCAATCGGCGCGTCGATGACGATTGTGGCCGGGGTATAGCCGCTGTCCAAGGCCGATGCATAAACAAAGGGCTTGAAACTGGAACCCGGCTGGCGCTGGGCCTGCGTGGCACGGTTAAAGACCGAATGCTGATAGGAAAACCCACCCTGAATAGAGATGACCCGCCCAGAATTGACATCCATCGCCATAAAGGCGCCCTGCACCTCGGGGACTTGGCGCAAAGACCAGCCTTTGAAGGCGCCTGTGCCCTCGGGGCCTGCGGTTTCGGCGCGCACCAGCACCACATCGCCGGCCTTGAAATTATCAACAAAGCTGCCCTTCATCCATTTGATATCGCTGCGCGGCACGGCGTGCGGGGTCATGGTATCGGGCGCGATGCCTTCTATGGCCAGCGTCATTTCCCGCTCGCCGGGTTTGCGCACCACCGCCGGGTACCATTGCCCATCCAGCGCAATATCGCGCGGCACAGCGATCTCGGCCAAGGCCGCGCGCCATGCTGCATCATCGGCCAACAGGCCAGCATCGATGGTTTGCCCGGTGCCCCGCCAGATACCCTGCCCGCGATCATAAACTTCCAACTGACGCTGCAGCGCCGTTGCGGCAATCTTTTGCATTTGCGGGTCGATGCTGGCCAGCACCGTCATCCCGCCCGAGAAAAACTCGTCTTCGCCAAAGCTGTTGGACAGCTGGCGGCGGATTTCGTCGGTGAAATAATCGCGCGGCGGCAGGGCCGATTTGAAACTGTCGAAATCACCATTTTGAACCGAGCGCAGCGGTTGCGCCACCTCGCTTTCATAGGTGGCTTGGCTGATATAGCCGTTTTCCATCATTTCTTTCAGCACGAAATTGCGCCGCGACAACAGCCGATCTTTGCGGTGCACCGGGTGATAATCGGATGGCGCCTTGGGCAGCGAGGCCAAAAATGCCGCTTCGTGCGGGGCCAGCTGCGACAGCGATTTGTTGAAATAGGTTTGCGCCGCTGCCGTCACCCCATACGAATTTTGGCCCAGAAAAATTTCGTTCAAATACAGCTCTAGAATGCGGTCTTTGCTAAGCGTTTCTTCCAGACGCGTGGCCAAGATGATTTCTTTGATCTTGCGTTCAACCCGGCGTTCACCACCTAAGAGGAAGTTTTTCATCACCTGCTGGGTGATGGTCGAGGCGCCGCGCACATCGCGCCCACGGCTGCGCACCGCATCGACACCGGCTGCGATAATCCCGCGCGCATCATATCCTTTGTGGGTATAGAAATTTTTATCTTCGGCGCTGATAAAGGCATTTTTCACCAAATCCGGGATATCGGCAGCGGGGCTAAATAGCCGCCGCTCTTGCGCGAATTCATCGATGATCTGGCCTTCGCTGGAATAAATGCGGCTGATTGTCGGCGGGGTATATTGGGCCAAGCTTTCATGGCTGGGCAGGTCGCGGCCATAGATCCAAAACACCGCCCCAAGGCTGAGCGCGACCATGAACAGCCCCAGTGTGACCAAGGTAAAAATAGCACCAAAAAACGAAAGAATGAATCTGATCAATGCAGCGCCCCTGTTCAGTGCCTCTTCTATACGCGCTGCGGGCACGCTGGTCAAAACAAGAACCCGGGGCCCATCGGCAAAGATCGGCCAAACGCGGGTAAAACGCGGGCCGAACACTGGCCTAGCGGCGGCGCAAACCCGCGCGCGCCATATCGGCAATCACCCAGGCCTGAATGCCGCGCGCAATGCCTTGGGCCATGCCAAGGCGCCATTCGGGGTTGGTGAGGTTTTTCAAATCGCGCGGGCTGCTTAAAAAGCCCACTTCAATCAGAACCGACGGGATATCGGCCGCCTTGAGAACCGAAAAATCGGCCCGCCGAATGGGGTGGCTATTCACCGGCCCACCCGCCTGCTGCATTCCCGCCACCAAAGAATGCGCCAAAACCTCGGCCCGGGGGCCGGTTTCTTGGCGGGCAAGATCCATCAAAATATCCGCAATAACATCATCTTGGCCGCGCAGGTCGATTCCCGAAACCAAATCATCGCGGTCGTGGCGTTCGGCCAGCAGGCGCGTGGCTTCGTCGCTGGCATTGCGATCCAACAGATAGACAGTGGCGCCGCTGGCTTGGCCTTGGCCTTGACCCAAAGCATCGGCATGCAGCGATAAAAACAAATGCGCCCGGGCCTGATGGGCAATGGCGATGCGCCGCTCGAGCGATACAAAACGATCGTCTTCGCGGGTCAGCACCACCTCGAACCCACCCACGCGGCGCAGCGTGTCACGCAATTCGCGCGCGAAAGCCAGCATCAGGTTCTTTTCGCTTTCGCCCCCACGCTGGGCGCCCGGGTCGATGCCCCCATGGCCCGGGTCCAGCACCACAACCACCGGCCCATCGCCCAGCACGGGGGCTGGATCGGTGGGGGGGGTGGCGCTGTCGGGCAGGTCAAACGCCGGGTCACGCAGCACGCCAGAATTTGCCGAAAATGTTTCTTTATCAACTTCTTGCAGATCGATATTTATCTCTGCAACGCCGGTATCCGGCAGCACTGTCATCGCGGCCTGCGCCAGCGCCAAGGGGGCGGCCAATTCCGCAACCAGCCGCGAAACCCCCGGGCGCACCATGCCAAACCGCAGGCCCAGAACCTGATCGGTTTGCACGAAATCGCCGGTGTTTAAGCCGGAAAAATCAACTTCGCGGAAATCAAGAACCAGCCTTGGCGGCCCATCCAGCGTGTAGGCCCGCCAAGGCAAGCCTTGCGATAGGCGCAACCGCAGGCCGGCGCCTCGATCTGTGGCGCGCAGGCTGCTGGCGGCTGTATCTATGCGGGCAAGGCCACTGAAATCTTGTGCAGACACCGGCAAGTTTTGCATAAAAAGCACAGCACAAACCACTAATAAAATTATATATTTTTTCAAACCCGCCACCATCTAACCTGCTTTCACATCTGGGGCATTACAGCCTGCCAGTATCGGCCATGAACCGCGCCAGCCGGGCCAGCCCCTCGCGGATATCGGCGGTGCTGCGCGCATAGGAAAAGCGCAGGGTTGCGTGGCCTCGCTGGGCATCAAAATCTAGCCCCGGCGTAACAGCGACGCCTGCTTTTTCTAAAATCTCTGCGCAAAACTGACGGCTATCTTGGGTGAGATGGCTGACATCGGCATACACATAAAACGCCCCATCAGGGGGCGCGATCCGGTCG
>Ga0181600_10001231_pt1 | contig 19929 bp, 11 predicted proteins | sample 041ome_2_FD_132982 | JGI IMG/M metagenome (GOLD analysis project Ga0181600, IMG submission 132982) | Coastal salt marsh microbial communities from the Groves Creek Marsh, Skidaway Island, Georgia - 041406US metaG (megahit assembly) | ecosystem: Environmental > Aquatic > Marine > Intertidal zone... | reverse complement strand
GCGACGCCGTCTCCGCCGAGCGAACGCCCGTCCAAAACTCGCAGCCTCTCCCCTCCCGCCAGTGTGGTGGACATCCAGAGCATACTGAGTGAACTAGAAATAGAGCTCTCGCAAGTCAGACGCGAGCACGATAGTCTCGCGCGCGAAATGGGTTCGACGTCGGCGGACGACGGTGAGTTGTTGTGCGCCGCGCTCGAGGATGCGCGCGAGCGACTCGAGGCGAAATCTCGTCAGGTGAAGATGCTCAATGCAGCCGTCCGCAACAACGTGCGATGAATGAATGAATGCCTGAAAGAAATGTACAAAAAACTGATAGTAGGAGTCGCGACGATACATGTGTAGAATTTGTGATACGAATGCGTAGAGCTTGAAAATGACGTGATGTGTTTTGACGCGCTGGGGTTTGAAATTTTCTAGTTTTGTGAACAAACAAAAGGTGATTACTATGCTATAGACGGCGAGAGCGATCGTGTCTCCTCTTCGTCGCTTATTCGTCGAGAAGATAGTAGCATCCCGATTTCTTTTGTTCAGAGTCCAATTGAGACTCAAACTTGTTGATGCGCGGTCTGTAGTTGGTCGGATCGCGGCGGAAGGTGATTTCGAGCGCCTTGAGGAAGGCATTCATACCGGTGAGGAGGGACTGCGGCCTGTGCGCCGTTGCCTCGACAGCAGGAACACCAGAGTACACGATCACCTTGTCGGCGAGGTACGTCGCCATGATGAAATCGTGCTCGACGATAAAGGCAACCTTCTTCGCGTGCAAGATGAAACGTTTGATCACCTTGGAAGCCCACACGCGCTGCTCGGAATCCAAATAGGCGGAGGGCTCATCAATCAGGTAAATGTCAGCCGGCGTACCCATGCACATGGCCAACGCGACGCGCTGCAATTCACCACCGGAGAGGTTCTGCACAGCTTGATCCATGAGCGGATCAATGTTCATCGGCTTCATGACGTCGGAGACAAACTGCGGATGCATGTAGGATTCGCGAATCTTCTTGTGCAACAATTCTCGGACAGTGCCCGGGAACTTGGGGGAAATCTTTTGCGGCTTGTACGAGACGTTGAACTCTGGAAGCTCAATCTCTTCATCATCCGGCGCAATCAAGCCGGCGATGAGACGAATGAACGTCGTCTTACCGGTACCGTTTTCTCCGAGCAAGACGACGATTTCGCTATCGGTAAACTCGCCAGATTCGACGTTGAGCTTGAAGTCGCCTTGCGTCTTCGTCATCGCCGGGTACTCGTATCGCGAAAAGTGATCGTCGAGCTCTTCCATCGCGTCGGTGGTCACCTTGAACGTGAGCGCCTCGTCGCGGAAACGTAAGTTTTCCGTCGGCACGAAACCGGCGAGGAAAATGTTGATACCCTCTCGCACGGAGAAGGGCATCGTGACAACCCCGTACGCCCCTGGCTTACCGTAGAGGCAGCAGATAAAGTCGGACAAGTAATCGAGCACGGACAAATCGTGTTCAACCACGATGACGTAGGTGTCTCGCTGCAACATGGAACGGATCACCCGGGACGCCTTCAAACGCTGCTTGACGTCGAGGTACGACGACGGCTCGTCAAACATGTAAATGTCCGCCTTTTGACACGCGATAATCGCCGTGGCGAAACGCTGAAGCTCACCACCAGAGAGCTTGGCGACATCGCGCGAAAGAACATTCTCGAGATCGAGCTGGTCGATGAGGAAATCAATGTTACCGAGCTGGTTTCTGTCGTCCAAGCACTTTTGCACTTCCCCTCGCACCGCCTTAGGGATGTTGTCGACGTACTGCGGCTTGATGAGAGCCTTCATGTCATCCTCCAAAATCTTGGTGAGATAGTTTTGCAACTCGGACCCTCTGAAGTGCGCGAGAATGTCCGTCCAATCAGGCGGAGACGCAAAGTTGCCGAGGTTCGGCTTGAGCTTACCCGCCAAGATCTTCAGCGCCGTCGACTTGCCGATGCCGTTCGTACCCACCAAACCCAAAACTTGCCCCGCCCGCGGCGTCGGCAACCTGTGCAGCTTGAACGTGTTCGGTCCATATCTGTGTGTCGTATCTCTCTCCAAATTCTTCGGCAAGTTGATGATCGTGATCGCCTCAAACGGGCACTTTTTCACGCAGATGCCGCAACCGATGCACAACTCTTCGCTCAAAAACGCAATCTTATCCTTCGGCGACACCTCGATGCACAATTTCCCAACCTTGACCACCGGACACGACCTCTTACACTCTTGCTTACACTTTTTCGGTCGGCACCGCTCTGGGTTCACGATTGCGATGCGATCCAGCTTTTCGTTCGGGTCTTCATCTTTACTCTTCTTACCCATGATGGATGCTTCGTCCAGTCCACGATGTCTTCGTCGTCGTCGTCGTTCCCACGCGCTTCACGAAAACCCACCGTCGTCCCGCAAATCCGGCGTCGCGCGAGCGTTCTAAAATCGACCCGTCGCCGCGCGCGCGCGCGCGTGTGTCCGCCCTCGCTCCGCCGCGGCGCGCCCTCTCCTCCATCCACAGCGTCCTCAGCCGCCCTAGCGTGCGCGCGCCTAAACCCTATATCATATGCGTAAACAGTCACACACGGGTGCCGGCCAAACCTAAAAAAGAATACATTTAGAAATCTAAATCACGGTTCACGACCCGTCAAAACCCTTGAACACACGCGGGGTTATGAACTGGTGGCGTCCCGTGACAGACGGAACACCCGGGAATGAATCGTCGGCGCGTTCGCGGTCACTCGTCGACGACGACGACGACGACGACGCGGTCCCGCTTGGAAACGACGACTACGACTACGACGACGACGACGACGACGAATGGCGTCGGGTGTCATCGCGTCGACGCACGCGGACGAGCGCGTCGCGCTGTTGGCCGGTCGCGGAAGCGATGGTTCGCGTAACACCCATCATCGTCACGCGCGCGCGCTCGGCTGGGTAGCGATCGTCGCGGGCGCGACGCTGGGCGTCGCGGCGATCGCGGGCGTTGGAAGCGAAACGAACGGTGGAATCGCGGCGCGAGCGTCGAGACTCGGACGGGCGACGGGCGCGGGAATCAAACAGCGCGGGGGGTCGTTTGGACTCTTGGGCGCGGCGAACGACGGCGTCGGGAGGTCGCTCGAAGCTGCGTCGGAGACGCAGTGTCTGTACGCGTGCTCGGATGCGCTGTCTCAGGCTGCGTTGGAGCGACTGGGCGCTGGACGAGGGACGTGCGCTGATATGGATGCGTTCCCGGCTAGTTGTCTCGGCGGTTGCACTTGCGCGGAGAAGACGAGCTTTGACTTGTTGAAGCGCACGGTGTGCGTCGACGGGCAGACGCCGGGGAGCTTATACTTTACCCTCGATAACGATGAGTGGACGAGAAAGCTCGACGCCGAGCTCGTGACGCAATGTTCCGACATTAATGATGAAGATTTCAAGACGGATGAAGAACTCCGCGGGCACGAGGTGGTTGGGAACGAGCGCGACGAGGCGAGTAATCAAACCTCTCTGCTCGGCGCTCGCCTCTTTCCACACGGATACACGGACGCAGAGAGATCGCTCTTGGGGCGGAGAGAAGAAGAGTGGAGACCGATGAAAGGACCTTTGGTACCGGCGCCGCCTACGCCCGCCGAGCGTGCTGGTCAACGAGCGCCCTCTACGTTTCGATTGTACACGCAGTGCAAGCCAACAGAAGTCAAGCGCGAGGGCGGCGAGTTTTGGTTCTCAGCAATCACAGGCGCGTATCTGGTGAGACACAACTATGGTTCGCCAGACTTTTTCGGCCCGGCCACGAAAATCCGAATGGAACGCAAAGAGCTCGGCGATGGCATTTACGGTTACGAGTTGACGACTAATCAAGTCGACTGGGAGTACGGATTTGAACTCGTCAACGCGAACGGTGAGAAGTTCCGCGAAATCGGTTCAGACACCATCTTACAACGCGAAAACTGCACTGTTCGATACGGTGTGTACTTTAATCGTCACATGACGTACCATAAAGGAGAAACGACCATCGGTGCAGTCTTTGGCGACTGCGGAGAGGTGTGCCCGGAGGACTTCGTGGACACGGCTTTCTGCCGTCAACCATTTAGCGCAGCGATTCCTGAAACCGAGTCGGCGGCGCTCAGCCTTGGCAAGATTGACGATGCTCGTCTCGTCAACTTGGCGTCTGTTTTATTGTACTCTTCTTCAACCGAAGTCATGGATCCGAGCGGTCGCACCGAAACGTTTCGTTACGACGCGGGGTCAAAGGATGAACAGATTTGGATCGCGGCGGCGATTGATTACGATCGCGAGTACGTGAAAATGGTGCGTTTCATCGTCAAACGCGACCCAACCACTGAAGAAGGTTCGATATACATGTCTGGCAAGAAGCGGTACATGCTCACGAAGACTGGCGGTTACGCCTACCAAGAGTGGACGACTGGTTACTCGAACAGAGTTGGTTGCTCGAAGGGTTACTGTAACGTCGCTCGCTACGACGTACCTGCGTTTTGGGACGCCGGCTCAGAGACCACTGGCTTCAGCGCCACACGTCTCGAATACTTCATTCAGACGCTCGGCGATGCGCCGCCGACAAGCATCAACATCAATTACGACGGTCAGTTTCTTTCCACGTCTGGCACTCAAATCGTCGCACCAGGCCAGTGGGGCGAAGACATGGATGTGCGTCGCATCATCATGAAGAATGCAGTGCTGTGCGGTGGCGCAATTAATCATCGGAATTGCATGTACGGCAAGGCTTTCGCCTTAAATGCTGTCTCTGGCTACAGTGGTCCGTCCAAGACGCGCAAGGATTGGCTGTTCATCGTCGTCGAACACGTGTACTTCAAGATGGTCCGCATCTCTGTCACTCTCGCCGCCAACAAGGGCGTTACTGCAACCGCCGTCGCCGCTGGCTACGTGGACCACGTCAGAGACGCTGCCGACATCAACACGAGCGACTCTATGGCTTACGACGGCAGCGCAAAGTGGGGGGCCCGAAACAACATGGACGTCGCACCGAACTTGGACGGCGGCGGCTACGGTGTCGGCGGCATCAAGTTTGACATCGCCGCAGAAATGTCGGCATCTTTGCGCGGGGTCGATTGTGAGTCGTGATTGTCTTTCCCGTCTTCAACGTCTCTCTGACGAAACGTCACGGTTAATAGCTTTTTTTGAAACTTACTACCGGTACAATTTCCCAGCTAATCTAACGAAGGCGTTGTCAATATCAGAACGAGGTCTTCATCTCGAATTGCGCCTCGTTCATCCACCGCAATGTCAAACGGGGTTCGACCTCGCGCGTTCGCCAAGACAGGGTTGGCACCTTTACCTATCACTGACTTTGCTGTTTCGTTCAATCCTCGCCGCATCGCGTGATGCAGCACGCTCTCACCTGCGCGGTCGACATCGTTGACGTCGAAACCGTGCTGAATCAGAGCTTCAATCAGCGCGAGGTTTGTCGATTCATCATTTCCAAGAGTTGCGATGAAAGCGGCAGCGTGTGACTCGACGGCACAACCTTTGAGGAGCACATCCATTAAAGTGGGGACGTGTCGCGTTGAAATCGCCTCCATCAACTCTGCGTGCGCCGCCGGTGAAGTACGTTCGCAAAACGCCTTGGCGACATACTTCTCAAGTATGAAAGCCTTCTTCGATTCCAGAGAAGATTCCATCAAATCCGGTCTATTCCCAAGCTTTTCCCATCTTTTATTTGCCTCCTCGTTTCCCCATCGTTTGAAGAATTCCATGACGCTCGGTTCCCACGCCCGCACGTCCAGAGTAACGCTCCGAACTTTGCTCACGTGCACACCGAGTTGACGATGGATACCGCTGCACTGGATACACAACATCACTCCGAGATTGAGCGACGCCCAATCCGGTCTCGGCATGCCGCAATCAGCGCAAGCGCAGTTGCCTGGAATTTCTGATAAAACAGACAATGTCTTCGCGCTCGCATCGTTCCCTGCGACGGATGAGAGCGTTCTAGTGTGCGTTCCGGCGTACTTGCTGGTTCGTTCTTCGTGATCAGTCAACATCTGCTCGCTAACGCTCGAATTTAAGAGGCTGGCGATAGCAGTCGTGATTGCCTCGATCCATAACTTTTGCTCCGAAGCGCTCTCCGCGCGCAGATAGTACGTCTTTTCGGGCGAAACAAGTCTAAACGCGAATCGAGCGTTTGAACCATCATCCAATTCAGGCTTTATCGTCGCCGTGAGTAACGAAACGGTTTCCTTGATTTCGTTTGCTTCTGAAGAGTTGATGAAACGATCCCTCAGCGCGCTGAGACCGAACGTCCTCGCCTTTGAGGGCTGAGACTTGACGTACGTTAGATTTCCTCGCGCATCTAACACAAAATACCGTCTCTTCCAATCCGCTAGTCTTCCGCTGGACCTTTTGAGCAAGAAGCCTTGCATGATGGCGGATGAATCGTCGTCGTCCAGAGACGTCGAAGCCATGCGTTCGGACATGGATCGCGAGCGCTCGCTCACCATGCTGAGCGCCTCCGCGGTCGTTTGTGGCCCGCTCTCGTGCATTTCGATCGACTCCGTCATGGCGCGACGCAAAGCATCCTCCAAATCCGCGTTTCGACGCTCTGCTTGCGAGCATTGTTCCTCCAAAATGTTGAGCGTCGGCGCGAGCCGCTCCAAGAGCTCCACACCTCTTCTAAAGTAGTCGAGGTGCAACTCCACCAACGTCCGCGCGCACCGTTTCATTCGAACGTACTTGCCCATTTGCGCCCGCTGCAACGCAATCATCAACCCCATTCTCGCTCGCTCGAATTCCTCCTTGGTTTCCTTCAAGAGCTCATCCGCCTTTACGTTATTCTCTCGCGTCTGCCTCGCTCGCGCCGCGTCGTACGCTCGCTTCGCCGCATCCAACCCTCTTCTCCCCCGTCGAACCTCTGCAATTTCTTCATCCGCTTTCACGCGCACGCCTTCATTCGCCACCGCTCCGCTTAAACCATCCGCCAATCGCGCGCGTTCCGCCGCCAACGCGTCCAACGCGCGCATCGCGCGTCTCGCTTCGTCGTCGTCACACGCGTCACCAACCGCGGCATCCGCACCCGTCCCCGCGCCGCGTCCGCCGTTCGAACTCACCCCGCGCGTTTTTCCTCCCCAACGACGCGCGAGCGCCGTTTCCTTGGACGCCGCGATGCGATTCGCGTCCGCCAGTTCCGTCGCCAGTCGCGCAGTCACCAGCTGCGAAGAGACTCGCGCTTCGAGTTCCCGCTCCAACCGCGCGAGTTTCGCCTTGAGCATCGGCGAGTGCGCCAGCGACGACGACGGCGGGGTCTTCCGCGCGTCATCGAGGAAGAGCGCGAGACCGTCGGGCGCGTCTTCCATCGCGTTCGATCGATCGATCGTCGCGATGTGAAGCGAGCTGCGCGAAAAGCGCATCACGCCCGTCCGTCACACGCCGACGCGCGCCCGCGGATCGCGTCCGTCGTCACGAGGAACGGTCGACGCGCTCGACTCGAGGACGGCGGTCCGGGCGGCGGGCTCTGCATAGCGGATCGACGACGAACGACGACGACGGCGACGGACGACATGACGACGACGACGGCGTCAGCGACCGTGACGGCGCGAGAGTTTCTGGTGCGCGCCATGTCCGCGGACGAAGCGACGCGAACGGCGGGTGAACGCGGACTGAGGGAGATGAAAAAGACGCTTCCGGGGTCGGGGATCCCCGCGCTGCTCGAAATCGGGGCGTCGAGGACGGAGACGGACGTCGGGGTGCGGCTGTTGGCGTTTTCGGTGCTCAAGCGAGGGTGCAACGCCAAGGCGTTGAGTAAACTGAGTTCGAATGATAAAGCGGCGTTTCAGCGCGAGCTCTTGGATGCGGTGATGCGAGAAGAGATCTCGAACGTTCGAAACGCCGTCATGGATGTCATCGCACGAGTGGCTCGATTGACGGTGCCGTTGGGGCACTGGCCAGAGCTCTTGGAATTTTTAGGACAGTGCGCGTCGTCGCCGGAACCGCGGCACAGAATTTTGGCGTTTAAGATGTTCGCGACGTTGACGGAGACGATCGTTGGGGCGCTGAGTCATCACTTTGGGACGTTGGCGCAGCTGTTTTCGAGTGGATTGGTGGATTCGATCGTTGAAGTGCGCGTGAGCGCGCTTCGCGCAGTCGGCGCGTTGGCGAGTAATTCAGAGCCGGGAGATTCGGAGCAGTCGGGTATCATCAAGTCTCTCGTTCCGCACGTCCTAGAGGCGGCCAAATCTGCGGTACAAAACGGAGACGAAGACAGCGCGACGGTGGTTTTTGAAGTGTTGGATGAGCTGTGCATGAACTCGACGAGCGCGCTCAGTGGACAAATTCCCGCCGTCGTGAGTTTTTGCGTGGAAGTCGCCATGGCGGAGCAACATCTGAGCACGTTGACGAGACGGCGCGCGCTCGACGTTTTGGCCTACCTGGCGCGTCACAAACCAAAGGCGTTGACGAAATCAAAGCTCATCGCGCCGATATTGTCCGCGGTGTGTCCTTTGTGCGGTGAACCGAAAGAGGCGGAGCTCGCCGGCGAGGACGACGTGGACGAAGAGGAGGAGGAGCAGATGGAAATTCAAACTGTTGCCAGTCAACTCATCGATATTCTCGCGCTGAAAATCCCGGCAAAACACATCTTACCGACGGTGCTTTCGTTCGCATCGACGAATGTACACTCTGACAATGAGAGGCTGCGTCACGCCGCCGTCGCCGTTCTCGGCGTCGTCACCGAAGGTTGCGCCGAGGGGGTGAGAGCGCACTCGGGTACCATCATTCCGAGTGTCGTCGAAAAACTGAGCGATCCCAATGCGTCTATCCGAGGTGCTGCGGCGTTTACTCTCGGACAGTTTGCCGAGCACCTCAGTTTGACCATGGAGGACCCCGAAATGCACAAGCGAGTGTTGCCCGCTCTCTTCAACGCGTTGCCGACGGAACAAGTGAAGAGCGTTCAGGAGCGAATGATGTACGCCATGGATGCTTGGCTTGAAGACTTGGAAGAAGAAGTGGGTATGTATGTGAAGCCCTTGCTTGACATAGTGCTGTTGGCGTTGGATAGCGGCGCGAAGCATCACGTGCGAGAGATGCTGCTGTCGGCGCTCGCGTCGGCGTGCGCTTCCAACGGCGCCCTGGTTCATCCGTACTTGAACGAGCTGTTGCCGAGACTCGACAGGTGTCTGTCGCACACCGCCGATGAAGAATTGAACATTCGCGCGCGCGCACTTGAAGTTCTGGGCATGCTGATTTCGGCAGAAGGCGGTAAGCAAGCTATGGGCCCGCACGTCGAGAGCGCCATGAAGGCGGGTCTTTCCGGGTTCGACTTGGATTTCGCCGAGCTTCGAGAATACGGCCACGGGCTCTTCGGTGAAGTCTCCGAGGCGCTCGGCAACGACTTCATCCCTTATCTGGACGTTTGCGTGCAAAAGGCTTTTGAATCTATCGAGCTCGATGATGGAATTATGTTTGACAGCGAAGACGAAGCCGATCGCCAAGAGTTGGACTCGGACGACGAAGGCGATCAAGACGAGGACGGGATGCGAAAGACGCCTGGATACTCGATTCGATCCGGTGTCATGGATGAAAAGGCGTCGGCGTGTAAAGCGCTCAACTGTTACGCGACACATTGTCCTAATGCGTTCGCGCCGTACATCACGAGAGCGGTCGAGTTGCTCGACGGTATGACTGAGTACATGCACGAAATGGTGCGCGTGCAGGCGCATCTCGCGCTCGCGCAGTGCGCGATCGCGGCGCTCAAGGTTGATCCGTCATCGGGCGCGGGGGCGGTTGAGCTGGTGAACAAGTCGTTGTCTGCGACGATACTGTGCGTGTTGCAAGACGAAGATCGAGATTCGGTCGCGGCGTCCATTGAGGCGTCTGCGTTGCTGCTGAAGATTCTCAAGACTTACCCGGGCGTCAAGGTTGATCAGCACATAATAGATCTCACCGCGGCGAGTTTGGAAGTTCTGGAAGGCCGCACCTTTTGTCAGCAAGAGGATGAGTACGACAGTGAAGCCGGAGATGAAGAGGATGAGGAGGACGAAGAGGACGCCGAGGCGGGACTGGTCGTCATCGAAGCCATCGCGGAGCTTCTCCCGGCGCTCGCGAATTACATGGGGGCCGAGTTTGCGCAACACTTTGCGCCACACTTCAACGCTCTCATGAAGCGCACTGGAGAGAATCACACGGAAACGGAGCGTTCGCTTTGCTACGCGACGTTGGTGGAGGTTGTGAGAGCCGTCGGCGCGCCCGCGGCGATGTGCGCTCCAGTCGCGCTTCCGGGATGTCTTCGCGACACCAAGAGCGTCGACATCGGACTGCGTCGGAACAGTGCGTATTGCACTGGTGTTCTCCTGATGATTGGTGGAGAGTACGCGACGCAGTTTCACAGCGCTGCCGCCGAGGCTCTCGCCCCGATGACTCGAGCGGAGAACGAGTCGGATGGAGGCGTTCGCGACAACGCCGCGGGGGGCATCGCGCGTTTATTATTGGTCATCGGATCCGAGCACGAAGCTGCGTCGAAAGCGCTGCTCGGTGTGCTGCTCGATGCGCTTCCACTGCGACACGACCTCGAGGAAGGTCCCGAGGTGTATCACGGATTAGCCGCCACCGTCGGCGACGCGCCCGCCTCTTTGGAGGATGATAAACTGACGCGAATCATTCAAGTGTTCGCGCAAGTCATCACCGAGTCGCTCGCTCCGGCGGACACGTTGCGGATTTTAGGCGCCGCCGTGGCCCAGGGCGCGAACGCGGACGCGCGCGTGCATCAAGTTCTCGGCGGTTTGACTGCCGAACAGCAAGCCGCGATTCGAGCGCAAATGTCCGCCTAATCGAGCAGCGCGCGCGCGTCGTAGCCGTATAGTTTCGATGTTATCGTTATCATCATCATTAGCTACAGAAATACAAGTACAGTACGTATAGCTCAGCGCCGTGACTTTTTACCCGCGCCTTTTTTCTTCGAACTCTTCTTCTTCTTGCCTCCACCACCTCCACCTCCTCCTCCGCCGCGTCGAGGTCCGCCGGAGAGCAACGCCTTGGTATCGACGAGTCTATCCTGGTTCACCATCTCCCTCTTACTCACCCTGACGACTCCATTCTTGAACGTCGACGCCCCCCACGCGACGCCTCGATCGCGATCCTCCTTACTCGTCGCTTTCTTCGCCTTCTTTTCCAGTTTATACCCCGCCGCGAACGCCTCTTGTCGCGTCGCTTCGATTCTCTTCTCGTTCGCCCTCGCCAATCCGATACCTATCGTCGGCGGAACGCGCGGGGACTTTTTCGGTTTCATCCCGAGCTCAACCAATCGTTTATTCTCCAGCGCTTGCCTGTCCCACTTACCCAATCCTCGAATACCGAACGCTTGCACTTCCTCCTTCAACGCGTTCAAGCCTCCGAATCGAGCCGTGCGCGCTTCGTCCTCTTCTTCTTCGTCCTCCTTCCCTCTTCCGACCCGCTCGACGTCGTCCTCGAAAACCTTACCCGCCTTGGCGCTCATGAACATTTTCCTCGCGCGTTTCGTATCAATCATCCGTCGATTCGTATCAATCGTCGTCGTCGTCTGTCCGTTCCGTATCGCCGTTCTTCGCGCCTCTGCGAGCGTCACCGTTCGTCTCCCGTCGAACACGACCGTCTTGGTATCCACGTCGTCCACCGATGGGTTTCCCGCCTTTGACGCCGACGATACCGCCGACGATTCGTCTTTACCTCGTCCCCCGCGTTTCCCCGCGTCGTCGTCGTCGTCGTCGTCGTCGTCGTCGAACATCGCCTTTGTCGGTTCGTCAGCCGCCACGCGCTTTCGTTTCTCTTTCCGTTTCTCCTTCGTCGACCCCCGCGCCTCCACCGCGTCCGCGTCGTCGAACATCGCCATGAACGCCTCGCCGTATCGGCGCAGCGCCGCGTCGTCCCCGGGCGCGCGCGTTGACGTTCGTTTCGAGCGCGTCATGAAGGAAGAGTTGAGTTAAATTCCTTCTTCGTCGCGTCAGTGTGTGCCGCCCCGCCCGTCCCCGCGATGCGCGCCCGCGGTGGACGCGCGTCGGACGACGCGACGGAGGACGGGGCGTCCGACGACGCGTCGGAGTCCGACGCGTCGGACGCGCTGGAGGAAGCGAGCGGCGATCCGAAGCGGCGGTTGATCGCGGCGATCCGCGCGTGGAATCGCTCGAAATCGCTCGTGACGCTCTGGTGCGCGCTCTCGATCGCCTTCGTCGTCTTCGCCCCGACCTTGCTCTACGCCTCCCTCCCCACCGGGTTGATCGGGATCGTCGGATCGGTCCTGTACATGTTTCCCGCCGTTCGCGGGCGCGGTGGGGCGCTGAGCGCGCTGGGCGGGGTGAAGATCATTTCGGCGTGTTGTTGCGCGTTGAACGGCGTCGCGAGCGTCGTCGCGTTGGTCGTCGCGTGCGTTCGGGCGAGAGACGACGTCGTGGGAGTATCCATGGGTTTGGCGTTCGCGTACGGCGCCCACGCGGCGGTTTCGTACGAGGTGTACCGGTTAGCGACGAGAGTTTTGGGCGCGGTTTCGGATAAGCGTCGGTTACGGTGAGCGCCGCCGATTCGATTCGGGCGCGTTCACCGGTCGTTTCGCTTCTCCGACCGCGCACACCGAGCGTCGTCGCGTCGTCGTCGTTAGTTTCCATCAGTAGCAGCGCCGGTTAGCGGTGCGCGTCGTTGTTGTTGTACAGTAGCGCGTCTTTGACGACTTCAGTCTGCGCCGCGCGGTCAAACCGAAATCGAAATCGAAATCGAATCGAATCATGACGACGGCGCCGAAAAACGAATACGAAGCGGAGCGCGCGGCGCGAATCGCGGCGAACCGGGCGCGGATGACCGAGCTCGGCGTGCTCGACGCGTCGCGGACGATCGCGAACGCGGCGAACGCCGCCGCGAGCGCGAAGAAGAGACGAAGACGTAACGACGTGCAGCTGTCCGCGGGGACAGATTTCAAAAAAGAAACGCCACCGCGACGGGCGTCGAGACGTACGCGAGGGGAAGAACCGGAGAATTACGACCCGAACGACGCGACGAAGGAATTGTTCGAGCCGACGTACGCGAAGGAGGTGTACACGAGCGAACAGGTGGCGGCGTTGGGAACGCGAACGCGGGAGTGGACGCTGTTTCGGGACGGGTACGACGAGAGAGGGAACCGAATTTATGACCCAGTGAACGGGTTGTGTTGTCACCAGTGTCGACAAAAGACGAAAGGACGACGGACGTCGTGTTCGGGGTGTAACATGATGCGTGGGGTGTATTGTTTCGATTGTCTGTACATGCGTCAAGGGGAACACGGGGAGGAAGTGGCCGAGTTGGGCGACGCGTGGCGATGCCCGAGTTGTCGGGATATCTGTAACTGTAGCTTTTGCCGAACGAGGAAAGGATTTCCCCCGACCGGGTCGATGTATAGATCCGCGCTCGCGATGGGGTTCGATAGCGTTGCGCATTATTTGGTTTTATCAAATCAGGAGGACGAGGCGGCGCGCGAGGCGGCGATGAAGGAGGCAGAAATCAAGGCGAAGGAATACGCCAAGAAACAAGCCGCGATCATGGAGGCTGATCGCGAGGAAGGGGTGCCGTCTCCCGACACCAAACCGCACTGGTTGAAACCGAAAGTCATCGCGAGCGAGTAAATGGAAATGGAAACGCGTTGATTTTATTACTCAAATGTGTGAAATGTATTAAAAATATTATTGACGACGACGCCGCCGCCGACGACGACGATCGACTCGTAAAACATGGGTACAGAAAAAACAAAAAAAAACAACGGTACACTTCTCACCACAACCAGTGCGCCCGACACGCAAAGCTCGTCGATCGATTGCCTCTGTCATCCGTTGAAAAGACGACGCCAGGGATGAACGTGGCGCCGGCTTCTTCGCCGTCCGATCCCAATCGCAGGAAAGCTTCCGCCTGCACGCCACCGCGATTCGCCGGTTTGCCTAAAACAACACCCCATCCGGCGTTCTTGGCGACGCTCGAGCCGTGCGTCGGCGGTAGATTGGCTGCCAGACCCCACTCGAGCAAGTCTTCGCGCGAATTCTTTTGCGTCGCCGCGGTTTGCGCCCACGCGTTGGTCACGATGGCGCGCGTCGTCTTCGGCAGCGTCTTGGCAAATGTCAACGCGCCGCCGACGACGGTTTCGCCGCTCTGGCACCGGGACACGTTGAGCGCCGCGTTGAAGTGCCGCGTGGACGTCGAGCTCTTCGCGCTCAATTGCGCGAGCACTTTACCCATGTCGTCCTCCGGTTGACGGTTACCGGTGAACACACCGACGTGCGCCGCAAGCTTATTCTTGTACTCGACGCTCAACGACCCCATGCTATCAGTGTTACACCGCTCGATGAGGTTGGATCCGTACGCCCCGAAACCGGTGAGCTGGTGCGACCGCCTGGACCCGCCGACGCCGCCCGGCGCCGCGTCCACGCCCTCCGCCCCGAACGGCACCACGTGCGCCCGCACCCGAATCCCCCTCGCATCGTCCACCTTGAGCGTCCTCGAGTACTTGACCTTTTCCAGCGTCACCACCCGGCTCTCAAACTCGTCGTCGTTCGCCAGATAATCCGCCCGAGTCGACGCGCACCTCGCCGTCAGCTCGCCCCCGCCCGCGTCGTCGAACCCCACTCGAACCTCGCGCGTCGCCCGAATCCCCCTTTTCGCGTCCGAGCTCAGCCACTCCTTGTTCGACCGAGAGTTTTCATCGCTCAACCACGCCACCTGGACCTCCGTCTCCGTCGTCGTCGCGCCGACGCCGAAGCCCGCGGGCGACGATCGCGACAGCTTGGACTCGAGCGATTCCACGCGTTTCGACGTTTCGTGTTGACGCTCCACCGCGTCTCGCATCAACCGTCGCAGCCGTCGCACGTCCGCCTCCAAGTCGTCGTCGTCATCGCCGCCGGCGGTCTCGCTTCGGTCGCCGCCGCGCATCGATTTTCGCGTCGGTGTTTGAGCGCGCGTTCGGTGAAAAGCGCACCGTTAGTCCTCGACGCGAAAATCGATGTCGTCCGCGTCGTCGTCGTCGCTCGCCCGTCGCGCGCGCGTTTTGGGAGCGACGACACCGAAGAACGCGTCATCGTCGTCGTCGTCGTCGTCCGTCGCTCGACGACGATCGACGGTTTCGCGACGCGGCGTGCGCGACGATGATCATCATCAACATCGTCATCGTGACGACGTCGGTTTGGATGACGAGGAAGAAAACAGACGGACGCGCGGGCGACGAACGACGCTCATCGCGACGGTCGCGTCGACGATGACGATGGCGATGTCGGCGTCGACGGCGTCCGCGGCGTTCGCGAATCCTTTGCGGGCGTTGGGGGACGCGCGCAAGGCGTCCAACGCGAGATTCATCGTGGGACCGGTTGCGTTGAGTCGCGGTCGGTTGGCGGCGTTGCGACGCGATGTGGCGTACGACGGGGACGATAAGGATGCCGTCGTCGGGGATATTAAAGAGAGATTGACGTCCGCGACGTTGGATTGCTCCACGCCCAGGGATGCGCTTCAGGCGTACTCAAACGTCAAGGACGTGTGCACGCTGGGCATTTTGGCGCGAAGCGTCACCGCGGGTCCGGGGGCGAACAACGCCCCGGGAACAGAAGCCTACGTCGACGTCTACGCGGCGTTAGAGACTACCAGAGGGACGTTCAGGGTGTTGGAGGACGTGTTGACGTCGACGAGCGCGCGCGAGGACGCATCGGCGAGAGACGCCGCGTTTAACGCGTGCGACGCCGCGTTGCGCGCGTTCGCCGAAGCGCTCTTGGCGTGCTTTGGATTCGACGACGCCGCGCGCGAGGACGTCAAATCCGCCGTGCCCGGTGCGTTCGCGCGGTGAAACGCGTCCAGGGCAGGGCGACGGACGGCGACGACGACGGCGGCGACGGCGACGGCGACGCATTTATTATTATTATTCACCGACGTGTAATAGACTCTGCTCCTTTTTCGCCGTCGTCATCCTCACTCTACCGCGCGCGCGCGCGTCGCCGCCGTGTGTCGTCGTCGTCGAATCCGACGATGGAGTTCACGGTGGTGGAATCGTGGGACGGCAAGGGCGTCACCTGGCGCCCGATATACGAGGACGACAGCGAATCCTACGTCGCGTACACGCACATGGTTGAGTACGCCAAGAGCGGTCGAGGCAAGTGCGGAAGATGCAGCGAAAAAATCGCAAAGGACGCGACGCGAATCGGTGAACCGCTGAAATACCGAGGCGGGGATTACGGATGGATATCCAAGTGGATGCACCCGGGGTGTTACCGGATCGAAGGGAAGACGCACGAGGAGCTGCGGGAGGAAGTGTACGGCTTGGACAACCTGAAGGAGGCGGACGTCGAAGCGTTGTTGCGAGCGGTGACGAACCCGGAAAAACCAGAGATTGAAAAGGATGAGCTCGACGTCGAGAGCGCAGAGTTTTTGTGTCGACCGGTGATCGCGCCGATGGAGGCGCCGGGGACGTTGACGCGACCGTTGTTGAGTTTTCAAAAGGAAGGCTTGGCGTGGATGTGCGGGAACGAGGAGGATGAAAATTTGCGAGGCGGGGTATTAGCGGATGAAATGGGCATGGGGAAGACGATTCAGTGCATATCGATGCTGTTGAAGAGAAAGGAGCGGTGGATGAAGGATCGGGCGGAGATGGGGGAGATGGTGACGGATGAGGACCGACCGCCGCCGACGTTGGTCGTGGTGCCGACGTCGGCGCTCGTACAGTGGGAGCAGGAGATTAAAGATTGCGTCGTCGAAGGGTCGCTGCGGGTGTTTGTGTACTATGCGAATCGTAAAAACGTCTCAGAGAGTGATATCAAAGGTGTGGATGTCGTGTTGACGACGTATCCGGTGATAGAGGCGGAGTGGCGTGCGATCATTAACCGACACATGGTGGCGTGCGAGTGGTGCGGCAAAAAGTACCTACCGAGATCAATGGTGACGCACTTAAAGTACTTTTGTGGACCCGACGCGGTGCGCACGGAAAAACTGGCGCGTCGAGAGGTGACCCGAGAGACTGCGAACGAAAAGGCGATGCGAACTTTGAAGATCAAGTCGGGGAACGCGGAGGACGTCAAGGCGTCCATTCCGACGCCGGCGAATTTCTACAAGGAACTCATGATTAAAGCTGGACGAGAGATGATGAGCATGTACGAAGGGGCACATAAAGCGCGAGAGCGCGCCGCGGCTGGTCTCGCACCCGGTGCTGCTGGCGACACCCAAGCCGTCGTCAAGGAGGAAGTTGAGGAGATTGAGGAGAAGACGGAATTGCCAAACGAAATGAAGACGCTCATCGCGGGTTTACCCACGCCGCCTTCAATCAAGCAAGAACCCGAAAACGAAAATGTGACTGAAAAAGACGAATTGACCTTGGCTGCCGAGGTGGCGTTAGAAAGCGCGGTGCGCTCCATGAAGAAGAGAATGAACAACTCGAAGGCTTCCACGAAAAAGTCGAAAAAGTCTAAGAAGAGTTTACGCGACGATAGCGAGAGTGAGTATGAACCCGAAGAAGGCGACGACGATGACGACGACGACGACGACGACGATGGCAGCGTCGTTTTCGTTGAAGAAGTCAAGCCACCATCTGCTTCAAAGTCTACGAAGAAGAAGAAGAAGACGGTGAAACGCGAGAACGACGACACCGACAACGATTCAAAGTCAGTCGTGACGATTTCGTCGGTGGAAAATCTTAGTCAAGGATCTCAGGGAGAACCAGCCGGGGAAGACGACGTCGACTTGTCCGATTCGTTACTGCACCGCACGCACTGGCACCGAATCGTCCTCGATGAAGCGCATAAAATCAAAGCGCGAACGAGCAACACGGCGAAGTGCATTTATGCGTTGAAATCCACGTTCAAGTGGTGTTTGACTGGTACTCCTCTGCAGAACCGCATCGGTGATTTGTACAGCTTGGTTCGATTTCTGCGCATGGATCCGTACGCGTATTACTTTTGTTCTACGAAGGATTGCGATTGCAAGACTTTGTCATGGAACTTTGGTCCAGAGGCGAGATTTTGCGCGGGGTGTGGTTGCGGCGCGCCAAGACATTACTCGTACTTCAATCGAGCTGTGATGAACCCGATAAATAGATACGGTTACGTCGGCGCGGGGAAGAAAGCCATGCTGACTTTGAGAAACGACATTTTGTTACCGGCGCAACTAAGGCGCACAAAAGCGGAACGTGCGAACGACGTCAAGCTTCCCGAACTGAAAATCATCATTCAGGAAAATGAACTCAACGAAGTGGAACGCGATTTTTACGAGTCGCTCTACATGCTCACCCGCGCCAAATTCGATGGATTCGTCAAGAAGGGTAGCGTCTTGCACAACTACGCACACATTTTCGAATTGCTTGCTCGCTTGCGTCAGGCGTGCGATCATCCGTACTTGGTGATTCACTCAAAGAGCGCCAACGTTCAGAAGGATGCTCCCGAAGCGCCTAAGGTTGATTCGCCTGCCACCGCGGATACTCCAAAGTATTACTGCGGCATGTGTCAAGACGAGATCGAAGAGGAAGATGCCGCTCTCGCCAGTTGCAAGCATATTTTCCATCGCGAGTGCATCATGCAGTATGCGTCGTGCGCTCCGGCGGATGGGAAAAAAGTCACGTGTCCAGTGTGCCGCACGGCGCTCACGATTGATTTCACCCCCGATAGCTTTGATGGAGTCAAGAGTGCTGTGAATCGATTCGCAAAAGATCCCTTGCCGGATAAATCAATTCTGAGCAAGTTGGATTTGACACAATACACGTCGAGTACGAAAGTCGAGACCCTGGTGAACGCGCTACGTGACATGCGTAACCAAGAGAATGGACACTTGAACAAGGCCATTGTGTTCTCGCAATACACAGCCATGATTGAAATTGTTGAGTGGCGCCTAAAAAAGGCAAAGTTCACAATCGCAAAGTTGCTGGGCTCGATGCCGGTGACTCAGAGAGCGGCCAACTTGCAGGCGTTTAGAGAAGATCCAAACGTGAGCGTGATTTTGATGAGCTTGAAATCAGGAGGCGAAGGCTTGAACTTGCAAGCAGCCAATTATGTGTTCGTTTTGGAACCTTGGTGGAACCCTGCGGTCGAAATGCAAGCGGTGATGAGAGCGCATCGCATTGGACAACATCGTCCCGTCACCGCGGTGCGATTCTCAACCAAAGGCACCATAGAAGAACGCATGATGGAACTCCAAGAGAAGAAACAGCTCGTGTTCGAAGGCTGCATGGACGGTAATCAAGCTTCTCTCTCACAACTCAGCGCTGAAGATTTACAATTCTTGTTTAAACGATAAAAATGATTTTTCCTTAGAAATTACAAATTCAATTTCGCAGCAGAGCGAGTCGCGACTGCGAGGTGTTTTGATTTACCTAAACGAAAACCTTGTCAATTGTATCACGTATCAATAATCTCAAAAGTCTTTAAACATCTCAATCGCTCTCAGCAATGTCGCATCATTAGGCCCTCGAGCCGCGTCCATCTGCGTGCTCATAAGACAGTGTTTTTCGCTCTCTGCCAATCTCTCCTTTTGCATGTCGAGAAACTCTGGCGAAAGACGAATCGGCCTGGGCGTGTACAGTCCGCTCTCCAACAGAGTCCAATCGAAGTCGGCAAACCAGCGATGATTTTTAACGTGCGATACGCCCCCTTCGTAATTACCTAATCGTCTCGATGGGTTTCTTTGTAGCAAGCAGGCGATGAAATCGCACACTTCTTCCGAAGCGTACGTCGGGTACTTGACTTGGTACGTCATGTCGACGATTCGTCTCATCACTTTGATGGGTAGATCTTCTTCGCTTGCATCGACCGAAATCTTAAAAGGTTGCGAACTGGTGACGATGACGTACGTCAAGACACCCAGGGCCCACCAATCGACGCCGTATCCGTAACCCTTCGATAAGACAATTTCTGGTGCCACGTATCCGGGAGTCCCGCAAAAAGTAAACGCCTGTTCGCCAACATCGAGTTTCTTTGCGTACCCGAAATCACCGAGCTTGCACTTACCATCGAGAGAAACTAAGACGTTCTCCGGTTTCAAGTCGCGAT
>Ga0181600_10001226_pt1 | contig 19980 bp, 18 predicted proteins | sample 041ome_2_FD_132982 | JGI IMG/M metagenome (GOLD analysis project Ga0181600, IMG submission 132982) | Coastal salt marsh microbial communities from the Groves Creek Marsh, Skidaway Island, Georgia - 041406US metaG (megahit assembly) | ecosystem: Environmental > Aquatic > Marine > Intertidal zone... | reverse complement strand
TGCCGTCGATATTGACTCACTGCGCCCGCGTCGGTTTCACAAACGGCATATAGACCGCATAGGCTTCCAGCGGCAGGTTGGACGGTTCGAAATTCTTCAGAATGAGCCCTGCGCCGGCAATACCTTCTTCGACCGTCTCGAAAACTTCATTGAAACTCGCGAGTGAGCTCGAATAAGCGTGGTTCCATTCGATCTTGAAACCCTTGCCCTCGGGACTCGCAAGGCGCCCATCTATCTTCTTGGTCACGATGTCCTTGAAAGCACCGACAAACGTAACAAGCGGCGGTGGCGCGGCGGCGACCGTGATCTTTACAGTCTTGGCGGTGACAGGTGTTGCAACGGCCACGACGCCGGCAAACATCGCTCCGATCATCAGAATATTTGATGTTCTAACCATAATATTTCCCTCCCAGTGTTTGATTTAGCAAATTGCTAAAACCAAATATTGGCATCTCGGAGTCCTGTTATTGATCAGGATTTCTGAGATTACCCCTATCAGAATCGAATTCTTTTTGATTCGACTTAACCAAGTCTTGTTTGCCACCGACCAATTGTCAATGACTGGCGCGAACCTGCCTGCCAGACGAACTGACTTGGCAACCGGCGCATAACACGCGACAACATCCTGATGAAAAATCCACGCCCCCCAACAAAGCCAGAGAGCGATACGAAAATGTCGGAAAACTATGCCACGATGCACGAGATCATCGTTGCCGCCCGCAACAACTCCAGCCGGTCTGTCTGGAACTATGTGACAGGGGCCGCCGAAACGGAAACAACCCTGCGCCGGAACAGGCACTGCCTGGATTGTCATGCCCTGCGTCCGCGCATTTTGCGCGACGTTCGTGAAATAGATACCAGTCGTACCTTCATGGGACACAAGCTCCGCATACCCTGCCTGCTGGCACCCATCGGCTCATTGCAGACGATTACGCCGGAAGGTGGCATCGCCGTTGCAAAAGCTGCTGCCGAATTCGGCACAGTGAACCTGGTCAGCACGGTGACAGAACCGACACTCGAAGAAATCGCGCAGGCGACCAGTCATCCCAAGATTTTTCAGATTTATATCCGTGGCGACGAGGCCTGGGTCGACGCGCTGATCGACCGTGCCCGGGATTCCGGCTACGCGGCGATCTGCCTGACCGTCGATTCCGCCTATTACGGCAGACGCGAGCGCCAGCTCATCACCGGATGGCGGCCACCCAGCATCCAGCGCTACGGCGAGAACGCCCGCGCCTTGCAAGCAGGCCTCACCTGGGAATGGATGGACAGGATGCGCGAACGCGGCGGATTACCCTTCATCCTGAAAGGCGTGCAGACCGCGGAAGACGCAGAGCTTGCCATTCAGCACGGCGTCGACACGATTTACGTCTCTAACCATGGCGGACGCCAGCTCGACCACGGAGACGGCACACTGGAGATCCTAAAAGAGGTTGTCGAGGTTGCCAAAGGCAAAGCAGAAATTGTGGTAGATGGCGGTATCGTGCGCGGCACGGATGTGCTCAAAGCCCTTGCCGTCGGCGCCGATGTCGTCGCGCTCGGCCGTTATCAGGCCTGGGCGCTCGCGGCGGGCGGACAGGCGACGCTCGTCCGCGCGCTTGAAATCATGGAAGCCGAAATAAAAAATGCTATGGGCCTGACCGGTATTTCATCGCTCGACGAGCTTGATCCGAGCTACGTAAAAGAAGCCCGTGCAGTCAACCAGGCGTATGAGCTATCTGCCTTCCCCTTCCTGCCGGAGGAAATCCGCGGCCCTCAATAAACGCCCGCCTAGGACAACGCGTAAGGAACCTGGTTCGGACCGGGGAAAAGCGTCTTTGTGCCGTCATCGTTATGTCGATATTGCTCGAAGGTGCCTGACCGCTGGCTGCGAACGATCACGGCGATGGTCTTTTCACCCCCGGCATATTCGGCATGAATGCGCCAGGGCGGCACGATATCGACATCTCCGGGCCCGCACTCGCTGGCCTCACCCTGCTCGAATCCGTTTTCACCGGGCGTCATCTGGACAATCCGTTCCCCCCCGGCAAGTACTCCATAGACCGTCCAGGCACTTCCGTGATCATGCGGCACAGCAAGACCCCCCGGATTTTTGATCAGGCCATTAATGACGAACCCGTGGTCGGGGTCTTCATAAAACAGCAGGTTATCGACTTTCTTTCCGTCGAATCCGCCGACCGGCCAGTCCTGTGCATGTGCCTGCAGGTCCGGGTCTTTGAGCAGGTCCAACAACAGCTCGCGGCAGCGTACCCATTTTTCGTCGCCCTCAACCGTCTCGCAGGTTTCACGCATATCTGCGACGAATTTTTCGACCGCAGGCAGCATCGGTTTACGTTCCATTTCAACTTCCCTTTTATCTGTGCTGACAGATCGTATCTACCAGCGCCGGCTTGCCCGCCTTTACCTGTTCGATCGCCCGTTTCAGGGCATCATTGATGTCGGCGGGGTCTTCGATCGGTCCCTCCGACCACCAGCCCATGGATTTGGCAGCCAGCGCGAAATCGGGCTCCGGCCCGTCCAGGTCCATGCCGATATAGGCGCGTTCCTCCGCAGTACCGCGGGCATGCGCCACATGTTTCTGGTGTTCCCAGTCATTATAGTAGGCGCGGTTGTTATACATCACGACCAGCATCGGAATTTCGTATTTCGCCGCAATCCAGAGCGCACCGAGATCGAACATAAGATCACCGTCGGGCTGCAGGTCGACCACCAGACGCCCTGTGCCCTTATTCGCAAGCGCCACGCCAAGAGAAATACCGAACTGCGTCGCCGTCCCGAGCGACCGGCCGGGATGGCGGTAGGGCTTGTCGAAATTCCACAGCTTGCGCGTCCAGTTCCGCAACTCACCCGCCGTCAGTACCCAGTCTTCGTCTTCAATGACATCCCACACCTCTGACGCTAGCCGGGGCAACGTAATCGGCGATGCGTCCCAGCCGGTTTTCGCGTCGATGGCCCATTTGGTGAACAGAGCATCATGGCGCTGACCGATGGCGGCGCTGCGGTCCGCGATCTTCTTTTGCAGGGCCGCATCATCTGCAATGCGATCACGGCAGATATCCGTCAGGGTCGGCAGAGCGGACACGACATCTGATGTTACCCGCACATCCCAGTCCCGGTGCTTGTTGTAGTCCATCGCCCATTTACTGATCTCGATATCGCCAAATCCGATATCGATCCACTTGCTGCCGGGCACCGTCTTGTCCTGGACTTCCCGGGTTTCGGGATCGATCACGTGGGTTCCCCGTGTCCAGTCACGCACATCGAGACACAGAACCAGATCTACACCCTCAAACGCCGTGCCGTCCATACTGAGGTTCAGCGGGTGACGGTTGGGGAAATTCAGGCGCTTGTAGATGTCCGACACACCCGCGCCGACGGTTTCGGCAAATTCCACGATATAGTCATAGCCGTGCGGCATACGCCCCGCATATTCAACGAGGATCATCGGGTTTTCTGCCGCCAGCAGATGATCCGCCACCTGTTCCAGCGCAGCCCTGTCCGGTGCCATTGGCGTCGCGACGCGAACGGCGTCCGGTGACGGCAGTTTAATGTCTTCTGTCAGCGGGGCTTCCTGGATACCCGCGTCGTAACACATGTAAATCGGGCCCTGTGGCTCCGCCATCATTATCGAATAGGCGCGTGCGAAGGAATCAGGGATGCCATGCACGCTGCCGGGCTGATAGTCCCACTTCGTAAAGTCGCGTACCGCATTTCCCTGCACGGCGGCTGTGTGAATCCAGTCGATAAACGGCCTGCGGATACCTTCATCCGTCGGCCCGGTTGCCCCCATTATGAAAACCGGCGCACGGTCGATATAGGCGTAATAGATCGCGAGCGGAGCGTGGAGCAGGCCAACCACGTTGTGGACAATCGCGATCATCGGCTCACCCGTTGCCTTCGCGTAACCATGGGCCATCTGAACCGCAATTTTCTCGTGGTTGCAGATCATCATCGGCGGATCGTTTTCGCCGTAATTGACCAGTGAATCGTGCAGGCCACGATAGCTGGCGCCCGGGTTCAGAGAAATATGCTTGAAGCCGTACTGCTTGATCAGATCGACAATGATATCCGACTGATACCGCTGATCGGACTTCTTGATCTCCCCGTTTTCGGACATGAATTCGGTCCCCCCGCGCGACTGTTTTGATCTTGTTGGATGGCCTAAGCTAACCACGGAATTATCATGAATGACAGCACCCACGGGGACGAAAATGGCGACATTGGTAACAGGAGCCGGACTGATTGGAACGGCATTTGCGACAGAGGCGGCGAAACGCGGCGAGAAGGTTGTTTTTCTCGACCCCCTGCCCCGCGCGGACTATGTCGCCGCGCGCGTAGGCGATATAGACTATGAAATAATCGCAGATGACGCCCGCAGCCTGCCCGCACTCATCGACGCGATTCAGACCCACAACATAGACACGTTCGTCCATACCGCCGGACTGATCGGCAAGCGCGTCTCCAAACCGCTCAGCGCGGGCTACAGCCTGAATGTGGGCGGCGCGATGGCCGTCGCCGAGGCCGTCAAACTCACTGGCGTGAATCGGTTGATCCATATTTCGACCTTCGGCGTCTATGACTGGCGCCAACCAACACCCGACAAGATCGATGAAAGCTTTCACCGCGGCAGCGGGGCGGCCTATTCCAACTCAAAAGCCGCGCAGGAACTGATATTCGAGGCATATCAGGTTGAATGCGGCTTCGATCTGGTTCTGCTGCGCCCGGCAAACGTCTTCGGGACCGGTCATTTCTGGGCCGGTTCCGGCGGTGGTGAAAAGGTCCAGACCCTCGTCGAAGCCGGCATTCGCGGTGTCCCGGCTGTTATCCCCGAAGAACAGACCATGGCATTTGAATATATCTACGCAAAAGACATGGGACGTGCCGTCGATCTGGCCGCGACGGCGACCGGACTACCGGCAAAGGCTGTCTACAACCTCGCCTATGGCGAAGTGATTTCGTTTGAGCGGCTGGTGGATGCGGTCAGGGCCGCCGTCCCGGGGTTCGAAATAGATATCACGCTGGGCAAAGCGCCGATATCGCGCGACACGCCCCTGGACGTCAGCCGCGCGGCGAACGAGTTGGGCTGGACGCCCGAATTCTCGCTCAATGAAGCGATGATGGATTACGCGGAGGATTTGCGAAAAAGAAACCGGTGAGCAGGGCCCACCGGTTTCTTAATCTTACTGGCCGCATCGCCAAATCAATCGTCGGCGACGAGACGGGAACGGCTTTCGACGGTCAGTGATCTTTCTTCATTGCCGCGGCGGTATTCACCATCGAGTGAATGCTCCGGGCGTAGTCGAGAGCACCCTGATCGTCCATCCGCGGCGCCGAGCGCAGATATTCCTTCAACCCGCGAACGGCGGGGGTCGGGCGACTGGTCAGCAGACCGCAGAACCGGTCAACTTCGGCATCGAGCTTGTCTGCATCAACCACCTGACTGATCAGGCCATAGGTCATTGCACGCTCGGCATCGATAAAATCGGTCGAATAAGCCATCCACAGGATCGCATTGCGGGGCATACGATCGTAAATCGCCGACATCACCATCGTCGGCATCACGTTGTGGCCGACCTCGGGAATATTGAAAGTCGCCGTGCTGCTCGCAAAGGAAACATCGCAAACCGACGCCACAGCAGTGCCAAAGCCCATGCAGCGGCCCTCAATCACGGCGACGACAGGCACCTGAGCGTCCTTGATGGACCGGTAACAGTTGAAGATCGGATCGTATTCCGGACGGCGGCTATATGCTTCCGGCGAAGGCGGACCTTTACTGGCATCGCGCACACGGCCGGTACAGAAATCAGGCCCGGCGCTCCGCAGCAGAACCATGTCCGAATTCTCGTGAGCGGCAAGAATTGCCTCTGAGAATTCACCCGCCATCACGTCTGACACACCATTATCCGGTGCTGTATTGAAAGTCGCTCTCAGGATTCGTCCATCCTGTTCCAGCAAAATATCGTCACTCATCTCTGTCTCCCCGATTACACGTTTAATGTTCGTTATCTGGTCTTTTCGTAGAGCGCCGCTTCGATATCGCGGGCCCGGATAGGTAGTTCGTTTATTTCTATATCGAACGGTGCCAATGCATCATTGACCGCGGATGCGATCGCCGCCGGGGCACCGAGATAGCCGCCTTCGCCGCTTCCCTTCTGACCAAGCGATGTCAGCGGCGACGGCGTGCAATGCTCGGAATCGACAACCGGCGGTATTTCATGCGCCGAAGGCAGCAGGTAATCGACAAATGTGCCGGCCAGCAACTGACCGTCCGCGTCGTATTCGAATTTCTCATACAATGCCGCACCGATTCCATGCGCAACCCCGCCGATAATCATGCCACGCACGATATCCGGATTGATGGCGGTCCCGCAATCGTGGCCGATGAAATAATCATGAACCTTCACCTTGCCGGTATCGGGATCGATCTCGACCAGTGGCACATGCGCCTGGAACGAGAAGCACGGATATAGCGGAACTTCGTTATTCTCATCCGGCAGTCCACCGGCGCCCGGCACCTGCTGGACGGCATAAGCCTGGAGGCCCAGTTCGTGGCCCGGGGGCATCCTGTGAAACTGTTTATGCGCGATATGGCAGATTTCCGCCCAGGTCAATTTTCTGGCAGGATTGCCACGTACCGTGAACTCACCGTCGGCATATTCGATCTGATCCTTTTCGACACCGAGATCATGGGCCGCAATCGTGATCATCTTCGACTTGATATCGCGAGCCGCCTTGGACGTTGCCGTGCCCAGAACAATCGCCATCCGGCTTGCGACCGGACTGCGGGTCGGCAGGGCTTCGAGCGAATCCCCGTGCAGGACACGGATCGTATCCGGATCGCGCTCCAGTTCTTCGCCGGCGATGGTCGACACCAGCGTCTCATGGCCCTGACCGGACGTGGTCGTACACATAACGGCCGTGATCGCCCCGGTCGGTTCGACCTTCATCAGGACCGATTCAACGAACGTTGTGATTTCCAGTTTGGGATTGAACAGGAATTCAAAAATATTATTTCCGCCACCCGGTTCCAGGCATGTCGCGATACCGACACCGGCCAGCCGCCCTTTAGCGCGAAGCGCATCCCGCCGGGCGACAAGATCGTCCCAGTTGGATGTCTTGATAATACCGTCGAGCACCGCATGAAAATCGCCCGAATCGTAGATTGATCCGGGAGGAATTTTCCACGGAAATTCGTCCTTGCGAACCAGGTTGCGCGCCCGCACTTCGATCCGGTCGAGACCGAGATGCTTGGCCACGCGTTCCAGCCCCGTCTCAATCGCAAAATTGGTCGGCGACTGACCGAAGCCACGTACCGGTACCTGTCCCGTCTTATTCGACGTGACGGAAATAGCCTCATACTCGATTGAATTTATCCGGTACGGGCCGCAAAGGGCCGTCATCGGCTTGCCGAGTTGCAGCGGCGCGCGTCCCGGATAGGCACCGACATCGTCCAGCGCGCGGATCTTCATCGATTTGATGACACCCTCATCGTCAAACGCCATCGTGATATCAAATATCCGGTCAGGCCCATGCGCATCACCGCCCGACATATTGTCGAGACGATCTTCGATAAACCGCACGGGAAAACCGAGCTTCTTTGTAAGATATGTGACGAGCACCGTGTGTTTGATGCCGCGTTTGACACCATAAGAGCCACCGACATCGACATCGTTATGGACCCGCACCTGGTTCATGGGAATGCGAAGCGCCGCGGCGATCTGATCCTGATATTGCGGCATCTGGATCGATGCCCAGACATCCATGATTTCGTTCACATCGTCCCATTTGGCGACGACACCGAATGTCTCGATCGGCACTGTGGACGACCGGCCCCATCGGGCACGGTAGCTGACGGTATTGGGCATGCTCGCGAAATCGTCCGCGACAGGTCCCCACTCCCAGGTCTTGCGGAACAACACGTTTGTGCCATGAGCCGGGTGGACCAGCGGCTGGTCCTCATCAATCATCTTTTCGGAATCGACCGCCGCCGGCAGGGATTCGTATTCGACTTCGATCAATTCCGCAGCGTCCTCGGCGATATAACGGGAATCGGCCACCACAGCGGCCACCCATTCGCCGGCATACCGGGTCATCCCCACAGCCAGCGGATGCCAGATTACGTTGGGCAGATCGAGCCCGTGAAACAACGAATTCGTCGCTTCTCCGAGCTCGTCGCCCGTCAGCACGTAATGAACGCCAGGCATTGCGAGCGCAGCACTTGTATCGATGCTGATGATATTGGCGCGGGCATGCGGGCTCGGCAGAATGGCAACATGCTTCATGCCGGGAACTTCTACATCGGCGACGAATTTGCCGCGGCCACTGACAAAACGGCGGTCTTCCTTGGTCCGGCGCTTGCGCGATACGTAGCGGTAATTCGGCAGGTTTGCGGGGGCATCAACCATTGGCGGCTCCTTCGCGGCGACGCTTCGCCGTCATCTGTACCGCTTCAACAATCTGCTGGTAACCGGTACACCGGCACAGATTGCCGCTAATCGCTTCGCGGATATCGTCTTCGCTGGGGTCAGGGTTTTCAGCAAGCAGAGATTCGCTCGCAACCAGCATGCCGGGCGTGCAATAGCCGCACTGCATCGCATGGCATTCCCAGAACGAGTCCTGCAGATCGCTGAGTGAGCCATCTTCGTTTAGCAGCCCTTCGACAGTCGTGATCCGGTGTCCTGCGGCCTGGACCGCGAACATCAGGCAGGACCGGATAGGCTCGTCATCCAGAAATACCGAGCAGGCACCGCAGATACCATGCTCGCAACCGACATGGGTGCCGGTCAGCCGCAATTCATCGCGCAGGCAATCGACAAGCGTCATCCGCGGCGGAATGGTCAGCGTCGTGTCCTTGCCGTTGACGTTCAGCGTAACTTCAACCTGTTTCATTTGCCGGCCTCCGCAATTGCATCGTCAATCGCACGCGATACAAGCTTTCTGGTAACGCGACGCCGGTACTCGGCAGTCGCATGAACATCGGTTTCCGCATCGATTTCCTCATCGACCAGCGCAATGATGTCCTGGAACCCGTCTGCCGATTTACCGATCAGCGCCGCTTCCAGCCCATGGAGCTTCACCGGCGACGGTGCTGCGCCGCCGACACTGATAGCGGCGCGGGTAACTTTACCATCTTCAGCCAGCGCAACCTGCGCGGCGGCCGCGACAATGGCAAAATCGCCCTGGCGGCTGGAGGTTTCGTGAAAGCCGGTCCCGATACGGGCATCCTGCCAGACGGGAACACGAATTTCCGTCAGCAGCTGTCCCGGTTCGATATTCGTCACCATGGCTGCTTCGAAAAAGCCGTCAATCGGCATTTCGGTCTCACCCGAGACGGCGCGCAGTATCATCGTTGCTTCAAGCGCCAGTGCGGCCATCGGTAATTCGGCAGAAGGGTCACCATGCACGATGCTGCCGCCAATTGTGCCTCGGTTCCGGGTCTGCTGATGTCCGACATTACGCACGGCCTTGGCAACAAGCGGCAGACGATCGGAAACGATGTCCGATCTCTCGATGGCGCGCTGGCGTGTACCGGCTCCGAATGACACGTGGTCGCCATGATCGTTGATTCCGGCAAGCTCAGCGACTTCGTTGATGTCGATCAGCATGTCGGGACGCGCCATGCGCATCGCCATCAGCGGAACGAGCGTTTGCCCGCCTGCAATGATTTTACGTTCCTCGTCGCCCGCGTCTGCCAGCAATCGGCAAATTTCATCGACCGAAGACGCCCGGACATAGTCAAAGGCAGCAGCTTTCATCGAGACCTATCCATAATATCAACAGCTTCCGTTCCTGGTTTCCGGCTCAAGCCGGTCATCGTCTTCGCAATCTAAAGCCATCCACGCCCGCAGGGTAGCCCGTTGAGGTGTAAACCCGTGCATAGCGCCATGCGAAGCCAAGCGGGCTTAACCGTTCCTTAGGGGATTTTCGTCAAATTTGAGATAACTCAAGGAGAGTCACATGGCACAACATGCAGTTCTTAGCCATCCCGACGTCGCCCAGGCCGGCGCACTTCGTCGGCCGTCCGATACGGGCTGGTCACCACGCGTAAAACTTGTCTGCTTTCTCGGCTGTACCGCAGCAAGCTGGGCAATCGTTCTGACTCCGATCTTTCTGCTCGGCTGAGACATCGCCCAGCCGCCCTGACAGGGGCGGTCAGGCTTCGCCGGATTTACCGGCATGAATCAGCTCCCAGATTTTACGGGGCGTGACAGGCATTCTTATATCGCGCACCCCGTAGGGCCGCAGCGCATCGACAAACCCGTTCACCAGTACCGCGAGGGCCGGCGTCGTGCCACCTTCTCCGCCTGCCTTGACCCCAAGGGGGTTCGTCGGAGACGGTACTTCATTCAGCGCCGTGACGAATGACGGATATTCATCGGCACGCGGCATATGATAATCCATGAACGATCCGGCCAAAGGCTGGCCATGCTCATCGATCGCACAGAGTTCGCCCAGAGCTTCACCAGCCCCCTGAACAATGCCGCCATGGGTCTGACCGTCGACAATCAACGGGTTGATCGCCCGTCCGACATCATCAATCGTGGTATAGCGCACAACATCGAACGCGCCGGAATCCGGGTCGATCTCGATCTCGCAGACATGACAGCCATTCGGAAACACCGGCGTTTCCATGATATTGTCCTCGATTACCGATAGACCGCCCGCCAGCGCTTCCGGGATATCTGTTCTGTCGGTAACAGCCTTTGCGAGTTCGAAAAGGCCTATTTCCCGGTCAGTCCCCTTGATCGCGAAAGCCGCATCGGCGAATTCGATATCGCTCTCCGCCGCTTCAAGGATAAAGGCCGCAAGGCGCTTCCCTTTCTCGATCAACTCATCCGCTGCTTTGACGATGACCGTGCCCGCCATCCGCATGGACCTGCCACTGTGCGACCCGCCACCAACCTTCACGACGTCCGTATCGCCGACGATCACCGTGACGGTTTCAACCGGCACACCGAGCCATTCAGCGGCGACCTGAGCAAAGCTCGTCTCATGTCCCTGCCCGCTCGGCTGGGTGCCGATAACGAGATCGATGCCACCATCGGCCTTGACGTGAATTTCCGCCTGCTCACGCGGCGTTCCGATAGATGATTCAACGTAATTCGCAAATCCGCGACCAAGCAGCAATCCACGGGCTTCCGCCTCTGATTTGCGTGCCGCAAAGCCATCCCAGTCGGAAAGCTCCATCACCATGTCCATGCTTTTGGCATATTCGCCACTGTCATAGGTCATGCCGACGGCATTCGGATAGGGCATCTGGTCGGACGAGACGAGGTTTTTCCGGCGCAGTTCGATCGGATCGAACCCGAGTTCATGCGCCGCTGTCTCGACAAGCCGTTCAATCGCGAATGTCACTTCCGGGCGCCCTGAACTGCGATAGGCGTTCGTCGGCGGCGTGTTACTGAACACCGCGCGCGACCGCAGGTGCGCAACCGGAATATCGTACGAGCCGGTAATAAGTCCCGAGCCCTTGCTGAGCGGCGACAACGACACCATCCGCGAACCCACATTGCTCAGGTTATCCGCACGCATCGCCAGAAATTTTCCGTCTGCGTCTAGCGCAAGGGACACCTTGCTGACCAGGTCACGCCCCTGGTAATCGCTGATGAAAGACTCGCTGCGCCGGCAGGTGAACTTTACAGGGCGCCCCAGCTTGCGTGAGGCCCAGCCGACCAGCGGGAACTCGACATAAAGGCGATTCCGCGTGCCGAAATTACCGCCGACGTCTTTCGACACCACCCGGACATCTTCCGCATCGACGCCCAGCACTTCGGCAATCTCGCGCTTCTGACGAACCGATCCACCCGAACCGGCATAAACCGTATACCGGCCGGTTCCGGCATCGTAATCACCAAGCGCCGCCCGCGGCTCCATCGGCACGCCCGTAACGCGATCGATATAAAATTCCATATCAACAACGTGATCGGCCTTTTCAAATGCCGTGTCGGTCCCGGCCATATCGCCGAAAAACGTCTCGATGCCAATATTGTCGGGAACTTCGTCCCAGATCGTCGGCGCGCCGGTATCTGCAGCTTTATTCGTATCGGTCACACAGGGAAGAGGTTCGTAATCGATGATTACCGCATCGGCCGCGTCCTCGGCCTGGCCAAGTGTTTCCGCGACGACAATGGCAAGCGCTTCACCCACATAGCGTGCTTTGTCTGCCGGCAACGGCATATGATTGCCGATAAACGGATCGACACCGCCCGGCCCATGGAGCTTCTGGTCGTGCTTGGTGGATGGCAGCGGGCTATGCGGAATCTGCGACAACCCGTCTGCGAGACAATCTTCACCGGTGTATATCCCGAGCACGCCGGGCATTTCTTTCGCACCGGAAGTATCAAAACTTTTGAGAATGGCATGCGCATGAGGGGACCTGACAACAACCATGTAGGCCTGACCGTCGACAGCCCAGTCGTCACTGAACCGGCCGTTCCCTGTCAGAAGGCGGACATCTTCCCGGCGGCGAACCGGCTGTCCGATTTTTTCATACTTCATTGTCCCGCTTCCCGATTTAATCTCTTTATGGCGCTTCAATTATCTCCGTACGCCAGCGTATGGAAAGAATCAACACCCCTGATCCCGTCAAAGCCGCTCTACCGCGCTTTTCACCCTGCTATTCCCGTCGAATTTCAGCAAATTCCGTTCATACGGCGTTAGCCGAAAGACGCCCGGCCGCGTGCATTGCGGCACGCCAACCGAACACCACCGCAGGGCCCAGCGTTGTTCCGGGTCCCGGATAAGCGCCTGACATGACCGACCCCATATCATTACCGCAGGCATACAGCCCGGCAATCGGCTGATTTTCACCATCCAGCACCCGGCAATCGGGATCGGTCGAAATGCCGACGCTGCAACCGATCTCCGCAGGCCAGACGGCCATAGCGGCGAACGGCCCAGCCTCGATCGGCGCCAGACACGGGTTCGGTCCATGTGAAGGATCACCATTAAACCGGTTCAGTTCGAGGTCGCCTTTTCCGAAATCCTCATCAACGCCGGTCAACGCGAAACGATTATGGCGCGTGACGCTATCCTGTAAGCCCGCCGGGTCTATGCCAACCAGGTCGGCGAGCGCCCCCAGGTCGTCGGCCACTTGAACGTAGCCGCTCCGGATATGCTTTGTCAGGTTGCGTGTCTCGGGATGGATCGCCCCAAGGCCGTATTTTGCGATAAAACGCGTCTCGCAAATCAGCCAGGCTGGCATCGTGTCCGCTGTCTCGTGTGACCGGTACATGGCCTCGACAAAATCGTGATACGACACGCCCTCGTTGACGAAGCGGCGGCCAGCGGCATTCACGGCAATCAGCCCCGGCTTGGCCCTGTCCATCGCCAGATGAGGAAACAGGCCCTCAGTCCCGTCGTCGCGTTTTGTCACCGACACAGGCGTCCAGAAACCGGCGCCCTGATGGCTGTCGGAATCGACGGATGCATCAGCCGTTTCGGCAAGCGCCAGACCATCTCCCGCGTTCGATCCAGCGGCGAGAGAATAAGGTGGCGTAGGCTGCGGCATAAAGGCTTCGCGGTATTTCGGGTTATGCGCGAACCCACCGGTAGCCAGGACAACGCCCTTGCGCGCACGAATGCGTTTTTCGCCTTCGGCCGTGGCCAGAACAGCACCCAGCACTGTCCCGTCCTGATCGCGGACAAACTCTGCAATCGGGGATTCGAACAGGACCGGCACGTTGCGTTTCTTCAGGCTGTAGAAAAGCCGCCCAACCAGCGCATTGCCCATCACCAGTCGGGTTCCACGCCGGAAACGCAGGCGGTCGGTCAGGTAGCGCAGCACGATTGACGCGGAATGTTTGAATTTCACCACCGAGCGGTAGCGCCCGAGCAGGCTGACGATATCCAGCTTGCCGACCATCATGCCGCCCATCAGCATGAATTCGGGGATCGGCGGACGCACGCGTTCAAAATCCCTGCCAAGGAGACGCCCATCAAAGTTTTCAGGGATTATCGCCCTGCCGGACTTCCCGGCGCCTTCGATGTTGTTCCGGTAATCGGGGTGAAGCCCGCAGGGCAGGAAGCGCACATCGGTTTTCTCGGCCAGGTAGTCGATCACCCCCGGACCGTCGCGCAGATACACGCGGCGGTGTTCGCTGGTCCGGTCCTCCCCGATCAGGCTGTCGAGATATTTTGCGGCCTGTTCCGGCGAATCCTCGAACCCGGCATCCCGGCTTTGCGTATTCCCCGGGATCCAAAGCGTGCCGGCAGAGGTCGCACCGGTACCGCCCACTTGCGATGCTTTTTCACAGACAACGACATTCAGCCCCTCGATTGCCGCCACCAGGGCCGCCGTCATACCGCCAGGACCGGCGCCTGCGACCAGCAGGTCGGTTTCCATATCCCAATGCGTTGTCACCATCGCTTCGGCCATTATTCCGTCTTTCGTTATCTGTGCTAAAGAATACGTGAATCGGAACGATCGGAACATAGAGCGCTGCCTTGTGGCTCAGCGCTGACCGGGCCGAACTGAATTATGCTTACACATACCAATTCAAGGGAGATTATCTGTGGATCTGGGACTGACAGGAAAACGCGCACTCGTGATGGGATCAACGCGGGGCATGGGCCAGGGCATCGCCGCCAGGCTCGCCGCCGAGGGCGCCCATGTTGCGGTCTGCGGCCGCAAGCTTGTCGATGCTGAAGCAAGCGCCACCGACATGCAGAACAGCCGGGCCTACGCGCTCGACCTGTCGGATCAGGCCTCCATCGACGCTTTGATTGCCTCGATCAACGCCGATTTCGGCGGTCTCGACATCATTGTCTGCAATGGCGGCGGCCCGCCCCCCGGCAACATCGCCGATGTCGCGGCGGAAACATGGGCGGCCCAGTTTCAGGCGATGTTCATCAACCAACTCTCCATCGTGAACACCTTCCTGCCCGGTATGCGGGAGCGCAAATGGGGACGCATCCTCGTGGTTTCGAGCTCCGGGATCGTCCAGCCCATTCCCAATCTCGGTATTTCCAATGCAATCCGGGCATCCCAGGTCGGCTGGGCAAAGACCCTGTCGAGCGAAGTCGCACCCGATGGGGTTACCGTGAACACGGTCGCTCCGGGCCGCATCCACACCGACCGCGTCAACCAGATCGATGCTGCCGCCGCGACGAAACAGGGCAAACCCGTCGAGGATATCGCGCGTGCTTCACAGGCCACGATTCCCATGGGTCGCTACGGCAGCGTGGCTGAATTCGCTGACACGGCGGTGTATCTGCTGAGCGCCAATGCCAGCTACATCACCGGCAGTGTTGTCAAAGTCGACGGCGGGATGATCCGCAGCGTCTAGCGCCTACTCCACCAGCTTGCCGGCGACGGGATCGAACGCCGTCGGCAGGCGGGGCGGGGCGGAGAGCGCCGGCGGGGTGTCGCATTCATGGAACATGCCGCCGCCCGCTTCGCCGGTAAATTCACCGTCGCGCCAGACGAACTTCCCGCGCAGCAAGGTCATCACCGGCCAGCCGGTCACTTCACGCCCCTCATACGGCGTGTAATCCATCGCGTCATGCATGATCGATTGCGTAATCGTCACCTGTTTCTTTTCATCCCAGATCACCAGGTCCGCATCCGCCCCCACGGCAATCGTCCCCTTGCGCGGATACAGCCCGTAGAGTTTCGCGGCATTGGTCGCCGTCAGGGCGACGAATTCCGGCAGGCTGATCCGATTCTTGAGCACACCTTCCGAGAACAACAGGGGCATACGCACCTCGATACCCGGCACGCCGTTGGCGATCTGCTTGAAATGCGCCCCCGGTCCCGCCTTTAGCTTGCCTTCCGGGTCGTCATACCGATAAGGCGCATGATCCGACGAGAAGACCTCGAATATGCCTTCAATCAGCGCATCCCAGACGATTTCCTGGTTCGCCGCATCGCGCGGCGGCGGGCTGCACATATGTTTCGCCCCTTCGAGCCCGGGCTTGTCCAGGTCAGCCTCGGTCAGGAACAGGTATTGCGGGCAGGTCTCACCATAGACCTTCAGCCCCTTGCTCTGCGCCCAGCGTATCTGATCGATGGCCTCCTTGCCCGACACATGGACGATGAGCACCGGCACATCGACAAGCTCGGCAAGGGCAATCGTGCGATGGGTCGCTTCGCGCTCGACCAGCATCGGGCGTGCTGTCGCATGATATTTCGGCGCCGTCAGCCCGGCGGCAATCAGCCGTTCGGCCATCCACATGATCATGTCGTTGTTTTCAGCGTGCACCATCACCATCGCCCCGTCACGGCGGGCAACGGCGAGCACGTCGAGAAACTCGCGGTCGGACAGTTTCAGCGCATCATAGGTGAGGTAGATCTTGAACCTGGTATAGCCGTCCTTGATCAATGCAGGCAGTTCCTGGCCGAGCACCTGCGCCGTCGGATCCGACACGATCAGGTGAAAGGCGTAATCCACGGCAGCCTTCGGCCCCGCGAGGTCATGATATTCCTGAACCACCTGGCGCAGAGACTGGCCTTTATGCTGACACGCAAACGGCATGATCGTCGTGGTCCCGCCACAGGCGGCCGACCGGGTGGCCGTGAACCAGTCATCAGCGGTCCAGATTCCGGTCGAGGATATCTGTTCGACATGGCAATGGCTGTCGACCCCACCCGGCGTGATCAGCAAGCCGGTCGCATCCACTTCTTCTGCGCCGGGTGCCAGGGAACGGCCCAGCGCCTCGATCTTGCCGTCCGTGATACCGATATCGGCCTCAAAAACATCACTCGCCGTTGCGATGCGGGCGCCGCGAATAACCAGATCGTATTCCGTCATACCGGATAAATTCCCCTTCAGGTTTGCCGAGCACAGCATACGGGGTGTAGCCTGCGGAAACCAGATCAAGACCCGACACATACCCGAGTCACAAAGGAACGCACCGACCATGCCCACGCTCGACGAAAGCGCCAAAGGCGTCTTTGCCATCGCGGCGACACCGTTTGCCGAAGACGGCTCTCTCGACCTCGAAAGTACCGACCGTATGGTCAAATTCTATCTCGATTGCGGTGTGTCGGGCCTGACGATCCTCGGCATCATGGGCGAAGCACACAAGCTGGCCCCGGAAGAATCCGTCGCCTTCACGAAGCGCGTCATGTCGGCGGTCGACGGCAAGGTACCGGTTATCGTCGGCGTATCGTCGCCCGCCTTCAATCCGATGGCCGACCTCACCCGACAGGTGATGGACCTCGGTGCCGCGGGCGTGATGGTGGCGCCGATGGGCGGGCTGAACACCGACCAGAAGATCGAAAACTACTTTCATGCGGTCTGTAACGCACTTGGCGATACGCCGATCGTGCTGCAGGACTATCCGCCGACAACCGGCGTGTGGTTTTCGACACCGCTGCTGACAAAACTGTTCGCCGATCTGCCGTCACTGAAAGTGCTGAAGCACGAAGACTGGCCGGGGCTGCGTAAAATCACGCAGTTCCGCACGGCGGAGGCCGCCGGCGCGCACCGGCGTATCAGCGTGCTCGTCGGTAATGGCGGCCTGTTCCTGCCGCTCGAACTTGCCCGCGGCGTCGATGGCGCCATGACCGGGTTCGCGTTTCCCGAAATGCTGGTGCAGGTCTGCGACATGTTCGCCGCCGGCGACCGTGAGGCAGCCGAAGACCTGTTCGACGCCTATCTGCCGCTGATGCGCTATGAACAGCAGATCGGCATCGGGCTTGCCATCCGCAAGGAAACCCTGCGCCGGCGCGGCGTGATCGCCACGGCTGTCACCCGTGCGCCCGGCCCGTCGCTCGACGCCCATGACGAAGCCGAACTGACCGCCCTGCTCACCCGCCTTGACCGCGCTGTCGCAGCCCAAGGTCAGGACACGTCTTTCTATTCCCCGACAACAGCCGCCTGAGTAAAACCATGCCCGCGAAGAAAAACCCCCTGAAGCTAAACGCGCTCCAGCTCAAAACGCTGACCATCCTGCAGCAGTTGGCCCGTTTTCCGGAAACATCCACCCATGACGAGGCTTCCGGCGAAGCACTGATCAGCAACCTACCCAGCCCGCACGGCAATCATTTCCATTGCGGCGATGCCGTGGTGATGAGCGCCGACGCCACAGGCCTGAAGAACGAAGCGGTATGGAAAGCACTGGAACGTAAGGGCCTCGCCCGCTCTATGTTCCCGATGGCGGTGGCTCTCTCCGCCGACGGCCAGTCATATGACACCGGCCTCGCCGACAAGATCCTGCACCGCAGCGATCACTAGGCCCGCACGCAAAAAAGGGCTCAGCCGTTTCCGACCGAGCCCTTGGAATTCTTGGTGGGCGACGACAGGCTCGAACTGTCGACCCGCTGATTAAGAGTTACGTGCTCACCGTATTATAGCGTTGTCAGTGGATGGCTGTAATTGACTAAGTAACTGATATAAATATAATATACATGCACAGCCTTGCACGGGGTTTCTGTTCTCGTGGCTACCGGGTGGCTACCAGTATAAGTTCGGAGGTCTGCATGTCGAACCGTATCACCAAAAGCCTCGTCGAGGCTGCTGTCCCTGTCTCAGGCCGAGACATCTGGCTATGGGACGGCGAGGCCAAAGGCTTTGGCCTGCGAGTGCGTTCCAGCGGCCGCAAAGTTTACATCATAGAGTATCGGGCATTGTCACATTAACAGGATGCATGCGCGAAAATCCGTCTCGGCTAGTTATCAAGCCGCTGCGGTCGCGGTTTTCCAAACGTCGAATGCGTCGGTTCGCAACCCCTTGAATATGGATCTTCTTAGTAAATGACGCTGGACGTAGAAAATGTTGTATACGGCGGATTGGATGTTCAGAAATCGTTGGGCAGAACCTGGTGATTTGAATCGCTGCATCTTGCGCTCGCGTCGTCGTACTGGCTGGTGAGAATTCTCTGCCCGATTGTTCGCCCGCTTATGATCGATGTGCTCGGCGGTCAGCCCGAGGGTTCTAATTGCGACATGATAGGATCTGAGTTTGTCGGTTGTGATCCTCGTTGGTGCCCACCCGTGTTTCTGTAACAATTTCCGCATCAACCTCAACGCAGCCGTCGCATTCCGCCTGGACTGCACGAGAAAATCCAGAACCTCGCCTTCATTGTCCACGGCTCGCCATAACCAATGACGTCGCCCTCGAATGACGATGACCATTTCATCGAGATGCCAATAGTCGCTGGGCGTTGGTCGCATCGTGCGCAGGTTTCGAGCAATCGGCTCACCAAATTTAAGAAACCAGCGTCGCACGGTTTCGTACGAGATATCGAGGCCTTGCTCTGCAAGCAGATCCTCCACGTCTCGATAGCTCAAAGTGAAGCGGGCATAGAGCCAAACGGCATGGCGAATGATGTCCGGTGGGAAGCGGTGGCGCTTAAAGCAGATTTTGTCCATCTCGACAGGCTACCGCAGATGCGCGTACGCGTCCGTCATGTTATTGTGACAATGCCCGTATTCGGTTATGCACAGGCGATCATGTATATGGGCATAATCATTTCAGGGTCGGCAATTCTCTTCCTCGCCGTTTTCGTTATGACCGCGAGAGGAAGCGCCAACGATTCTGCAGAGGAAAAGGCCGGCTGAAAAAGCTTGGGGGGATAAAACGTGATTAACTGGCTTCGTGTGCTGGCGTTTTCCGGGGTAACCGCACTTATTGTTACCTCTTCGCCGGTAGTGATGGCCGCCGATAAGGCGGATCCTTTTCATATCTATATGGCTGTATGGCGCGGGTGCGAGGATGCCTGCAGGGGCTTCCAGGACTATTTCCGGGACAACAAGATCCCCGCAAAAATCACAATCCGCGACGCGGGGCGCGACAAGTCCAAGCTTCCGGGGTTTGTCCAGGAGGCGCGGGACCTGAAGGCCGACCTGGTGGTTACCTGGGGGACGTCCGTGACACGGATCATGCTTGGCCCGTGGAACAGCCCGGATCCGGAAAAACATGTTACCAAGATTCCCGCGGTTTTCATGATCGTAGCGGACCCGATCGGCGCCAAAGTGGTGCGGGATTATGAATCGTCGGGCAGGCCCAACGTCACCGGTACCCGAAACCACGCGCC
>Ga0181600_10001216_pt1 | contig 20061 bp, 18 predicted proteins | sample 041ome_2_FD_132982 | JGI IMG/M metagenome (GOLD analysis project Ga0181600, IMG submission 132982) | Coastal salt marsh microbial communities from the Groves Creek Marsh, Skidaway Island, Georgia - 041406US metaG (megahit assembly) | ecosystem: Environmental > Aquatic > Marine > Intertidal zone... | reverse complement strand
AGCCAAATGGCCGCCATGTTGAAGCTAAGCAATATGGCAAAGGCCAACAGGCATTGCGCCAGCATCCACGCGGCGGCCTGTTTGGTGCTGACCTGCCCCGATGGAATAGGGCGCGAGCGCGTTCTTTCGACCGCACCATCAAAATCGCGATCGGTGATATCGTTCCACGTGCAGCCCGCGCCGCGCATCAGCCATGCGCCCAAACCGCAGGCGACAAAAATCCACAGATCTTCCCAGCGTGGCTGTCCGTCGGCCAAAATCGCCAAGGCCAAGCCCCACCAGCAGGGCAATAACAAAAGCCACGTGCCAATGGGCCGGTCGGCCCGTGACAGGCGCAGATAGGGGCGGGTGCGCGGTGGCGCCAGCCTGTCCACCCAGTTGCCGCGATAGGCGTCGGCCACTTGGCCTGTGGCCTCTGGCGTCTTTTGTGGTGTGGTCATATGGTCGCCCCATGAGCATGAACGCAAAAATCCGTCTCTATGTAGACCAGCCCCTTGGGCAGGGGCAATCGTTGGGTTTGGACCGCGATCAAGCGCATTACCTTTTTGGGGTGATGCGGCAGGCGGTTGGCGCCTTGGTCTTGGTGTTTAATGGCCGCGATGGCGAATGGCTGGCCGAGGTGGCCGAGGCCGGCAAACGCGGCGGGCTGCTGGTGTGCCAAAGCCAAACGCGCCCCTTGCAGATGCCGCCGGATCTGTGGCTTCTGTTTGCCCCGATCAAAAAGGCGCGCACCGATTTTATCGTGGAAAAGGCCGCCGAAATGGGCGCGGCGCGGATTATGCCTGTGCAGACCGATTTCACCAATTCCGAACGTATCCGCCAAGACCGCCTGCAGGCCCACGCCATCGAAGCCGCCGAGCAATGCGGCGGCACCTATGTGCCGCAGGTGGATGATTTGCAGCGCCTTGATCGGCTTTTGGCCGGGTGGGACGCCAGCCGCCAAATCATGTTTTGCGACGAGGCGCTGGTGGGGGCTGCACAAAGCTTGGGGGCGGCGCAGGGGGGTAAATGGGCCATATTGATTGGCCCCGAGGGCGGGTTTTCCGCCGCCGAGCGGGCCCGGCTGGCCAGCTTGCCCTTTGCCCATCCGGTCAGTCTGGGGCCGCGTATTTTGCGCGCCGATACGGCGGCTGTCGCGGCAATGGCGCTGTGGCAGGCGCATTTGGGGGACTGGGGATGATCCGCAAAGAGGCGGCCGAACAGATGCTGCGCTGGCGTGATTCGCTGGTTGGCGCCGGCTTGGTGGCCTTGGGCCTTTGGTGGGCGCTGCGCGCGTTTGGTTTGCTGTCATGGCTGGGCTGGGCCTTGGTGCCGCTGGGGGCGGTGCTGATGTGGCAGGGCGTGCGGCGGGCGCTGTTTCACATGGGCAGCCACGGCCCTGGCGTTGTGAAGCTGGATGAAGGGGCGGTGGTGTGGATGGGCCCCTTTGGCGGTGGCCAAGTGGCGCTGGCCGATTTGACGCGGCTAGAGCTGGATAAAACCCGCATGCCGGCGGCGTGGCGGTTGGTGGTGGCGGGCCAAGGGGCGCTGGAAATTCCAGTCACCGCTGCCGGGGCCGATGCGCTTTTTGATGCTTTTGCAACGCTGCCGGGGATCAACACCACGAAAATGTTGGCCGAATTGCGCAATCGGCATAAAAACGTCGCTGTTGTCTGGCAAAGCCAACTGCGCTGGCTACATTGACAGTGCCAATTATTCGTCGCACCTGTTTTGCGACAAAATGACCAAACAGATCGGAGAGCGTTCATGTCCATCCCTCAATCTGGCGGCGGCCCGATCGAAAGCTTTGACCAGCTTGCAAGCTACATGGAAAGCGGCTGCAAGCCGAAAGACGAGTGGCGCATTGGCACCGAGCACGAGAAGTTCGGCTATTGCAAAGACAGCCTGCTGCCCATTCCATACGAGGGGCCAAGCGGTGTGAAAGCCATGCTAGAGGGGCTGCGCGACAAGCACGGCTGGGCACCGGTAGAAGAGGCGGGGGCGCTGATCGGCCTGACAAAGGGCGGCGCCAATGTCAGCCTAGAGCCGGGCGGGCAGCTGGAACTGTCGGGCGCGCCTTTGGAAACCATCCACCAAACCTGCGACGAGGTGAATGTGCACCTGCGCGAGGTGAAAGACATCGCCGACAAGGTTGGCGTGGGTTTCATTGGGCTGGGCGCCGCACCGGTGTGGATGCACGATCAAATGCCAGTTATGCCCAAGGGCCGCTATCGCCTGATGACATCTTACATGGATAAGGTGGGCACGATGGGCAAATCGATGATGTATCGCACCTGCACGGTGCAGGTGAATCTCGATTTCTCGTCCGAGGCGGATATGGTGCGCAAATTCCGCGTGGCCTTGGCGCTGCAACCCGTGGCCACCGCGCTTTTTGCCAATTCGCCGTTTTTCGAGGGCAAGCCAAATGGCCATAAATCGTGGCGTTCGCGTATTTGGCGCGATCTGGATGCCAGCCGCACTGGCACATTGCCCTTTGTGTTCGACCAAGGCTTTGGTTTCGAGCAATATGTCGATTACGCGCTAGATGTGCCCATGTATTTTGTCTATCGCGACGGTCAGTATATCGACGCGCTTGGCCAATCGTTCCGCGATTTTTTGAAAGGCCAGCTGCCCGCGCTGCCCGGCGAAACGCCCACCCTGTCGGATTGGGCCGATCACCTGACAACCATTTTCCCCGAAGCGCGGATCAAGAAATACATGGAAATGCGCGGCGCCGATGGCGGGCCATGGCGGCGGCTTTGCGCGCTGCCTGCGTTCTGGGTGGGGCTGATGTATGACAACGCCAGTCTGGATGCAGCATGGGATTTGGTCAAGCATTGGGACGCGGAAACCCGCGAGGCATGGCGCGTCGAGGCCAGCGTTATGGGGCTGCAGGCCAATGTCGGTGGCCGGCGCATGATCGATCTGGCCGCCGAGGCGCTGGATATCTCGCGCGCAGGTCTGAAGGCACGCGCGCGGCCCGGGCTTGGGGGCATGGTGCAGGACGAGCGCCATTTCCTGCACGCGCTAGAGGATAGTATCGAAACCGGCCAAACCCCGGCGGATGAACTGCTAGAGCGCTACAACGGCGAATGGCAGGGCGATCTAAGCCGCATTTACGCCGAATACAGCTACTGAAACACCCGATAACCCAAAACCGTCTTTTGCCGAGGTCGGTTTTGCGCTGCAGAATGTCGGCTGGGCCGTGCGAAAAACGCACGGCCTGCTAAACAGCTTCCAACACTATTTTTAGGGAGTCGCCTGCGCAATGAAAACTCATGTAAAAGCTTTGGTCGTCGGTGGCGGCGCTGTCGGCACCTCGATCGCCTACCATCTGGCGCGTGCGGGTTGGTCGGATGTGATGTTGCTGGAACGCGACGAACTGACATCGGGCAGCACATGGCACGCGGCGGGGCTGTTGCCGCTGTTCAACATGTCCTATGCCACCTCGCATATTCATGATTACAGCGTGAAATTTTATAAAACGCTAGAGGAAGAAACCGGCCTGAATGCGGGCTTTGCAGTGGTGGGCAACCTGCGTATGGCCCAAACCCAAGACCGGATGGACGAGTATATGCTTTATGCCTCGACCGCCGAAACCGTGGGTGTGCCCTATGAATTTCTAACGGCAGCGCAGATCAAAGAGCGCTGGCCACTGGTGCGCACCGAAGATCTGAAAGGCGCCATCTATCACCCGACCGATGGCTATATTAACCCCGCCGATGTCACCATGGCCATGGCCAAGGGGGCCCGCCAACGCGGTGTTATCATCGAACGGAAATGGCAGGTGGATGCCTACGAGTGGACGGGCAGCGAATGGCGCGTGACGGTCACGAAAATGGGCGAAAGGGGCGGCAATCTGGTGCCGACCGACGAACAAACGGTCATCACCGCCGAGCATGTGGTCACCGCCACTGGCAACCATGCGCAGCGCACCGCGAAATTGTTGGGCATCAAAATTCCGGCCATTCCGGTCGAGCACCAGTTCATCGTGACCGAACCTGACCCGGCGCTGGTGGAATGGCGTGCGGCGGGCAACGCCGAACACCCGGTTCTGCGCGATGCCGATGCCAAATGGTATGTGCGCGAAGAACGCGGCGGCTGGATCTTGGGCCCCTACGAGCGCAACGCGCCCGCACGGTTTGAATATGGCGTGCCCGACAGTTTCCGCGCCGATCTGTTCCCGCTGGATCTGGAACGTATCGAAGAAGAATACATGTCGATGATCCATCGCCTGCCGACATCGGAAACCGTGGGCCTGAAAGACGATTTCAACGGCCCGATCTGCTATACCCCAGATGGCAACCCGCTGGTTGGCCCGGCACCGGGCCTGCGCAATATGTGGCTGGCCGAGGGGTTCTCGTTCGGGATTACCGCAGCCGGTGGCACGGGCTATTACATGGCGCAAATGATGGTCGAGGGCGAAGCCGAAATCGATATGGCCTCGCTTGACCCCAAACGCTATGGCAGCTGGATGACCACCGAATACGCGGCGCGCAAGAACGAAGAGTGCTACGAGCATGTCTTTATCCTGCACCACCCCGACGAAGAACGCGAAGCCTGCCGCCCGCTGCGCACCGCGCCTGCCTATGACCGCCAAGCCGCGCGTGGCGCGCAATTTGGCATGGTGAATGGCTGGGAGCGGCCCAACTATTACGCGCCCATGGGGTTTGACGACCATGCCAGCCGCAGCTTCCGTCGCGGTGGGTGGTGGCAATATGCCGTCGCCGAGGCCCGTGCCGTGCGCGAAACCGCCGGTCTGATTGATGCCACGGCCTTTACCAAGCATCTGGTGCGCGGCCCCGGCGCCACGGCGTTTTTGGATGGGTTCACCTGCAACAAACTGCCCAAGGTCGGCCGCATCAACCTGACCTATGCCTTGACCCAGGCAGGCACCACGCGCACGGAATATACCATCGTGCGTTTGGCCGAAAACGAATATTACCTTGTCTCGGCAGGGGCCTGGACGGCCTATGACGCGGATTACCTGAAAAAGGCCGCCGAAGATTTCGCCGCTGCGGGCGGTGCCTATGTGGATATTCACGATGTCACCACGCAATGGGGCGTTTTCGCCATCGCGGGCCCCAAGTCGCGCGATATCTTGAACGAGGTGATCAAAGACGCCGAGCCGGGCACCGCCCTGTCGAACAAGCGTTTCCCTTGGCTGTCGATGCGCGACATCGAGCTGGGCATGTGCCCGGTGCGCGCCATTCGGGTGGCTTATACGGGGGAATTGGGTTGGGAATTGCACCACCCGATCGAAATGCAAAACTACCTTTTCGATCTGCTGGAAAAAGCGGGCGAAAAGCACGGCATGAAACTGGTGGGGGCGCGGGCGCAAAACTGGTTGCGGCAGGAAAAATCCTATCGCGCCTTTGGCACCGAGCTGGGCCGCGATGCCACCCCGCTAGAGGCGGATTTGCCCCGCTTTGTGGATTTGGACAAAGAATTCACCGGCAAACAAGCCATGCTGGACAAGGGCATTCGCAGCAAATGCGTGACCTTGCTGATCGACGGGCCCGCCGATGCCGACCCGTGGGGCCGCGAAGCGCTGTATCTGGATGGCGAAAAGGTTGGGCGCCTGACATCGGGCGGCTATTCGGTGGCTTTTGAAAAATCCATCGGCATGGGCTATGTGCGCCCCGATTTGGCGGTAGAAGGGCAAAAGCTGAAACTGCGTATGCAAAACCAGCTTTGGGATGCGGTCATTACCTGCGACAGCCCTTATGATCCGAAAAACGAAGTGATCCGCAAAGACGGCTAAGCCGCTGCTGCGCCGCAAGATAGAAAGCTGCGGGCCCCGTTGGGGCCCGTTTGCGTTTTGCACGATTGTCTAAGGCGTTTGTGCCGGTTGCCCAAGGGCCGCGCGATCTGTTGCGGGGGCAGGCCTAATGCACAGGCACTGGCGACAGATCGTTTTGACGTGCCAGCATAAAGGCCAAGCTGCGGTTGCGCACCAGCGCCAGTTGCTGGCCCTCGCCATCGTGAACCGCGTAAAGCGTGCCATCGCCGCCGATTTTGGCGCGAATTTCGGTTGGCAGTTCATCGGCCTTGATTGGGCGCACGTAAACGATGCGGTTGTCTGCGTGCATGGCAAAATTCACTTTTGCATCCATGGTTTAGCCCCTTCTGATCTTGATTGTTTGCACAACCATTTCTGGTTTGGCGCGCTGCAGATCGACGTGCAAAAGGCCGTTTTCCATAACCGCCTCGCCCACCTCGACGCCATCGGCCAGCACGAAGCTGCGCTGAAACTGGCGCGCGGCAATACCGCGATGCAGGAAGATGCGGCCCTGGTCTGCCTCGTTCTGGCGGCCACGGATCACCAATTGCCGGTCTTCCACGGTGATCGATAGATCCTCTTCGGCAAAACCCGCCACGGCCAGCGTGATGCGATAGCCGTAATCCGAGGTTTGCTCGATGTTAAAAGGGGGATAGCCTTCGTTGCCTGTTTTGGCGTTGCGCTCTAACAGGCGTTCCAACTGCTCGAACCCCAGCATATAGGGGTGAGAGGCCAGTGTTAGTTTCGTCATCGACACGTCCTTGATCTAAAGCGACAGTCCGGTTTCAGCCCCATAGCGGCGACCGATAGCGCAAATATGGGCATCCCTGTGCATCGGTGCAAGGGCTTTGCGAAACGGCGCAATTTCAGTATGTTACTTTCCTGCACTGGGAATAGAATCAGCCAATGAATGCCCCAACCGACATTTCGATGAAGCCTGACGAGGTTTTGCGCGTCGAGCTAGAGATTTTCCGCCGCGAACATCGCGAGCTGGATGAGGCCATCTATGCCCTCCAAGAGCGGGGCACCGCAGATCAGCTGATGTTGCAGCGTATGAAGAAAAAGAAGCTGCGTCTAAAAGACATGATCGCCCTGTTGGAAGACCGGTTGACGCCAGACATCATTGCCTAACGGCGCGCACTGGCTATAGTGCGCCACTTTAGAAACCGCTGGGGGTGCTGGGCATGCCAGAAATCAAGGTTGGAATCATCATGGGCAGTCAGTCGGACTGGCCCACCATGAAAGAGGCCGCCGATGTGCTGACCGAATTGGGCGTGCCATTCGAGGCGCGTATCGTCTCGGCCCATCGCACCCCGGATCGGTTGTGGGACTATGGCAAAACCGCCGTTGCGCGTGGGCTGCAGGTGATTATTGCAGGGGCAGGGGGGGCTGCGCATTTGCCGGGCATGATGGCGTCGAAAACCCGGGTGCCGGTGATTGGTGTGCCAGTGCAAACCAAGGCGCTGTCTGGGGTTGATAGCCTGTATTCCATTTTGCAAATGCCGCGTGGCTATCCTGTGGCCACCATGGCCATTGGGGGGGCAGGGGCCAAAAACGCCGGCTTGATGGCCGCGCAAATGCTGGCGATGCACGATGGCGAACTGGCCGCGCGGTTGGATCAGTGGCGGGCGGATCTGTCTGCCTCGATCCCGGAAGAACCTGTTGATGACTAACGGCCCAAGGGCCATGGGCGCTGGTGCACCCGAATTTGGATAGATGCGATGACGACACCCCTTTCTACTGGCGCCACGATTGGCATTTTGGGCGGCGGCCAATTGGGCCGTATGCTGGCGGTCGCAGCCAGCCGTTTGGGCCTGCGCTGCCACATCTTCGAGCCGGGCGCAAACCCGCCGGCGGGCGATGTGGCCCATAGCGTCACCACCGCCCCCTATGAAGACGAAGACGCGCTGCGCGTGTTTGCGGCGCAGGTCGATGTGATTACCTATGAATTCGAAAATATCCCCACCTCGGCGCTGGATGTGCTAGAGGCGCTGCGCCCCATTCGCCCGGGCCGCGAGGCGCTGCGCATCAGCCAAGACCGGTTGACCGAGAAAGAGTTTTTGACCGGTCTGGGCCTGCGCACAGCGCCCTTTGCCGTGGTGGATAATGCCGATGATCTGGCCCGTGGCTTGACCCAAATCGGCGCGCCTGCCATTTTGAAAACCCGGCGTTTTGGCTATGATGGCAAGGGCCAAGCACGGTTGAACAGCGCCGATGATGCAGGCGCGGCCATGCAGGAAATGGCCGGGGCGCCAGCGCTGCTAGAGGGGTTTGTGCCCTTCAGCCACGAGGTTTCGGTGATCGCGGCGCGCGGGGCCGATGGGGCTGTGGCCTGTTTTGACCCGGGCGAAAACGTCCACCGCAACGGCATTTTGCACACCACCACCGTGCCCGCGCGCTTGGCGCCAGCGCAGCGCAGCGATGCGGTTTTGATGGCCGCGCGTATTTTGAACGCGCTGGATTATGTGGGCGTTTTGGGGGTGGAATTGTTTGTCACCCGCGCAGGCTTGGTGGTGAACGAGATTGCGCCGCGGGTCCATAATTCTGGCCATTGGACACAAAATGGCTGCGCGATTGATCAGTTCGAACAGCATATTCGCGCTGTTGCGGGCTGGCCTTTGGGCGATGGCAAACGCCATAGCGATGTGGTGATGGAAAACCTGATTGGCGATGATATCGCAAAGGTGCCCGATATTGCCCGCGAAACCCATGCCGCGCTGCATCTGTATGGCAAGGCCGAATGCAAACCGGGCCGCAAAATGGGCCATGTGAACCGTATCAAGCCCGGTGCTGCCTGATGCGGGCGCTGTTGCAACGGGTCACGCAGGCCAGTGTCAGCGTTGAGGGCCAGCGCATTGGCGCCTGTGGGCCGGGGCTGTTGATTTTGGTCTGTGCCATGCAGGGCGATACCCAGGCGCAGGCCGATCATCTGGCCGCCAAAATCGCCAAGCTGCGGATTTTCAAGGATGAGGCGGGCAAGATGAACCGCTCGATCACCGATATTGGGGGCAGTGCCTTGGTGGTAAGCCAGTTTACGCTGGCGGCAGATACATCGCGCGGCAACAGGCCCGGGTTTTCCTATGCTGCAGCGCCCGCCGAGGCCGAGGCGCTTTACACCTATTTCGCCGCGCAAATGGCCGCCCATGGTGTTGGGGTGGAAACGGGCCAGTTTGGCGCTGATATGCAGGTAGAGTTGCTGAATGATGGGCCTGTCACCATCTGGATGGATACCGACAGCTAGGGCCGCTATTGCGCGGCATTTGTGACAGTTTGCCAACGGCTGCTGGGCCAGATGGCCCGATTGCTTGCCCTTGGCAGGGGCTTGGGCTAATGCCTGCCCCAACACGAGCGGCAAGGATACACGCCATGGCCAAGGAAAATAAATCGCCCCGCCCCAAGGCGGAAACGCCCAAAGGCTTTCGCGACTATTTCGGCGCGCAAGTCACCGAGCGGGCGGACATGCTGCAAAAGATCGCCGGGGTCTATCATCGTTACGGGTTTGATGCGCTGGAAAGCAGCGCGGTGGAAACGGTCGAGGCGCTGGGAAAATTTTTGCCAGATGTCGATCGCCCCAACGAGGGTGTGTTCGCTTGGCAAGAGGCCGAGGAGGACGGCAACGGCGATTGGCTGGCGCTGCGCTATGACCTGACCGCGCCCTTGGCCCGCGTCTATGCCCAGCACCGCAATGATCTGCCCACGCCCTATCGCCGCTATGCGATGGGCCCGGTCTGGCGCAATGAAAAACCCGGGCCGGGACGGTTTCGCCAGTTTTATCAATGCGATGCCGATACCGTAGGCGCGGCCAGCGTGGCGGCTGATGCAGAAATCTGCGCCATGCTGTCGGACGCTTTGGAAGAGGTGGGCATCGCGCGCGGCGATTACGTGGTGCGGGTCAACAACCGCAAGGTTCTGAACGGGGTGCTAGAGGCCACAGGCCTTGGCGACGACCAAGCGCGCAAAGATGCTGTGCTGCGCACCATCGACAAATTCGACAAGGTGGGCACGGTCGGTGTGGCGGAATTGCTGGGCAAGGGGCGGCTGGATGCCTCGGGCGCCTATATCGACGGTGTGGGGCTGGCCGAGGAACAGGCAGGCCCGGTTTTGGCGTTTCTCACCTCTAAGGGCGGCGATAATGCGGCCACCTTGGCCAATTTGCGTGCCGCCATTGGCGCCAGCGCGGTTGGCGCCGAGGGGGTGGAGGAATTAGAGCAAATCGCAGAGTTGCTGGCCGCGGGTGGCTATGGCCCCGACCGCATTGTGATTGACCCGTCGGTGGTGCGTGGGCTTGGCTATTACACTGGCCCGGTGTTCGAGGCGGAACTGACCTTTGAAATCTTGGATGAAAAGGGCCGCAAGCGGCAGTTCGGCTCGGTCGCGGGGGGCGGGCGCTATGACGATCTGGTCAAGCGCTTTACCGGGCAGGAAGTGCCCGCAACCGGCGTCAGCATTGGCGTTGATAGGCTGCTGGCGGCACTGCGCGAAAAGGGCCGAATTGCCAGCGCCGAACAGGGCCCGGTGGTGGTAACGGTGATGGACCGCGCGCGCATGGCCGACTACCAAGCGATGGTGGCTGAATTGCGCAGCGCAGGCATTCGCGCCGAGGTGTATTTGGGCAACCCGAAAAACTTTGGTAACCAGTTGAAATACGCCGATAAACGCCAATCACCCGTGGCCATTATTGCCGGTAGCGATGAATTCGATGCCGGCAAGGTGCAGATCAAAGATCTGATATTGGGCGCAAAAATTGCCCAAAGCGCCACGCTGGAGGAATGGAAAGAACGCCCCAGCCAATTCGAAGTGCCGCGCAGCCAGATGCTGGCCCGCGTGCAGGCCATTCTAGACGGGCAGGGATGATGACACCCCAAGCCATAGAAACCCAGCAAGCGGCCCGCCTGCGTGCGTTTTTTGCAGGCCATGGGGCTTTGCCGGTGGAAACGGGCATTCTGCAACCCGCCGATACGCTGCTGGATCTTTACGGCGAAGATATTCGTGCGCGCGCCTATGTGACCTCGGATGCCTTGCGCGGCGAGCAAATGCTGCGCCCCGATTTTACCGTGCCGGTTGTGCAAATGCACATGGCCCATGGGGCCGCGCCTGCGCGCTATACCTATGCAGGGCCGGTGTTTCGCCGCCAAGAAGAAGATGGCGCACGCGCCAATGAATACCAGCAAGTGGGTTTCGAGCTGTTTGATGGCACCAACCCCGCCGAGGCCGATGCCGAGGTGTTTGCCCTGATTGCACAGGCTTTGGGGCCTGCGCCCTTGCGTGCAGCCACGGGCGATATTGGTATTTTGATGGCTGCGGTTGACGCGCTGGATACCACAGCGCGCCGCCGCGCGGCCTTGCGCCGCCATATCTGGCGCCCACGCCGGTTCCGCGCCTTGATGGACCGCTTTGCCGGGCGGGTGCCGGTGCCAGCCAGCCGCCAAGCTGTGGTTGCAGGCCACACGGTGCCCACGGGGGCGCCTGAAATTGGGCTGCGCAGCATGGCCGAGGTCGAGGCGCGGATCGTGGCGCTGCGCGAAGATGCCCAAGCGGGGCCCATTCCGGCCAGCCAAGTGGCGCTGATCGATGCGATTTTGGACGTGCGCGAGGCCATGCCCTATGCGCTGGAACAGCTGCGCGATATCTCGGTTGATCTGCCATCGATCGTGCCTGCGGTGGCGCGCATGGCCCAGCGGATGCAGGCCCTAGAACGGCGCGGCATTGATGTGGCGCGGCTGGATTTCGAGGCCAGCTATGGGCGCAGCACCATGGAATACTACGATGGGTTCGTCTTTGGCTTTTACGCCGAAAAACGCCCCGATTTACCCGCAGTGGCCAGCGGTGGCCGCTACGATGCTTTGACCGCAGTGCTGGGGCAGGGCCGCTCGATCCCGGCGGTGGGTGGGGTGATCCGCCCGGGCCTGCTGGCGGATTTGGGGGCAGGGGCATGAGCGTGAAACTGGGGGTGCCGTCCAAGGGGCGGCTGATGGAAAAAACCTTTGAATGGTTTGCCGCCCGTGGCATCGCCCTGTCGCGCGCCGGGTCCGAGCGGGAATATGCGGGCATGGTGCAAGGCATCGACGGGGTCGAGCTGGTGTTGCTGTCGGCGGGGGAAATTCCGCGGGAACTGGCGGCGGGGCGTATTCATCTGGGGGTGACGGGCACCGATTTGGTGCGCGAAAAGCTGGCAGGCTGGGAACAGCAGGTTGAAGAGCTGGCCCAGCTGGGCTTTGGCCATGCCGATTTGGTGATTGCGGTGCCGGCGTTTTGGGCCGATGTCGATTGTCTGGATGATCTGGATGCCGCCGCCGCCGCCTTTCGGGCCAAGCATGGCTTTCGGTTGCGGGTGGCCACGAAATACCACCGTTTGGTGCGCGATTTCCTGCGCGATAATGGCGTGGCAGATTATCAGCTGGTCGATAGCCAAGGCGCCACCGAAGGCACGGTGAAAAACGAAACCGCCGAGGCGATTGCCGATATCACCTCGAGCGGCGACACGCTGCGCGCCAATCACCTGAAAATACTTAGCGATGGGCTGGTGTTGCGCTCGCAGGCCACGCTGTTTCGGGCCCGCCGCGCCGAGATGGACGCAGCCGACCGGGCGGCAATGGCCAATTTATCGGCCCGGCTGGGCCTATAACACCCCGATATCGGCCAGCGCGCCGGCCAATTCCGGCGGCAGGCTGTCTTCGTCTTGGCGGTTGGCTGGCAGGTCTGCCGGGGCGTCTGACACGGGTAGGTAGCGCCAGCCCTGAAAGGGGCGTTTGGCCGCGGTGGTGGTGCGGATAAGCGCCGGGTCCAGCACGATGGCGCAGCGGCGAATGCCGTCTTGGCCCTCGACCGCATCCAGCGCCAAGATTTTTTGCCGGCATTGCACCAGCCCCTTGATGACCCAATAGATCGAGCCGCCGTTCAGCACTTCGGCCTCGCGCTTGGGCCACATGCGCGTGACGTGGCGCGGCAGGCCATCGCCAAATCGCTGCCGATAGCCGTTTTGCCACTGCGCCAGATCTTCCACGCTTTCAGTGCCGACGCTAAGCTTAAGCAGATGCACAGACTTATCCACAGAATCCCCCACATTTCCTACCTAATATGGTAGCTTATGGATATTATGCTTCAAGCTGTTGTGGAATTCTTGTGAAATGGTCTATCTCACACGTCTGCCGACAGACAAAGGAATCGCGCCATGACCCGTTTTGCTGCCCCGATCGCCGAACAGATATGGGATATGAAATATCGCTTCAAAGAGGCCGATGGCACGCCGGTTGACCGCAGCGTAGAAGACAGCTGGCGCCGTATCGCCCGCGCGCTGGCCTCGGTTGAAAAAGACCCGGCCCATTGGGAGCAGAAATTCTACGACGCGTTGGATGATTTCAAATACCTCCCCGCTGGCCGCATTACCGCAGGGGCGGGCACGGGCCGCAAGGTGACGCTGTTTAACTGTTTTGTTATGGGCACCGTGCCCGACAGCATGGGTGGCATTTTTGACATGCTGAAAGAGGCCGCGCTGACCATGCAGCAAGGCGGCGGCATCGGCTATGATTTCTCAACCATCCGGCCGCGGGGCGCCGATGTAAAAGGCGTGGCGGCAGATGCCTCGGGGCCATTGTCGTTTATGGATGTGTGGGATGCGATGTGCCGCACGATCATGTCGGCGGGCAGCCGCCGTGGGGCCATGATGGCCACGATGCGCTGCGATCACCCCGATATCGAAAGCTTTATCGAGGCCAAATCTGACCCCGCGCGCCTGCGCATGTTTAACCTGTCGGTTCTGGTGACCGATGCGTTTATGGAGGCGGTCAAGGCTGGGGGCAGCTGGGATCTGCAGTTTGACGGCAAAGTGTATCACACCGTAGAGGCGCGCGATCTGTGGAATAAGATCATGCGCTCGACCTATGATTTTGCCGAACCGGGGGTAATTTTCATTGACCGCATCAATGCGGCCAATAACCTTGCCTATTGCGAAACCATCGCGGCCACCAACCCCTGTGGTGAACAGCCGCTGCCGCCTTATGGCGCCTGTTTGTTGGGCTCGATCAATCTGGCAAAGCTGGTGGCAAACCCCTTTGGTGCCGATGCCACGCTGGATGAGGGCGCGCTGAACGATTTGGTCGCAACCGCGGTGCGGATGATGGACAATGTGGTGGATGCCTCGAATTTTCCGCTGGAACAACAGGCGCAAGAAGCCCAAGCAAAACGCCGCATCGGGCTGGGTGTGACCGGGCTTGCCGATGCTTTGTTGATGGTGGGCCAGCGGTATGGCAGCGACGAGGCCGCCGCCACCGCCGAACGTTGGCTAAAGGCGATTGCACGTTCGGCCTATTTGGCCTCGGTCGAGTTGGCGAAAGAAAAGGGTGCATTTCCGCTGTTTGACGCCGAAAAATATCTGGCCTCGGGCACGATGCAGGCCATGGACGAGGATGTGCGCACGGCCATCGCCACCCACGGCATTCGCAATGCGCTGCTGACCTCGATTGCGCCCACTGGCACGATCAGCCTGTATGCGGGCAACGTAAGTTCGGGCATCGAGCCGGTGTTTGCCTATAGCTACACGCGCAAAGTGCTGCAAAAAGACGGCAGCCGCACCGAAGAAGAGGTGGTAGATTACGCCGTGCAAATGTGGCGCGATCGCTTTGGTGATGTGCCGTTGCCCGATTACTTTGTTAACGCCCAAACCTTGGCGCCTTTGGATCATGTCAAGATGCAGGCGGCGGCCCAGAAATGGGTGGACAGCTCGATTTCGAAAACCATCAACTGCCCCGAAGATATCAGCTTTACCGATTTCAAAGACGTCTACATGACCGCCTATGAAACCGGCTGCAAAGGCTGCACAACCTATCGCCCCAACGATGTGACGGGCAGCGTTCTAAGCGTCAGCGAAACCAGCGAAAAAACCCCCGAGGTGGATCAGGGCGCCGATGTGATTTACATGTCGGAACCGCTGGACCGCCCGCAAGAGCTGGAGGGCAGCACCTATAAGCTGAAATGGCCCGATAGCGAGCACGCCATTTACCTGACGGTGAATGATATTTTGATCAACGGTCATCGCCGGCCCTTTGAAGTGTTTATCAACTCGAAAAACATGGAGCATTTCGCCTGGACCGTGGCGCTGACGCGGATGATTTCGGCTGTGTTCCGCCGGGGTGGGGATGTCTCGTTCGTTGTGGAAGAGCTGAAAGCCGTCTTCGACCCGCGCGGCGGGGCGTGGATTGGCGGCAAATATATCCCCTCGATTTTGGCAGCCATCGGCGGTGTGATCGAACGCCACATGATTTCAATCGGCTTCATCGAAGGCGAGGGGCTGGGCCTGAAAAGCGACCCCCAAGCCCAAGTGGTTAACCTAGACGCACCGCGCGGCAAGGCCTGCCCGTCCTGTGGCCAGTTTGATTTGCAAATGGTCGAAGGCTGCATGACCTGCTTAAGCTGCGGCCATTCCAAATGTGGCTAAGCCCTGCTGATCTGCTTGGCTTGTGCAGGCATTGTCTGCGCAGGCAGACCAAGACAGATTGGACATAAGCAGCCCCCTATCCCAACTGTCAAAGGCGCCCCAATATGGGGCGCCTTTGCGTTTTGGGGCCAACCGCCCCCGATAGCGGTATGTTGCCATGGTTTCGGGCGCAAACCCGGGCCTTAGTAAACGCAGCGAAAGCCGACATAGACGGCGTAGAAAGAGGCGGGTTTCCACTGCATGCCCTCGGCGCGGGTTTTGCTGGGGCCATACCACCAACTGCCCCCCGCTGTCAGGGCGGCGTCGCCTTGCCGGTCGGCCAACCATTCCCACACATTGGCGCCCATATCAAAAAGCCCGTTTACCCCCTGTTTTGTGGTGCCCATGGGCACGTGCTGGGTGCTGTTGGTGTTCATCCCCTTGGCATCGGCGCCAACGGGGTAGGGGTAGGTCACGCCGGTGGCAAAGCCATCGGGGGGCAAGGGGCGCTGTTCGGTATAGGCGGCTGATAGCCATTCTGCCCGTGTCGGCAGGCGCCCACCCGCAGCCTTGCAATAGGCATCTGCCTCGGTCCAGCTGACATGCACGGCCGGCTCGTCGCTTTGGGCGGGCAATCCTTGTGGGGCGCGATAGGTCCAGCCGGGCCGCCGCTGCCACCCCGCGCCCCATTCAAACCCGCCGCCGTCACGTTCTGCGGCTGTGGTGAGGGTGGTTTTGGCGGCAAAAGCGGCGAATTGCGCGACGCTAACCTCGGTTTCATCGATCGCAAAGCCTGACAGTTGAACCGGGCTGGCGCTGGCGTAGGTGGCGCAGATCAAACCGGCCAAGGCGGGCAACAGGCGCATAAGGCAACTCCAATACATGTCTGAACTGCAACTGGAATATAGGCCGCCCCCCCAGCCCGGCCATTCACAGAAGGCTGATCAGTTTTTTTGGGCCGCTGGGGCGGCTGGCGCCCCTTTATTTTAGGGCTATGGCGCTGGTTGGTCCCCACCCAAGGCAAGGGCGCGGCCCGGTTTTGTGGCTTTGTCACACTGGCGGGCTAGGTTGAACGCATTGAAGATGATGAGGAAATTGGACAGTGACGGCAGATACGGTAATTATCATGGGCTCTGGCCCTGGTGTGCTGGAGGCACAGCAGATGGCACGCGGCCCAGACCAGCAATTTGTCGCCATCAACAATGCCTGGCGTGTGCGCACCGATTGGGATTGGTTGATCCACCCCGAAGATTTCCCCGATGATCGCCGGCCACAGGCGTTGGCCAGCGGTCAAAAACTGGTTGGCGCCAAAGATTATGTTCCCGTGCAAAACCGTTATGGTGGGTTTGTCTATGCCGGTGGCACCATGGCATTCACCGCCGCCTATTGGGCGCTGGGGGCACTAAAGCCGCGCGTGATTGCCATGATTGGCTGCGATATGGTCTACCCCCAACAGGGGCCCACGCATTTTTACGGCACCGGCACGGCAGATCCGCTGCGCGATGATGTGACCTTGCGATCGCTCGAGGCCAAATCGGCGCGCCTGTGGGTGTTGGCCGCGCAAGCGGGCTGTGCGGTGGTAAACCTGTCGGATGCGCGCCGTAGCCGTCTGCTTTATCCGCGGGCCGGATTTTCGCAACTTGCTGGCGTCAAGCCACCCCGCTTTCAGGGGGCGTGCGTGGCCAAGGCCTTGGGCGCCGAGGACAAGGCCGGTTATTTCGTGCCGTCGGGCAAATATTGGAAAGAGCAGCAGCGCTTTGATGTTGATGTGATCGACCACATCGATCGGCTGTGGTTGATGGCCGCCGAACAACGGTTGATGGCCGCATAGCAGGGCAGCTTGCGCGTAAAACGCCGATCAAAGTGTGTGCCCCGGTCGGGGGTTTGGGCCGGATGCGGGCGGGCAAATGCTTTATGCGGCGTTGTTGCCTGCGGGTGCGCGCAGATGTTGGGGCTGGGCAAAGCGGTGTCGTGGGTGTCTGTCCATTAGCCTCTCATTCGCGCAAATGTTGGGTCGTAGGGCGATGGATCGATGATCTGCGTCTCGACACGCTGGCCACATAGGTCCAATTCAATGATGGCACCGGTGTGAGCCAGTTCAGCGTCAACGAATGCATAGGCGAGGTTCATGCCAACGCGGTGCCCGTAGTCGCCAGATGTGATGGTGCCGACCACCTTGTTGTCGCGCAGCAATGATGCGCCCGAACGGGCAGGGGCGTGGTTTGTCTTTAGGCTAAGCGTTACCAATTTTCGCTTTGGCCCCAAGGATCGGCGTTTTTGCAGCGCCTCTTTTCCAATAAAATCGCTTTTGTCGAGTTTCACGAACCTAGCCAAGCCCGTTTCAAACGGGTCAAATTCCGTGTTCAGTTCGGCCTTCCAATGCAAGAACCCTTTTTCCATGCGCATCGATTCGACCGCGCGGGCGCCAAACAGCCGAAGGCCATAGTCGTGGCCCGCTTGTCGCAACGCCAGATAGGCCGCATAAAGCGACGCGTTTGGCACATGGATCTCATAGGCCAACTCACCAGAGAAGCTGACGCCCATGACGGTGGCGGGCGCGAAACCGATGCAACATTCCCTGACCGAAAGCCATGGGAAAGCTTCGGCCGACCAATCCCCCCGTGCGCAGCCCGACAAAACAGCGCGCGCCTTTGGGCCTGCAAGCACTAGGATCGTTTGGTCATTGGTCAGGCTGCGCAGCTGCACGTCTTCGCCTGCCTTCACATGCGCGCTAAGCCAGTCCATGTCGTGGTATTCCGACGCCGCTGCCGCGCCATACCACACCCTTTCTGGCCCGCGATCCGAGGCGGGAAGGTTGGCAAGCGTTGCTTCAGATTTGATGCATCCGTGATTATTCAATAAATAACCAAGGCTAAGGCGGCCCACGCGCCTGGGCACAGCGCCGCAGATCATGCGATCAAGAAAGGCATGGCGGTCGGCGCCGGTGATTTCGATGCGATTAAATCCGTTGACTTCGGTTAACCCAACATTGGTGGCAACATTGGCGACCTCTGCCGCGACCACATCGAATGCCTCGTCAAAGCTAAAGCCAAGCGTGGTATGGAAATCTGGCGATGGCTTTATGTAATCTATCCGCTCCCACCCGTTGACCACCGTGAATTCCGCCCCCTCTGCGGCAAAAACCGGTGTCAAAGAGGTTGTCTTGGCATGGCGCCCAGCGGGGCGATGTTCGTGTGGGAAATGAAACCTGAACTCGTTTTGATAGTCTTCTATCGCCTTGCGCGATGTTAGCTCTACGGTGGCATGTCCTGTAAATCGGCGTGGGTCGATCACCCAGGTGTCATAGCACGCTTCGCCATGGACGATCTGCTGCGCCAGTAGCCAGCCGTGCCCGCCGCCCTCACCCAGACCCGCGCGCAGGCCGATAATGCAAAAAGCGTTTCTTTTCCCCGGAATAGGGCCAACCAAAGGCGCGCCATCAATCGTGTAGGTGATTGGGCCGTTTACAACCCGCTTGATACCGGCTTCGGCCAAGGCAGGCATTCTTTTAAATGCGCCTTCCAGCACGTCCATGATACGATCCAGATCGTCTGGGCACAGATCGTTGGAAAAGTTGGGGCTGATGCCATCCATGCCCCAAGTTTTGCACCCTTGTTCATAAAACCCCACCAGCAGGCCGTTTTTTTCCTGTCGGCAATAGTAATCTGAAATTGGGCAGCGCAGCAGCGGCATCCGGTGCCCGGCCTGCGCAATGGCGGGAATGTCTTCGGTAACGAAATATTGGTGCTCCATAGAGGCCACTGGGTGCTGAACGCCCATCATCGCGCCAACCTCATTCACGCGGTAGCCACAGGCGTTCACAACAATATCGCAATCGATGTCACCCTGTTGGGTGTGCACCGTCCAGGTATCGTCTTTGTGCTGTGTAAGGCCGGTCACGGGTGTGTTTCGATAAACCTCTGCCCCGGCTTTGCGCGCGTGAAACGCCAATGCCTGGCACAGCTGGGCCGGGTCGATATCGCCGTCTTGGCCGTCCCAAAGCCCACCAAGCAGGTTCGTTGTAGAGATCAATGGGTGACGGCGCGCGCATTCGGCTGCATCGATGACCTCGAATTCCACACCCATACCGCGGGCCATAGAGGCGAAATGGCGATAGCCTTGCATTTGCGCCTCGGTGTTGGCCAGCCGAATGCCGCCATCCCCATGGTGATACCCGACAGGATATTCTGGATCGTCGCGCAATTTCTTGTAGAGCGCGATGGAATGAGATTTGAGGCCGACCATCGTTTGGTTCATGCCAAAATTCGTGACCTGCGCCGCCGAGTGCCATGTGGTGCCCGAGGTGAGTTCGTCCCTCTCGACCAAGACCACGTCTGACCACCCCTCTTGCGTGAGGTGATACAAGGTAGAGCACCCCGCGATGCCGCCGCCGATGACAACGACTTTGGTTCTGGATTTCATGACATGCTCCTAGCGTCTTGCTGATGGCGTGTTGGCCGGCAAAGCTTTGCAATTTCTGAAATCGATAAAAAATGTTTTTATTGCGATATAACCCTAAATATTTTGGGGTTACTGGATACCCTATCCCTTGGCGCGATGCGTGATGTGCGGGCAGCATGGCCGCCGCCGCGATGCATGTAACGCCGGCTGCGATTGCAGCAGATTTGGATCAGGCAGAATAGACCTGTGGCATAACGCTTGTCACGCGCGCCGGGGCCAAGGGTGTCTTTCCAACCTCCACAGGCCGTGAAGTGGGGTGGGCAATCGGTGAGTTGCTGGAAAGATATATACTGATGTCGGGCATATCTGACTTGAAATCGCGCGTCTCGGGAAAATTGGCAATTGGCTAGTCATGGGCGAAAGCCAGCTTGGCGAAGACCTAAGCGATGCCGAGGCAGACAAGATCGTGGCGTTCCTAAACAGCCTT
>Ga0181600_10001209_pt1 | contig 20136 bp, 18 predicted proteins | sample 041ome_2_FD_132982 | JGI IMG/M metagenome (GOLD analysis project Ga0181600, IMG submission 132982) | Coastal salt marsh microbial communities from the Groves Creek Marsh, Skidaway Island, Georgia - 041406US metaG (megahit assembly) | ecosystem: Environmental > Aquatic > Marine > Intertidal zone... | reverse complement strand
TGTTGCCGTTCACGGACGCGCCACCAAAATGGGTTCCGTGGTATCCTTTTTTCAATGAGATGAATTTTGTACGTGACGTTTCACCACGCACAACATGGTATTGACGTGCAAGGCGTAAACAGGTTTCGACCGAATCCGATCCGCCAGACGTAAAGAACACGCGTGACATGCCATCTGCTGCGAACATATCGCGCACCAAATACGATGCCTCGATCGCGGCTGGGTTAGAGGTTCCTGAAAACGCCGAATAATACGGCAGATCATACAGTTGTTTGCTGATCGCTTCTTTGACCACATCGTTGGAATAACCAAGGTTGACGCACCATAGGCCACCAACAGCATCGACGACTGTGTTTCCATCAATATCGGTGATCGAACTGTCTTTTGCAGATGTAATCACTGTTGGCGGATGCGCCAAAGAATCGGCAGGGTGCCCCATCGGATGCCACATGTGTTTGGCGTTGTTTTCTTTGATAAAATTGTTGTCTTTCATCCTGGTGACCTTTCAATGATCATAATTTGATCAAATTTTATGACTTTCTAATAGACTGTCCAGCAAAAAGCAATCTCTCAGGTGCTGGACTTGGACTGTATCACGGTGTACTCATCGCCATTATGGCAAAACCAAAATCCGATCCAAACTATAAAATCATAGCTGAAAACCGTCGGGCGCGTCACGATTACGCGATCGAAGATGATTTGGAATGTGGTATCGTTTTAATGGGATCCGAGGTGAAAGCCCTGCGCATCGGTAAGGCCAATATAGCAGAAAGCTACGCCCATGTTGATGAGGGCGAGCTGTGGATGGTGAATTCGTATATATCCTCTTATGAACAGGCCCGTACCTGGGGTCATGAAGAACGCCGCAAGCGTAAACTATTGGTTTCCAAACGGGAACTGGCGCGATTATGGTCCGATACACAACGCAAAGGCATGACAGTCGTGCCGCTGGTTATGTATTTCAATCATAAAGGCTTTATCAAGCTTAAGATTGGGATCGCAAAGGGCAAGAAAAACCACGACAAGCGCGCGGATGCTGCCGAAAAAGATTGGAACCGCCAAAAACAACGTTTGTTAAAGCAGGGCGATTGACCGACACGCCTCGGGAATTTTGGGCGCAGTTTCCCCTAAAAGCAGATACGCTCTGTCCCTAGTATTGCCCCTGTCTAAACGTAAGGGGGCAGACTATGGAACTTTTAATTTCATTGATCGCAGGTGCGGTCGGGGGCAATGCGGCGGGTAAAGCAATTCCTTCATTGAACCAAGGAACACTGATCAATTCCTTGTCAGGTATGGCGGGCGGCGGCGTCGGTGGCGGTGTCGTTATGGCCGTGGTCGGTATGATCCGGTCCAGAATGGGCTAAAATCGTCAAAAAATAGAGGGGTTGGCGGCCAATTTTTGCCTCCAACCCTTGCCACATTGAAGATCGAGTAGTAGGCAGACCCTAGGCTATCTAGGGGCGCACTATGATTGATAATCCAAAAACATTGGTGTCGACACAATGGTTGGCAGATCACATTAAAAATCCAGACCTGCGTATTCTGGATGCATCGTGGTATTTGCCGCAGATGGGGCGTGACGCAAAAGTGGAATATGATGCCGCTCATATCCCCGGCGCACGATTTTTCGACATTGACGATATTTCCGATCATCGGTCCGATTTGCCGCATATGGTCCCGCCTGTCGAAAAATTCATGTCGCGCATGCGTGCAATGGGAGTTGGTGATGGCCACCAAGTTGTTGTTTACGACGGTGAGGGTGTGTTTTCCGCTGCGCGCGTTTGGTGGTTGTTCCGATTAATGGGACAAATGAACATCGCCGTATTGGATGGCGGTCTGAAAAAATGGATCGCCGAGGGACGCGACGTCGAAGACATGCCGCCAATGATCCGTGATCGCCATATGACAGTGCGCCGCCAAAACCATATGGTAAAAGACGTGACGCAGGTCGCATCGGCATCAAAGCTTGGTGATTATGAAATTCTAGATGCGCGCGCACCTGGTCGGTTCCGCGGCGATGAACCTGAACCCCGCGCTGGTCTACGTGCAGGCCATATCCCTGGATCAAAAAACGTATATTTCCGCTCATTGCAAAATGAGGATGGAACAATGAAATCACCCGACGCACTGCGACAAGCATTTTTGGATGCTGGCGTCGACCTAAACAAACCCGCAATCACCAGCTGTGGATCAGGCGTCACTGCCGCGATCTTATGTCTTGGGCTTGAGCTGCTCGGGAAAACAGATCATTCGCTTTATGATGGCAGTTGGGCGGAATGGGGGATGTTCCCAACCGTGCCTGTCGCAACCGGAGAGAACTAATGTTCGAAACACTGAAAGAACAACCCGCGGATAAAATTCTGGCGTTGATGCAGATGTTCAAAGAAGATCCGCGCGCCGATAAAATCGACCTTGGCGTCGGTGTTTACAAAGACGCGTCAGGCCACACGCCAATTATGGCCGGGATCAAAGACGCGGAAAAGCTGTTGTGGGAACAAGAGACCACCAAAACATACGTTGCTTTGGCGGGGGACCCTGCGTTTTCTGATGCAATGGTGTCATTAGTTCTGGGCGACGCGGTTGCGCGCTCTAAAGTTGCTGCGGTTGCGACGCCAGGTGGTACAGGTGCGGTTCGCCAAGCATTTGAATTGGCGAAAATGGCTAATCCTGATGCACGTGTTTTTGTGTCTGATCCAACCTGGCCAAACCATCTATCAATTCTAAAACATTTGGACATCCCCGTTGTGAACTATCGGTATTTCGACGGTGAAACCCGCGGCGTTGATTTTGACGGCATGATGTCTGATTTGGCGGACGCCAAAGCAGGCGACGTGATTTTGCTGCATGGCTGCTGTCACAACCCGACAGGTGCAAACCTGAACCTGACACAGTGGGCAGAGGTTGTTGCATTATTGCAAAAAACGGGCGCAACCCCGATGATCGACATCGCCTACCAAGGCTTTGGTGATGGTCTTGACGAAGATGCCGCCGCAACACGTTTGGTGGCCTCATCTGTGCCGGAAACAATCATCGCGGCCAGCTGTTCCAAGAACTTTGGCATTTACCGCGAACGCACAGGTTTGTTGATGTTGGTGTCCCAAGATGGCGGCGCGCATAAAATGAACCAAGGCACGTTGGCCTATTTGAACCGCCAAAACTATTCCTTTCCGCCTGATCACGGTGCGCGATTGGTAACGATGGTTTTGACCGATCCGGCGTTGCGTTCGGCTTGGACGAAAGAGCTGGAAGATGTACGTCTGTCCATGTTGGGCCTGCGTCAATCCTTGGCAGACGAATTGCAACGTTTATCCGGATCAAACCGCTTTGGGTTTTTAGCGCAACATCGCGGCATGTTTTCACGTCTTGGCACGTCACCTGACAAAGTTGAATTGCTGCGTCAACGTCATGGGATTTACATGGTCGGCGACAGCCGTTTGAACATCGCCGGCCTGAATGCAAAATCCATCCCAATCCTTGCCGCAGCAATCGTAGATTGCGGTATCTAAGACCTTAACGCGGTATTAAATATAAAAGGGCGGCCTTAGCCGCCCCTTTTTTTGTTTCTACTGTTTCTGATTATGCCAGATCGTAACGATCTGCGTTCATAACCTTGGTCCAGGCCGCGACAAAGTCGGTGACGAATTTGTCGGCGCTGTCGTCTTGTGCGTAAAGTTCAGCATACGCACGCAAGATTGAGTTTGATCCAAAGACCAAATCGGCACGTGTTGCTGAATACTTTACCGTGCCTGATGCACGATCGACGATGTTGTAAGCATTAAAGCCGGTTGGAACCCATTTGTATGCCATGTCGGTCAGGGTGACAAAGAAGTCCGTCGTCAATGCACCAACGCGGTCGGTAAATACACCATCCGCAGATCCGCCATGGTTGACGCCCAAAACGCGCAGACCACCGACCAAAACAGTCATTTCATGTGCCGTTAGGCCCATCAATTGTGCGCGGTCCAGCATCATTTCTTCTGGGCTAACAGCGTATTCCTGTTTTTGCCAGTTGCGGAAACCGTCAGCGACAGGTTCCAACACGTCAAAAGATGCCACGTCTGTTTGGTCTTGGGTTGCATCGCCGCGACCTGCCGCAAAAGGAACTGCTGCAGATTTGCCCGCCGCCTTGATTGCCATTTCGATACCGACGTTACCCGCCAATACGATTGCATCTGCGACGCTTGCGCCGGCTGCGGCTGCTAGTGGCTCAAGGACGCCCAGCACTTTGGCCAAACGGGTTGGTTCGTTGCCTTCCCAATCTTTTTGAGGCGCTAAACGAATGCGTGCTCCGTTTGCACCGCCACGATAATCAGAACCACGGAATGTGCGTGCGCTATCCCATGCGGTCGCAACCATTTCGTCAATAGACAGACCGCTGGCTGCGATTGCTGCTTTCAACGCACCTACATCATAGGATGTTGATCCAGCTGGGATCGGATCTTGCCAGATCAAATCTTCTGATGGAACATCTGGGCCAACGTAGCGGGATTTTGGTCCCATGTCGCGGTGGGTCAATTTGAACCATGCACGGGCAAAGGCATCGTCGAACGCCGCAGGATCGGCCATGAAACGTTCCGAAATCTTGCGATATTCTGGATCGACTTTCAATGCCATGTCCGCGTCTGTCATCATTGGCAAACAACGGATTGAAGGATCTTCGACGTCGACTGGCATGTCTTCTTCGGTGATGTTGATCGGGTGCCATAGGTTCGCGCCCGCAGGGGATTTGGATTTTTCCCAATCGTACTTGAACAATAGTTCAAAATACCCATTGTCCCATTTGGTTGGGTTTGTGGTCCACGCCCCTTCGACACCGCTGGTGACGGTGTTGCGACCAACGCCGCGGGATGTGTTATTCATCCAGCCCAGGCCTTGTTCGTGAATGTCTGCACCTTCTGGTTCTGGGCCCAACAGGCTTGCATAGCCATTGCCGTGTGCTTTTCCGACGGTGTGGCCGCCTGCGGTAAGGGCAACGGTTTCTTCGTCGTTCATCGCCATGCGGGCAAAGGTGACGCGCATGTCTTGGGCTGTTTTCAGCGGATCAAGAACGCCATTCACACCCTCTGGGTTGACATAGATCAGGCCCATTTGCACGGCGGCCAATGGGTTTTCCAATGTGTCCGCTTCGCGGCTTTCATCATAGCGGCCCGATCCCAGCCATTCTTTTTCAGAACCCCAGTAGATGTCTTTTTCTGGGTGCCAGATGTCTTCGCGGCCGAAAGAGAAGCCAAAGGTTTTAAAGCCCATGGATTCATACGCAATGTTCCCCGCCAAAATGAACAGGTCAGCCCATGAAACAGAGTTGCCGTATTTCTTTTTGATCGGCCACAATAGGCGGCGCGCCTTATCTAGGTTGCCGTTGTCTGGCCAGCTGTTCAATGGTGCAAAGCGTTGGTTGCCTGTGCCCGCTCCACCGCGACCATCCGCAGTACGATAGGACCCCGCCGCGTGCCACGCCATACGGATCATAAGACCACCATAATGACCCCAGTCTGCCGGCCACCAATCTTGGCTATCGGTCATCAGCGCGGTCATGTCTGCCTTTAGCGCATCAACGTCCAGGTCCTTGAGTGCATCGCGATAGCTAAACTCTGCGCCCAAAGGATTTGTTTTGGTATCGTGCTGATGCAAAATATCCAGATTTAACGCGTTTGGCCACCAATCCATGACGTCTTTTGTCGTCGTTGAATTTGCGCCATGCATGACAGGGCATTGGCCTGTTTTCGGAAAATCATTCCCGTCCATCGTGTCCTCCTGATAAATGATAGAAGGGCGGCAAACGCCGCCCGGTTATTTACAAATATGTCCATAGTATACAGCTTTCAAACATAAATTAAATTTTCATTTTTTAATAATAGTGATAAGTAATTATTATGATATGATGGCCTGTTGTCATCATGCCCAGCAAATTTTTGTGCGTCCTATCATAAACACTGCTTTCGCCGTTACTCTATCAGATAACGTTCTGTCAGTTAGGTGTACTCATGTTTGGTCGTAAAATTAAAAAATCAGAATTTAGCGCGTTTTCTGATGAAAATGTTATCGCGGCACTTGATAAAAGTTTGGCTGTGATTTCGTTCACGCCTGATGGGCATGTCCTGAGTGCAAATCAAAATTTCTTATCGACCTTAGGTTACAATCAAAACGAAATCGTGGGAAAACATCACGCGATTTTTTGCGAGCCGCATTATGTTCGTAATGAACAATACAAGCAGTTTTGAGCAGATTTAGAAACGGGACATTTTCAATCGGGTACCTATACCCGCATCAATAAGGCGGGTGAACGCGTTTATATTCAGGCAACCTATAACCCTATCATGGATGCACATGGCAATATTTTAGGGGTTATTAAGTATGCCGTTGGTATAACCGTTCCAACGAACAAGACGCGCGAAGCTATCAACCGAACCCAAGCGGCGATTTCCTTTAACACGCATGGGATCGTCATTGATGTGAATCAAACATTCTTGGATGTTATGGGGTATTCAGAACATCAGGTTTTGGGCCAACATCATCGTATGTTCTGCGCACCCAGCTATACTTCCAGCCCATCATATCGTAAATTCTGGAACGATCTGGCACGCGGACAATCGCAGGCAGTGACGTTTCAGCGTGTGCGCAGCGACAGCGCAACGGTGCATATTCGCGCGGCCTATAATCCAGACTATGATCTGAATGGCAATGTGATTGGCGTCACAAAATATGCTTCTGACATCACCGCAGAACGTGAAATGAAAATGCAGTCTGCCCATATTGCTGCATCAACCACTGCTGCAGTCGAGGAAATGAACGCGTCAATCACAGAAATTTCTCGCTCGCTCTATATAACCCAAGAAAATACGCAACAATTGGAAATATCGGCAACGGGGACGAAAGATGTGGTCAAGGATTTGGTTTCCTCGTCCGAAACCATGGAAAAAACTGTTGAGTTTGTTTACACGATTGCTGACCAAATCAACCTGTTGGCCCTGAATGCCGCGGTTGAGGCAGTGCGCGCGGGCGAAGCGGGTAAAGGCTTTGCCGTCGTTGCCGGCGAAGTCAAAAACCTTGCCAATAGCGCCACCACCTTTACCCAAGTTATTGCCAAAGAGATTGATACAATTAAGGTGATCAACCAAAAAATCACCGGTAATATGGGTGGCATTATCGACCGAGTAACCGGTCTAAAAGATGACACCGCAAGCATTGCGTCAGCGGTGACCGAACAGGCGACGGTCGCAAACGATATCGCCATGCGCATGTCCCAGCTTGCAGAAATGGTCGCCCTCGACGATTAACCCTATTCGGGTAGGAAACACGCCACCCTGTGCGCGGTGGCGTCGTCAAACTTGGGTACTTCGCTTCTGCAGCGATCCGTGACCTTCCAACATCGGGGGGCAAAGGGGCATCCCACTGGTGCATTCAAGGGTGACGGCAATTCACCCGTCAATTTGATCCGTTCTGGGTTGCGCCGCGGATCAGCGACCGGCGTCGCAGACAAAAGTGCTTTGGTATAGGGGTGACGCGGATGCGCAAAGATATCTTCTTTGCTGCCCCGTTCCATTGCACGGCCCAGATACATAACGATCACTTCGTCTGCGATATGTCTGACCACACTCAGGTCATGGGAAATAAACAGATATGCAAGGTTCAACCTGTCCTGCAATTCGACCAAGAGATTGAGGATAGAAGATTGGATCGAAACATCTAGGGCGGACACGGGTTCGTCCAATACCAAAATTTTTGGATCCAACATAAGCCCGCGCGCAATCGCGATCCGTTGGCGTTGACCGCCCGAAAACATATGGGGATACCGGTCAAAGTGTTCAGGCCGCAGCCCAACTAATCCTAGCATGTCGCGCGCTTTTGTTTCGCGCTCGGCTGCCGACATCTGTGGCCGATTGATGATCAGCGGCTCCATCAGAATCTGTCCAATGCGCTGGCGCGGATTTAAGGATCCATAGGGGTCTTGGAAAACGATTTGAACGGTTTGGCGCAATTGTGACCATGTCTCAGGCAGAACTTGTGTTCCGTTGATCGTGAGCGTTCCGTGAGTGGGTTCTTCGATCATTGTGACCAGTCTGGCCAATGTGGACTTGCCACAGCCAGATTCCCCCACGATTGCCAGAGTTTTACCAGGATACAATTGGAAATCGACGCTTTGTACCGCCCTTAGGGTTTGCGGTTTGCGTAACATTCCGCCACCAACATCGTAGTGACGCGCCAAATTTTGTGCTGTCATAATCGGGGTCTGGGTCATGACGCCGCCTTTTCGTTTGTCAAAGGGTAATGACACCGTGCCATGCCAAGCTTTGCCCCAGAGGTGATCGGCTTGTTCGTGCGGCAGGTCTCATTCGCAAATTTACATCTTGGGGAAAACAGGCATCCCAGCGGCCGATCAAATTGCCCGGGCACCACGCCCGGAATTGTTGGCAACAATTTGTCCACCGCACGCTCGGGCAATGCGTCAAGTAACGCTGCGGTATAGGGGTGGCGTGGTGTGTTAAACAAATTCAGCACAGGTTGCTCTTCGATTTTTTGGCCTGCGTATTGAACACTGACCCGGTCAGCTGTTTCCGCGACAACGCCCATGTCATGGGTGATCAGGACCAAGCCCATACCCTGTTCTTGACGCAAGCGCGTTAATAAATCCAATATCTGCGCTTGAATGGTCACATCCAAGGCGGTGGTCGGTTCATCGGCGATCAACACCTTTGGATTGCATGCAATTGCCATAGCAATCATCACGCGTTGGTTCATGCCGCCTGACATTTGATGCGGAAAAACAGACAGCCGTCGTTCAGGATCCGGGATCCCGACCTGTTCAAACAATTCTATCGCGCGGGCGTGGCGTGCTTTGCGATCCAATCCCATGTGAATGCGGAGGGCCTCTTTGATTTGCCAGCCAACGGTGAAACATGGGTTCAACGACGACATCGGTTCCTGAAAAATCATGGCCAAATCCTTGCCAATGATTTTGCGACGGTCTTTGGCCTGCATTTTGGTCAGGTCGTGCCCGTCAAAGACCATCTCGTCTGCGGTGATTTTCGCGGTCCACGGCAGCAGCCCCATCAAGGCCAACATGGATACGGATTTTCCAGATCCGCTTTCGCCTACGATAGCAAGGATTTCACCTTTGTTGACATCTTGGTCAACCCCATCCACAGCGCGAAAGGAACTCGAGGCCGTTGCAAATTCGACCGTAAGGTTTCTGATACGAAGCAAGCTCATACCATCAGCTCCTTTTTAGTTTCGGATCAAGCGCATCACGCAACCCGTCACCCATCAAGTTGATTGCCAAAACAGTGATCAAAATCGCCACACCCGGAAAAGTGACCACCCACCATGCACGCAAAATGAATTCGCGCGCTTCGGCCAGCATTGTGCCCCATTCGGGTGTCGGTGGCTGTGCACCCATGCCCAAAAACCCCAGAGCAGCTGCATCCAAAATTGCCGTCGAAAATGAAAGCGCTGCTTGCACAATTATCGGTGCTAAACAGTTGGGCAGTACGGTGATGAACATCAAGCGCATTTGACTTGCGCCAGCAACACGTGCCGAGGTGACGTAATCTTTTTGGCGTTCTGCCATGACCGAGGCGCGGGTCAAACGCACATAATGTGGTTGCAACACAATCGCGATTGCGATCATCGCGTTGGTCAACGATGGACCCAAGATCGCCACCAGGACCAAGGCCAACAAAAGGGATGGAAACGCCAAAATAATATCCATCACGCGCATAATCAGCGTGTCAGCCCATTTTGGCGCAAAGCCAGATAATAGGCCAATAATGATGCCCCCCGATGCGGCAACTGACACAACGACAATCCCAACAAAGAACGAATACTGCGCCCCTTGGATCAGACGTGACAGCATATCGCGACCCAATGGATCGGTGCCTAAGATAAAGTCCCACGATCCACCCTCTGCCCACACAGGGGGTTGTAACGTATGTTCGCGGAACTGTTCAGTCGGATCATACGGCACAAGCCATGGGGCGAAAGTCGCCACAAACAGAAATGCCGCAAAGATCCACAAACCAAAGACAGCGCCCCGATTTTCGCGGAAATAGTACCAAAACTCGCCCAAGGCGCTGGGGCGTTTTGGTTGAATGTCTGTCGTCTGTGTCATTACCGCTTCCTGATTTTTGGATTGATGATGCCGTAAAGAACATCAACGGTTAGATTCACGATCATCACCATGACCGCAATCAACAAAAGGCCCCCTTGAACCACCGGATAATCGCGGCGGAAAATGCTATCGACCATCCATTTGCCTATGCCCGGCCAGCTAAAGATGGATTCAGTCAGGATGGCACCCGCCAACAATGTCCCAACAGATAAGCCGATCACGGTGATCACCGGAATTAATGCATTGCGCAGCGCATGAATGCCATTGATCCGCAGGGGTGACATGCCCTTTGCACGCGCGGTGCGGATGTAATCTTCGCCCAAGACTTCTAACATCGCGGAACGGGTTTGGCGGGCGATGACCGCCAATGGGATCGTTCCCAATACGATAGTTGGCAATATCAGATGACGAATGGCTGACCACAGCGCGCCCTTTTGACCCGACATCATGGCATCATAAATCATGAATCCGGTTTCATTGGGGAAATAATAAATCAGGTCGATGCGACCCGACACTGGCGTCCATTGTAGATTTCCCGAGAAAACGATGATCAACAAAAGGGCCCACCAAAAGATCGGCATCGAATAGCCGACCAATGCAGTTGACATCAATGCGCGATCAAAGAATTTGCCACGGTTCACAGCAGCAATAACACCTGCGGGCAGACCAAGCAAAACCGCAAATATCATCGCACAAAGTGACAATTCCAACGTGGCCGGAAACAATGCAAAAAATTCATCCCAAACCGGTTTCTTTGTGACGTAGGACTGGCCCAAATCCCCTTGCAACACGCCGATCAGGTAATCCCAAAACTGGGCTGTGATTGGCTGGTCAAATCCAAATTGCGTCATCAATTCGGCATAACGTTCTTCGCTTAGCCCACGTTCGCCCGCCATAACGATAATCGGATCGCCGGGCAAAACACGAATAAACGCAAAGGAAATCAAGGTTACGCCGATGAAGGTCGGGATAAACGTCAAAAGTCTGGTTGCAAGGAATTTTAACACTGTATCACCGTTAATTCTGTTGGAAATTGGGTCAGCGATTTTGATCCGGTTTCCGTGATCACCACGTCATCCTCTATACGCACACCTAGTTTGCCCGCTACATATAGACCGGGTTCATTGGTAAAGACCGTACCTGCCGACAATACCAAATGATTGCCGCGCATGACATAGGGCGCCTCGTGCACGTCGCGACCTAAACCGTGGCCCGTTTTTGTGCGAATGAATTCGGCAAAGGGGGATGCTTCTAGAACACCGGTTACGGCGTCGTCAATGTCGTGCGCTGTCACGCCAGCGCGGGCAACCTGATGCCCCATTTTGTTGGCGGCTAACACGGTTTCATAGATCTCGGCACCTGCGTCGGGGGCGTGATCAACAAAGAACGTTCGTGTGATATCGGCGCAAAATCCGTCTGCACGCGCGCCAAAGTCGAACAATAACGCATCGCCAGCGGAGATCTGGCTGGGCCCTGCCTTGGCATGGGGTTTGGCAGAATTCGCACCTGCCGCTACGATGGGGTGGAACGCATGGTCTTCTGCCCCTTCGGCAAACAAGTTTTGCGTCAACATCTGTTCGATTTGCTTTTCGGTCATACCTATTTTTATTGCCGAAATTGTGCGGGACAGGGCACGTTCCGAAATATCGATCGCTTTTGACATCGCGGCCAGATCAGCGTCGGTTTTGATCATGCGCAGCCCTGAAATTTCGCGTTCTGCGTCAATGATTTCAACGTCTGGCGCGGCGGCCTTTAGGGCATGGTGAACGAAAACGCGCATCACTTGGCCTTCGACGGCGATACGTGTGGCCCCTAGGTAAGCCATGAATTTGTCAAAGGCGTCTGTGTATCCCGTTTGATCGCGCCAATCGAAAACAGGTCCCTCAAAGCCAATATATGACCAGCTTAGCAATTCTAGATTTGGCACAATAGCTGCCGCACGTCCATCGGCACAAGCGGCCAAAAGAAAGGGGCGTTCATGGCTCATAAAGGGATGGATCACCAGACGGTTAAAGTTTGAACCGGGGACCAATAATACCGCATCAACATTCAATTGCTTGGCTAAATCGCAATATTCAATCAGCCTTTGGGAAAGGGTACCAGACATCGCTGTAATCCTGTTGAAAAATTGGGTTGGCGCGGGAGGTGCGCCAACCCTAGTTTGGTTTATATTATTATTTCAAACCAACTTGGTTGAAGATGTGGCCACCCAATGGATGAACAACATAACCGTCGACCTCTGGACGTGTGACCATGTACACAACCGAATGTGCGATGGTTGCCCATGGGGCCTGGTCTTTAAAGACAACCTGTGCCTCTTCGTACAGACGTGTACGCTCTGCGACGTCAGATGTGATCTTTGCTTTTTGCACGAGATCTTCGAAGGGTTGGTGGCACCATTGTGCACGGTTTGATGCTTCGACGCCGTCACAGCCCAAAAGAACCGCTAGGAAGTTGTCGGGATCACCGTTGTCGCCTGTCCACCCCAATAGAACCGCGCCATCACGGTCTTTTGCTTTTGAACGGGATAGGTATTCGCCCCACTCATAAGATACGATTTCCACGTTCACACCCACTTTGGCAAAGTCGGCTTGCATCAACTCGGCCATGCGGCGTGCGTTGGGGTTGTATGGACGCTGAACAGGCATCGCCCAGATTTTCATGTTCAGATCGCTGACACCTTCTGCGGCCAACATCGCTTTGGCGGCTTCGGAGTCATATGCGTCGTCTTGGATCGCTTGGTTGTAAGACCACATTGTTGGTGGAATTGGGTTTTTCGCAATTTGACCCGAACCTTGGAAGACCACGTCGATGATCGCTTGTTTGTCGATCGCCATGTTCAACGCTTTGCGGACCTTTGGATTGTCATAGGGGGCTTGTGTTGTGTTATATGCAAGATAACCAACGTTCAGACCTTCTTGTTCCAAAACAACGGTGCCTGCATCCGCTTGCATTGCGCTGATGTCTGCTGGGTTTGGATAGGCCATAACGTGGCATTCGCCCGCTTGGATTTTTTGGTAACGAACAGAGGCATCAGGTGTGATCGCGAAAATCAACGCTTCCACTTTGGCTTTGTCACCCCAGTATTCGTCGTTGCGGACGTAACGGATAACCGCGTCTTTTTGATAGGCTTGGAATTTGAATGGGCCAGTGCCGATTGGTGCTTGGTTCACCATTTCTGGTGTGCCTGCCGCCAGCATAGCGTCTGCATATTCTTTTGAAACAATTGATGCAAAGTCCATTGCCATGTTTGCAATGATCGGTGCTTCAGGACGAGTTAGGTTGAATACGACGGTGTAATCATCTGTTTTTTCGATGCTTGAAATAAGGTCTGGCATCGACATGCCTGAGAAATATTCCCATGTGCCACCGGAAACGGTATGGTATGGGTTTTCGGCGTTCATTTGACGATCAAATGTAAAAATAACGTCATCTGCGTTGAAATCGCGGCTTGGGGTGAACCCGTTGCCTGAATGGAATTTCACGCCTTTGCGCAGGTTAAAGGTAACGGTCTTGCCGTCCTCAGAAACGCTATAGCTTTCGGCCAGGCCCGGGATCACTTCGGTTGTGCCCACTTTGAATTCGACCAAGCGGTTGTAAATTGGATGGCTCGACGCATCGAATGTTGTGCCCGCAGTGTACAAGGCTGGGTCAAAGCCTTCCGGTGAACCCTCAGAGCAATAGACCAGCGCTTGCGCTGATGCGACACCTGCAGACAGCGCAAGCGCCCCCGCCATGCCTAGTAATGTTGTTTTTAGTGACATTGGAAATCTCTCCTCATTGGTTTTCTTATTTCGACCTTCTTTGGCCCAATAACGCAGGGCCATGCGATCTCTGGTGGTGGCCAGAAAAACGGACTGTCACGATGAATTTGTCAGGTGTGACAGATGATGTTTATTGTCTTTGTTCAAAACTTTTAGCTTACCAGTCCAAAGAACACGGGCCTCATGGTCGGTGGGGTTGGACCACGAATGCGGCGTTGCACCGTCAAAGTGCAAACAATCGCCCGACCGCATTTCAAATGTTTGACCGTCTAAAACTTGGTGGATCATGCCCTCTAATACAAAAATGATTTCTTCGCCCTCGTGGGATACAATTTCAGACGCATAGCCAGCAGGCACATTAAAGATGAACGATGAAATCTCTGAACCTGGGTACTGATTTGTCACTGCTTCGTATCGAACGGACGATCCGCCCATGAAAAACTGCTGCCGCCCTTCTGCCCAGCTGATAGCGTCAGTGGGTTTTTGGGATTTGACAAAATACTCAACCTCAACGCTGAGTGCATCGGCAATTTGTGCCAATGTACCGAGGGATGGCATAGCCATGTCCCGTTCTATTTGGCTGACGTATCCAACAGATACGCCCGCCGTCGTTGCAAGGTCTTGCATTGTCATTGACAGCTTTTTGCGGCGCTGACGGATCAATCCGCCCAGCAACAGCGATTTTGAGGGTTCGATTTGATTCATTGTACAGCCTTTGTTTAACGCTAGTAAAAAAATTTTACTCAAGCAAATAATTTTTTCACAAAACACACGTTAACCTGGCGTAAGCAGGGTCCTTGGTTTTTTTCTGCACCGCGGCAAGCCATTTGTAATCTTTGACAATTAGGCAAATGGCTTATTTTCATGAAAATTAAGACCACAAAGATTTACTTCAATGTGCCGCGGCTGTGATTGGCTAGCCGGTCACACCAATCGGCCATGGTGCAAATTCATCGGCACCGATTCCTTGGGATTCGCTTTTGGACATCTCGCCCGATGCGATTGCCAATATGCGATCAAAGATCTGTTGGCCCGCCGTGTCCAGTGTTTCCAAGCCGTCGATGATCGTTCCACAGTTGACGTCCATGTCGTCGATCATTCGGGTATACATCGGAGTGTTGGATGCAATCTTGACCGTTGGGGCAGGGTAGGATCCGAAACAGCTACCGCGTCCGGTGGTAAAGCAAATCAAATTTGCCCCGCCCGCAATTTGGCCCGTGGCGGCGACCGGGTCGTATCCGGGGGTATCCATGATCACAAGCCCGCGCGCCAAAATGGGTTCGGCATATTTATAGACGGCTTCGATCCCTGTTGATCCGCCTTTTTTTGCGCCACCCAATGATTTTTCGATGATATTTGCCAAACCGCCCTGTTGATTGCCCGGGCCAACGACACCTTGCATTTGCACGTCACGCCCGTCGGTGTAATCAAGCCACCAGTTGATGCGTTCGATAAAGTCTTGGCCAATCGCGTCGGTGCGGGCGCGTGCGGTTAGGGTATGTTCAATGCCATACAATTCAGGCGTTTCCGATAAAACCGCGGTGCCCCCGTGGCGTACCAAAATATCAACCGCTTTGCCGAGGGCAGGATTTGCCGATAGCCCTGAAAACCCATCTGACCCACCGCATTGCAATCCGATGGTGATATGTTCGGCCGATTGCGGGGTGCGTGTGCATGTATTTGCGACCCGTAACATCGCGTGAACATGGTCGATCCCAGCGCGCACGGCCGATGCGGTGCCGCCGATATCTTGCATATGAATGGACCGCAACATCGTTCCCACGTCCAGCGCGGTATCGTGGAAAAACCGGGGCAGGTTATTGCGCTCACATCCCAACGAACAAATCAATGCACCCGCGATATTGGGGTGTCGTATGTATCCCGCCAAGGTGCGATGCAGCAATTCCATCGGTTCGCCCGTCGCCTCCATCCCACAGCCTTGTTGGTGGATAAACGGAATAACGCCGTCAACATTTGGGTATTCTGCCATCACCTGCGGGGTGAAATGTGCCGCAATTTTTCGGGCGACGGTGGCCGAACAATTGACGGTGATAAAAACGCCTATGTAGTTGCGCGTCCCCACGCGACAGTTGCCGCGATCATATCCCATGAATTGGGCGCGGTCCTCTGGCGGTAAGATGTCGGCTGGCACATAGTCTTGGGCAAAACGGTAATCTTTTTGAAATTCATCCAGCGCGATGTTGTGCGCATGCACCCAATCCCCCTTGGCAATGTCGCAGGCGGCAAAACCGATCAAAGTGTTGTATTTCAGCACTGCCTGTCCCTTGGCAATGTCAGTCGCCGCGATTTTATGACCAAAGGACACATCGACCAAAGTGGTCAAACCTTCGCTAACGATATTTGTCCCTGCGGGCAGATCAACACGGGCGACAACGACGTTGTCGTTTGGATCCAATCGGATGATAGGATCGTGCGCCCGCATCAAGGGTTACCGCCCGTTCTCAGCACGCCATTTTTCGAACAGCTTTAGGTTTTCTTCTTTGGTCGCAGGATAAAGCCCGATGATCGTGTCGCCGGCGCGAACACGTTCGACCACGAAATCTTCATATGCGGTCATTTCATGGGCTTCGGCTGCGACTTCGTCAGCGATATGGGCGGGGATGATGATCACGCTGTCGTCGTCGCCTACAATGATATCGCCGGGAAAGACAGGGGCGTCGCCACACCCAATTGGCACGTTGATATCAATCGCTTCGTTGATGGTTAGGTTTGTGGGGCTGGACGGGCGGTTATGATAAGCGGGAATGTCTAATTCGCCAATCCGCATCGCATCGCGAAATCCGCCATCCGTGACAACCCCCGCCCCGCCGCGCATCATAAGGCGCGTGATCAAAATGTCCCCTGCCGATGCGGCAGTCGCGGTTTTGCGGCTATCCATGACCAAGACATGCCCCGCGGGACAGGTTTCAATCGCATGACGTTGGGGGTGTTCGGGGTTGCGAAATTCCACCAATTGGTTGCGATCTTCACGCGCTGGCATGTACCGAAGCGTAAATGCCGGGCCCACCATATTTTTCCCTTTGCGCGCCACAGGGCGTACGTCTTGGATCACTTGGTTGCGCAGGCCACGTTTAAACAACGCGGTCGCCAAGGTCGCGACAGAAACATGTTCCAATTTCGCTTTGGTGTCTGGATTCATCGGTACATCCGTCATGATTTTATCCGTTTTTTAAAAGATTTTGATCGTTCATAAAGCCACGAAGCCGATCAGATTGCGACTGTGACAACGGCCATGCTGCGGGTGGGCGTGGTGCGCCGCAATCATTGCCCAACATGGCCAATGCCGCCTTGACGCCCGACACATTTGCCCCGCCTTGTTCTTCGGCGCGGATGTCTTCGAAAACCTGCATGTCGGCAATCAATGCGCGGGCCTGTGCGTAATCGCCGCTTTCAAGCGCGGCCGAAATGGCCACTGACCGTTCGGGCCAGACATTGATCAAACCGCTGGTAAACCCGCGCGCGCCAACGGCGTAAAACGCAGGCGCCCACACTTCGGCCAAGCCGCCGACCCAAATCACATCTTGGGGGGATGCCGCGATTGCAGAGCGTAGCTTCATCGGATTGGGCGTTGCCCATTTCACACCAATCACACTGGGCAACGAACACAGTATTGCGATTGTATCAATGCCGATACCGTCGTTACGCAGGTATAAGACCAACGGAACGCCATCGCCCGCATCTGCAACAGCCTTGATATAATCAACGATGCCGCGTGGGGATACAAACGGATCAGGCGGTTGATGGATCATCAACGCACTTGCGCCGGCGGATTTCGAAGCTTTCGCCAAAGCACAGGCATCGCGGATACCGCGCCCAACGCCCGCGACCATCGGAACACGTCCCGCGATATGTTCGCCCGAGGCATGCACCATCGCAATCGCTTCGTCCAAAGTCAGGCCATAGAATTCGCCCGTATTTCCATTGGCGGTCAGGATATGAACCCCTGCTGCAACGGCCCGATCCACGATTGCCTTTTGACGCAAGGGCGCGATGTCGCCCGCTGAGTCAAACGGCGTGGCTAGAATGCCGGAAACACCTGTTAGTGCGGTGGTTAGATCATGTGACATCAATTAATCTCGGGTTCTGAAACGGGTGCGCCAAATTCTGTGGTTAGGAAATCAAAATCGCACCCTTTGTCGGCCTGTTCGATATGCTTTAGGTACATATATCCGTAGCCGCGTTCATATTTTGGTTTAGGTTCAACCCATTGTGCGCGGCGTTCGGCCAATTCTTCATCGGTTAGTTCAACATTCAGTGTGCGATTGGGCACGTCGATCGAAATCATGTCGCCCGTTTTGATCAAGGCCAAAGGCCCGCCGACAAACGCTTCGGGGGCGACATGCAGGATACAGGCACCATAGCTTGTTCCGCTCATCCGCGCGTCGGACAAGCGCAGCATGTCGCGATACCCGTGTTTCAACAACGCCTTGGGCATCGGCAACATGCCCCATTCTGGCATGCCTGGTCCGCCCTGCGGGCCGGCATTGCGCAGAACCAACACATGATCGGGGGTCATCGGATAATCAACGTCATCGACAATCTTTTTCATTTCGTCATAGCTATCGGCCACGATGGCGGGGCCGGTGTGCTTTTGAAACTTTTCCGACATGGCAGCGGGTTTGATGACGGCACCATCGGGGGCAAGATTACCCTTTAACACCGCCAAGGAACCTTCGTGGTAAACGGGGTTTGACAGCGGACGAATGACGTCTTGGTTATAATTCACCGCATCGGCAATTGTCTCGCCCAAAGGTTGCCCGGTAACCGTGATTGCCGACAAATCCAATTTATCGCCCAGCTCTTTCATCAACGCGCGTAGACCGCCCGCGTAAAAGAAATCCTCCATCAGGTATGTGTCCCCTGACGGACGGATATTGGCCAAAACGGGGGTCGTGCGTCCGATTTCGTCCAAATCATCCAATTCCAACGGAATGCCCGCGCGCCGCGCCATCGCGATGAGGTGGATAATCGCGTTTGTCGAACATCCTGTCGCCATGGCAACGGTGACGGCGTTCCGTGTGGCCGCGGGGGTGATGATTTTGTCAGGGGTCAAATCTTCCCACACCATATCGACAATGCGCCGTCCACACGCCGCAGACATACGTTGGTGATTTACATCGGGCGCAGGGATCGAGGATGCCCCAGGCAGGCAAAGCCCGAATCCTTCGGCAATCGCGGTCATGGTGGATGCGGTGCCCATGGTCATGCAATGCCCATAGGACCGCGCAATCCCCGTTTCTACGCCGTGCCATTCTGCTTTGGTGATTTTACCTGCGCGTCGTTCGTCCCAGTATTTCCACGTATCTGTCCCGGACCCTAATGTTTTGCCCGCATAATTGCCGCGCAACATTGGGCCACCTGGTAAATAGATAAACGGCAAGCCCATCGACACGGCACCCATAACCAAGGCGGGCGTTGACTTATCACATCCGCCCATCAAAACCGCACCGTCAATGGGATGGGAACGCAACAGCTCTTCGACCTCCATGGCGGCCATGTTGCGATAAAGCATGGATGACGGTTTCAAGAACTGTTCAGATAAAGAATGCGCAGGGATTTCGACAGGCATGCCGCCCGCTTGCAAAATGCCTTTGCGCACAAATTCGGCGCGGTCTTTGAAATGCATATGACACGGTTGCAATTCACCCCAAGTATTGATGATCGCAATGACGGGTTTGCCTTCCCAATCTTCGTGCGACAGGCCCATTTGCATTGCGCGGGACCGATGCCCAAACGACCGCAGGTCATCAGGTTCAAACCACCGCGCAGACCGAAGATCAGAATATTGTTTTTTGCGTGTCATAAGCGTCCTCTATGATATCGGGTGGGCAAAGGTAAACATAACCCAAATTAAAACCCCCGCAAGCACAAGCCCCAAAATCCATGGCCATTTGCCATAGCCGTTGATGTCGTCGTCTGAATCGCGTCCAATCATTGCGTGTTCCTTAGTTCAAGAGTTCTGGCAGAAAGAGGGCAATCTGCGGAAAGATCATCACCAAGATCAGACCGACAATCTGTAGACAGATGAACGGCAGAACCGAGATAAAGATTTCCTGTAGTGTCACATCTTTCGGGGCAACGGATTTTAACCAAAAACACGCCGGTCCAAACGGTGGGCTCAGGAAATAGATTTGGATGTTCATCACAAACAATATCCCAAACCAGATTTTGGCTTGATCTTGGGTTAGGCCTAGGTCGGGTGCCAATGTCATCACAACTGGGGCAAACACTGGGACAGTGATC
>Ga0181600_10001201_pt1 | contig 20198 bp, 19 predicted proteins | sample 041ome_2_FD_132982 | JGI IMG/M metagenome (GOLD analysis project Ga0181600, IMG submission 132982) | Coastal salt marsh microbial communities from the Groves Creek Marsh, Skidaway Island, Georgia - 041406US metaG (megahit assembly) | ecosystem: Environmental > Aquatic > Marine > Intertidal zone... | reverse complement strand
TATCTTCAAGTTGACCAAAGAATTTAGAATCAATTTCTCCTGAATTTAGGTTAGTATTGATCTTTTCGATCTGCTCTTCTAATTTTTTGATATTTGTTTCAATAATATCCTTTCTTTCAACTAGAGATTTAATAGAAGACTTTTGCTCGTCTATTTTAACTTGGAAGATTGAACTAATATCGTAATTAAAGTTTTCAAGAACATAATTGTGTAACTTAAGTTCGTTAATATCGTTCTTCCAAACTCTTTCTACTTGATTTAATTTCTCGCAAATATGGAAATCTCCTTCTAGTTCCATTACCATTACTTGCTTACCCGTTTGCTCATTAGTTAGGTTCTTGATAAATTCCAAGTTGAATATGTTAGAAGTTTCATTTAATACGGTTTTAACCATGTTCTTAACGGCTGTGCTTTCTAAAGTAAGAATTTCATTAAAGTTATACTCTGCTGGATTCTCAATTAAACTTTCGTTTACGTAGATATTTAGTTTTCCTGCCTCGTCTGTTTTAAATTCTAATTCAAAGTTTTTCAATGCAGTTGACTTGATTCCTCTCTCAGTCTTGGTGAATCCCATTCTATAAAAAGACTCGCATAATGTATAAAAAGAAGCATATTTATCTTTAATGTAATTAGCATCCATTTCATAGATTCTAGAAGATTTAGACTCGGATAAAACATTTCCTTTTTTAAGATCTTTGGTACTAATTGCTATGAACTTATCATCTACGTAAGTTAAAACAGTGTTCTTACCAGTTTTTAAGGTAGGTGCAATTGTGTTATTGATTTTACAAATTCCATTACCTGAACCTAAAGTAAAATGTTCAGCATTTCTAGATTCAAGAACAGAAAGTCTGTTAGATAAATCATTTAAAATAGGGAGGTTTCCGTTTAATCTGTGTCTAATTGCTTCGCTAGAAAAAGAATCTTCAACTAACATTTTGCTTAATCCTGAAATTTCATTCTCATACATCTTAGTATTAGATCTCTTCATGTTATTAATAGCATCTAGTACCATTAATTTTTCAACGTTATTATTGATATAATTAGATATCTTAATAACGGATTCTTGAATTTTATCGTCATGAGTAAACTCTTTGAAAGAATCTACAAATCTACCATATAATGTGAATTCAGGATTAGATTTCAAAGACTCTTCTAATACAATCACTCTCTGCATTATAACCGGATTAGAATAAGAATCACTTTCTTTTACTGCTTCAATAGCAGATAATAAATCAGCTTCTCTATTTAATTCATCAACTCTATTTGAGTCAGAATATTCGAATTTTTCAAATTGCTCTAAAATATTGGTGATAGTATCGTTATTTAAGTGAGTATTTAACTCAGTTAATCCTTTCTTTAAAGTATTATAAGTTGATGTAGTTCCTATATTAGACTCTAATGAATTATTGGTTGATTCAATCAATACTTTCACTAAAGAATTTTCTGAAACTTCACTAGTTGCTAATGTAGCAAGCGTTTTATTTATAAAAGTCTTCATCTATTAGATTAGTTATTTTTTTTATTTATCTCTATTTTTTCATTTAAATTTTACAATTTTCAAAGTATTTAATTAGCTACCTTTGGTATTGCTTCTATTTGACCTAATTTTATTAGGAGATTTCATTCCAAACCTATTAACAGTTGATATTGCTTTTGCAGGCCTCTTACTTACGAAACCTGGGATATTTTTATTGTTTTTAGTTAAAGCAGGTCTTTTTTGAAGGGTTATTCTTTCTAAATTTTTGTATCTGTCTTCTATTACCCTGATTTTAGATTGAGTTTGATTTCTAGCTTCTGCTGCTTCTCTTGCTTCCGCTATAGCATCTTCAACATCGTCCTGCTCAGAAGGCTTTCTCCATTCACCATTGTACATTAGAGTCTCTGTCCCGTCCTCAGCAACGGCTGTTATATAGAAATTTCTATCATTGGATTGGAGTATCTGTTCACTATTTTCAGATGAAACATTGAACACTATTTCACCTGCAGACGGGTTCTCTTTAGATTGATCATTTAAATTATCAATCTTTATCTTTCCATTAGCTGTTTCAAAAACAGCTCTATAGATAGTAGATGTATTATTTAGATCTAAGGCCACCACTTTACTGTTAACACTTGTATAAAATTTAAACTTTAGATAGTTGTCGAAAGGTGAAATTATAAATCTAAGTTTTCCGTTTTCAAACACAACTTCTTCCTGGTTATCATTTTCTGTAACTAAGTAACTATTAGTACTCACTGATATGTTAGACTTTGTGAAAAATATAGGAACGTATTGAACTGAATTTACAACCGATGCATTAGGATTACCAATGGTAGAAGTTACGTTTTGAGCAGGGTCAATAAATAATTCCGTTGCCTCGAAATTCTTTTTGAATATCTTATTAACTATTTTTTGCGATTGAGGTTTGTCTCTTAACTCCAATTTAAGTAATTTTTTACCATATTTCTTAGGAGATTCAATGATTAGTGATCCTTCTCGAATAACTTGGTCTCCGTTTAATCGATTAACTAATCTAACTATATAATCAATTGACATGGTAATAGCAGTATTTGCATTTTTAAGAACTGGTCTAAATAAATTAGCTTCATCGAAGTTTTCTTCTTGAAAGAATGCTAATCTAGAACTTTTAACAAATGAAGATCCAATCTGTTCAAATATGGTTAATTCATGAGCTATAATGTAATCATTCAGAGGATTTCTCCTATTTAATATGGATATCAATTCCTCTGGAAAACCTCCGTTAAATGTCATAAAGAATTCTATAAAGTCACCTTCACTAGATTCTTGAATATATGCACCTACTGAATCAAATTCATTGCTCTGTGATACAACTGATTCGTAACGTTCTGATATCTTAAAAGCCTGATATGTTACACCTATATCTGTATCAACTGTTTCTTCGGTTTCACATTCGTCTAAAGATACAACGATTGGCTTATTTGTTATAAATCCGCTATATGAACCGTCTTTAGGGGTAATCGCTGCACTAAACGTTGATCCTGGAGTAGGCGAAGTGTTAAATTCTTCGTTTATATTTTTAATAGATGGAATATAAACATCTACATATCTATCGTACATTGAGTTAGCAATATACAAAGGTTTTGGATTAAACGTTAATAAAGTAGATTGTGTATCCTGGTTAAAGAGTATATTAGCGAATATATTTGCTTTTGAATCATTTTCCGTATTTCTAACACTCAATACTAGAGCTCTAAAGTCGCTAAAATCAAAACCTGCTACAAAGTGAAACCTAACTTTATCCAAGGTAACATTGAATCCACTTATTGTTGATTCAGTTAATTTATCATCATAATCAATGTAATTAGGACTTTTCTCGCTATCTAGATATACGTATCTACCTCCATCGATTGGAACGGCTGTTACATCTTGAATATTTCTAGTGCTTGTGAACGACCCATCTGGGTTGAATATCTGGTGTGCATCAACGTGATCATTCTGTAAAAGAATAAAATCATCATTTACAAAATCTAGAGATCCTAGATCTTCTAGCATGTATTCTACTATGCAATAATTTGTCAGGTTTACAAAACGACTTTCTCTCATTTATAATTAATATTTTTTACCATTGTAAAAATTTAGGTTGATAACTTAACCCTAAACCAATATATGGTCCTGGTTGTATGCTATTTCCATTGAAGCTAACTCCATATCCAATATTTACCCCTAAACCAAAGCTTTTTCTAAGTGATCTCAGTGCTTTTTTATTTTCAGGGTTGTCCAATATGCTCGCCCCTTCAATAGAAGTAAATTTGATTCCAGGATAGTCGCTATCTGCTTTTATCATTACTTTTTTAGTTTCTTGATCTTGAAAAAGTCCTAGGTTTAGATTCATTCCAAACTGAACTGTAAAGTTTCCATTTCCTGGAATAACGACGGGTTCAGGTCCTAGTGTATCTATAGAAAAAGGTATTTTACCTGAAAGGGTTCTCCAATTGTTTTGATTATGCTTAAGACTATCGTTAAATTCAAAGTTTTTTACTCCATTTGAATCAAGTGTTACATAAACCGGGACTTCTTTAATGACCTCTTTAATAATATATTCTGTTTTTATTAAAACTTTAGGGGGTTTATTCTTTTCAATCTCAAAGTCTGCTAATAAATTAGAGTATTGATTTTCAAGTTCATTAAGAGTTAATTCATATCCTTGAATTTGAGCTCTATTTGTAGAATCACCTACCTTAAACTGCTTTAGTGTATCGAGTGATGCGTTCCAGTTATTCTGAATTCTATTTTTCTCCTGCTGTTCTAATAATACTTGAGCCTTTGCTTTCTGTGTAGCATTGCATTGTCTTAAAAAAAGTAATGCAAATAGAACAATACCGGCGAACAATAACATTCTAGTGTTCTTAGGATCAGTTAAAAACTTTAAGATATTTGTTGCTATGCCTATCATAATAGTGAAGCTAATTTTGAACCGGTTACTTTTTCGCCAGTTTCTTTTTCTATATTATTTATTATTTCTTTTTCTCTTGTTCTAATATCTTCTAATTTGTTCTTTAGATGATTATGAATTGACATTTGTTCTGTAATTTGGGATTCTAATGTATTTAATTTATCATGAATATCTTGGTATTCATTTACTAAATGTCTTAATTCTTCTTTGTATTTTTCCATATATGTTAATTTTAGTTTTTAATTTTAACTTCCAATGGTCCCATTAATAATAACTCTATGTTCTTTAATCGTTTCTCTAGAGCTGAGTAGTCATTGTTTACGTTAACATTTCTTTGTTTTGACCCTTGATTTTCAGCTTTTCTTTCTGCTCTTGATTCCTGACGCTCGGCCTTTCTCTCTTCTCTAATTTCTTTTCTAGAAGGTTCATTATCTGCTCTTAAAGGAATGTTAGAAGTTACACTTGAGGAAACATTAGATGAAATGTCCTCTCCAACCCTGTTAATGTCCTCCTTTGTTATAGGTTCTGGTTTTATAATTTCACTAGTTGGAAAAGAGGAAAAAGTAGAAGATTTTTCTATTAAATTAGATATTACTGATTTATCACCAACGTTACTTGTAGATTCAGTTAAATTGTTGAAATCTTGGTCGAATAAAGAAGAGGTTAAATTAGAGGATACCTCATTTGTTTCAACGTTTGAAATATTAGGAATATTATCTGTTAGATTATTGATAATACTAGTCACATCTCCCTCAATTAAATCAGATGTTCCTTGGTTTAATACAGTTTCAGCTGTGTTAATAGCATTGTTTGTTAAATTTTCAAGATTTGATATTTCAGGTAGGTTGGTTACATTAGATATATTGCTTATTGAGTTTTCAACATTACTCAAGGTATTGCTAAGATTTGGAAACTCTATTTCATTAACAGGGTTAGTGACCGGTGTTTCCTCCTGTTGAGGAATACTTAGGTTCTCAGCAACAGCTGTTATCTCGGGAGCAGTTTGCTCTAATGATATTATATTTTCTTGAGGCTCTTCAGCGGGAGGTTCCGTATCTACAATCTCAGTAACCTCGGTGTTAATAGGACTTGAAACAATGGGTTCAACTTCCTCAGGTATACTCAAGGATCCAGTTGATTCCACTTCAGCTACTGCGGTTTCCTCCTCAGGTGGACTAGCAATGGCTATCTCATTAATATCTTGCTCAGTTTCTAGTTCTTCTGAAACTGGATTTATAGCACTTGATTCTTGAACTTCTTCGTTTTCGTTTTCGCTTTCACTCGATGAAAGCATTTCACTAAAAGCAGACTGTATAGTTTCAATATTTACGTAACTTGTATCTATATCGAATCCTATTTCTGAAATTTCTTCAAAATTATCAATATTTTCAGGATTCAAGAGTTCTTCAACGTCTATTTCTAATCCTAAACTAGACGCTTTAGATGATTCTTGTTTGAATTTGAAATAGATATTATTTAAATATGCTTCTGCATCTAATCCTTCAAGCGTTTCATTGTTTTTTAATCTTTCTTTTGCTCGATGCCCTTTTCTTAACCTATCATATAATTCTTTATCTTGATCAACTGCAGCAAATAAAAGAGCTTGATTTCCTAATGGGTTTATTAGTTGCCCATTTTCATCAAACATTTTAGCTAATGCTGACTCGGGTTCAGATTCTCTAATTTGTTTTATTTCTTCAGAAGGATATGGATTTTCTTCAGCTCTAGCTATGTTTTTCTGAATAGACTCCTGAACAGATGTGTTAAATTCTTCTATGTATTTAGATACACTCACTAATAAACATATTTTTTATTATTTATCTAATTTTTAGATGGTCTGGAATCTGTAGGTTCACCGGTTTTGAAGTATCGAAGTGAACACTGGTTGTGTCCTGGTTAGCTTGAATTTCTTCGTTCTTGGCCTCTATTTTTCTTTTAATAGAGCTAACTAATAATGAGTATTCTAAAAATTCTAATTCGTATAATGTGTCGAAACTTTGGTTAAGCTTCACCGCTAATTCCATGTTTAAATCAAACAAGGTCTCTAAGTCTAGTTGAAACAATGAAAATATCCTTTGCAGTGAAGCTTCCTCCCAAAAAAATTGAAGAGGCAATTTTAGTCTTGCATTTTTCGCAGATAGCATGGACTTTATTAATGGAATTTGACTTTAGCATCTTGGTTGCCTTGTGTAAAAACAAGAACTTATTTTCATGCCAATTATTACTATGGTTCCTTAAAGAAAGTAGCTCATTAGCATTAAAGCTTCTCCAATTAGGTATCAAATAAGGTGCAATTTCGTCAAATGATTTGTCCTCGGCGATTCCTCGTTTTTTGCAAAGCTTTTTATACTCATTGACTATTTTGGTACTTCCAACAGTTGGCATGTAGATTTTAAAGGTCTCTCCTAGTTTTTCTGAATCTATTACAAAACAATTCTCTTCTTTTGAGTACCATTCCATTAATTCTTCAGGATATTCAAATCCTCCTAAATTAGAATCCGTTGTATGTATAGAATTAATTGTTCCGCATTTCTTATCTTTACATTTTACTTTTGCTATTAATTTGTTTTCATTATTTGGAAAAGTAATTTTGTGAATCTTAAATAGTACTTGATATTTATCAATCTCAAGAATATCATTACTGTTCATTACTACAGATTCTCCCTTTACGTGCATTCTACTGCATGATTCCGTGACAAATGAAATCTTTTCAGATACATCAATTGGATCATATTCATCAATAGTTGACCAGTGTCTAATTTCTTTGGTTTTTGCTGATCGAATTAAGAGTTCCATTTTATCAGGGTACATCAACCCCTGTGAAGGAAGGTTGTCAAGTTTGACTAATTTCCAACCGGATTCATTAGCAGAAGACGATACAACTTGAGAAGATGAAGCTTTACCTAGACTAGTAACTTTTTTAGATGTTTCAGATATTTGCTGATTAGCATGTTTTTCTAGTTCATCCTGAGCATCATAATTCACGCCTCCTTCTGCTTCCATATCAAGTAAGGCTTTTTCCATCAAATCCTCCTTGGTTGGTTGATTGTTTTGATTATTATCCATTTAATATTGAATGTTTTTATTATCTATAAAGTATTATACAAAATGGATATATCTAGGTTTTTGCTAAATGACTCGCTAGATTTCACCTAACAGCTGGGCTTACACCGGGTTTCTCGGGGTTACTGGTTTGTGAAAAAGTACTATTAACCCTTTTTCCTTGCGAGCATTAAATGTTATTTATGAAATTTTCAAAACTAGGGATAACTCCTGTTTTAGGTTGGCTGTATGACTTACTTTCCATTAATCTCTCCATTGTATCTGGATAGACTTCTGTTTTTTTCATAGTAACAGGATCTTTTACAAAGGCTCTTATTTGCTTGTTTTCATAGTCGACTTTGATATTATCAAAACGACCAACTACCTGTTCTCCATCGTCATCTTCTTTTAACATCGAATTCATTTCTATTCCTCTTATTCTGTCTCCCGGTTTAAACATGTTATTGATAGTATTAACATATTGTCTAAATTCAGAAATTCCAACATCTGCATTTCTAGAAAGGTCGCTTAAAGGAAGTATCTTGATTGAGATTCCAGGTGTGAATTGACTTCTGCCCATTACAAAATTAAAGTCTCCCTTTTCACCATAAAATGGTAAACCTCTAGTGAAGTCTTTATGTTGAGCGTATGTCATTACTATGTTATTTTCGTATATGAATTCCATTATATAGTAGCTGTTTTTGTATACAATACAAGTGCATCCACTTTAAAACTGTATTTTGTACTCGGGTTAGTAATCACAATCTTATTTATGAAGTCTTGTGGATCAACTGTTTCAGGGTTAGTGAAAATACTGAAGAAATTATAAAGAGGATACGTGCATTCTTCACCAAGAGCATTTGTGATTGTTATGAAACACTTTTTTGATATCAAAGGAACTTCTTCGCTGTTTTCGTCTTCTGTTAAATATATTATTTTTAATAGAATTCCTCTTACATAAGATTTATTTTTATCTAGATCCTCTGATGGGGAAACTATAGTTATTCCATTGTCGAAAAGAGTAAGTGACTGATCCTCGGCTCCCTCAATTGATTTAGGTATTTCTAAACCAATACATTGTTTTCCGTCCACTGGGTATGCAAAATCATCTAAACATAATTGAGCCGTTACTTTATCTTGATCACTTATAGTGAAACATTGTTCAATTAAAGTTAATAGGGGTTTTACAGAAACGGTTGAACATGCTCCATGAAAATCGTTCATCTATTATAAATTTTTTTCGCTATCCCCAATTCTTAGGGGGACGAGAAGAACTTTTACCAATCCTACGATCAGATGTCTTCTTTTTATTTATATATTCCTTATCTTCTTGTGTATTATCACTTGATTCTTTTTTAGAAGTTGATTTTTTAAGAATATCACCAGTATCATACAATGCATCTTCTTCATCGTTTTTCATCATCTCTGATAATAATTCACGCTGTTTATCTTTTTCTTCCTTTTCCTCTTCGTTTAGTTTTTGATATAATTCTTCCCAATACTCAGATTCAGCTTGTTCTCTGTATTGAGAGTTAGCTATAGCAGTTGGCTCGTTTTCAAGGTCTTCTTTTGTTGGTGTGTATATCTTACCTTCTTTTTTTAACCTATCGATGTTTTCAAATACTTTTTCTGCTTCCTTTTGATGATGGCTTTTTTCAGTATTTGAATTAACTATTTCTTCCATTTTTTTGTTTCTAGCTTCAAAGTAATCATCAACGGGGTTTTTTTCCTTATCTTCTTTTTCTTTGAATTGAATATAGAAATGAAGAGCTGTTAATGACATAATAGGAAGAGTTCCACCTTGGATTATAGCTAGGAATCTTCTATGATCCATGGCTTCCCAGTCTAGGAAAAAAGGTTCTATTAATTGAACCCATGATTGAAACCCATCTCCATTTATGTCAATGTCCTTGAACTCATAAAATATATTTCCTATAATTTGAATAGTCGTAACTATTCCAAATAAGAACCATATTGCTGTCTTACTTGTTTTAATGCTAGCTGCTGAGATTGAAGCTAGTGCAAAGATTTCAATTGCTATAGAAAGATATATGGCCCAGCTGATAGGGTTCCCTAAATCGTACCAGCTCACTACGTGACTGATTGACATTATAACCACCAATAGAATGGGTAGTAAAAAAGAATTTCTAATTAAGGTAGTTCTGTTTGATTTAAACCAATCTAACATCTTTAGATAATTATTTTTGAAGTTCCTTTATGCTAGGAAGGGTTATATTTTTCTGAAGCCACATTGTTTGATTAGTTCGATCTAATTTTGAAATAGTATCATTGTACATTAAGTGTATTGATAATTTTTCAGCTCTTAATACATCGGGAAAAGAATCTATTTTTGCGACCTTCGATGCTATATCTAACTTCAAACTATCTATAGTTTCAATATTTGTTTTTTCTATTTTTTGAAGTTTAGTTATAGTTCTAGATTTTCCACATGATCTAAAAAATATGATAACCAGAAGAGTTACAAGTATGTGGATTTTATATTTTTTAATGAATTCTAAGACTTTCATTTTAAACTATTATTTTTATTATTTATTAAGAAAGTGATATTAGATAATTATATAATTGAATGTAGGGGATATTCACAAAGATTGTTACCCAAACTGATATCTGGAATAATAACCTTAATACCTCGTATAATTTTGCATTTTTCCAATTATATGTTATATAAACCATGTAACCATAATACTCATCGTCTTTAATTCGAGTTGCGTTTGTTTTAATTAATTCAATTATACCGCTAGATATAAAAATATCATTATGCTTAGCTATTTCTCGACTTACAAAACTTAATTCTAACTTATTAAGCTCTTTCTTATCATCTTCGCTCATTTCAGATTCATGCTTATTAGCCAATAGTAAAGTTTCAGGTTTTAAATTTATTGCTTTTATAAAGGAATATCTTGAAGATCTTACTATTCTGCTTTCCTCTAATTCAGACTCCATTCCACGGATTGCTTTGATATACATGAAAAAGAAGTATATTTCTTTTATTATCAATACTAATCTAGATAATATGTTACGAGGGCTTAAACTAATAATTAAACTTTTCATTTTATTTTTGTTTTATTTTGAAATCTTCTATTGAATCAACTAATTTTCTATTTATATCAGGGTCCTTTTTAAGAGCAGACTTTCTTATTTCAAACCTGGCTTTTCTCAGCTTTGTCTTTACAGTGTTTTCTGGAATGTCATACTTTTCTGCGATTTCCTTTACTTTTTCATTATTTACCATTTTATCAATGGCTATATTTTTTAGAAGTTCATCTTTAAGGTTGTATATTTCTGAAATAGTGGAATTAAATATATCGGTGACTTCACTATGATTTGAAGTTTTTTCTATGTGAGTAAGATTGTCATTATATTTACTATCTATAAAAAGTGAAGATATTTCAATATAATTAGGGATATCTTTGTTTTTTCTATCGAGATAATAAAGTGTTTCATTTCGGGCTATTGTAAAGGCCCATGTTGTAAACCTACCTGAACAGGGGTTATATTTACACATGCTTTTAAAGATTTTGACTAGTGCAAAATGTAAAGCTTCTTCTGTGTCTATTTCGTTTTTGCAAAATTTCCATACGAAAAATCTAAGTTTTGGGTATATTAAAGTCGCTAATTCATTGTATTCTCTCTCTGTATGTTCTTCTCTGTGTACTATTTCTGATAATTCTTGTATTCTGTTGTTGATTTCTTTGTTTAATTCGTCGAATCCTGCCATATTAATGATTTGTTTTATTTTTTTGTTATATTATTTACACTTTTTTAAGTGGTTTATTATGTTTAAGCATTTTGCACACTTTTCATATTCTTCAACATCGCTTCTTTCAAAGAACTCTATGGCTTGATTTAAAGCTCTTATCCATTGTGATTTTTCCAAGGTGATGTAAGTTTTTTCACCAACGTTATCTATTTCAAGAACATCTAGTTTATCTATTTCTCCTTTTAGATAAACCTTATCTATTGATTCGAGGATAGCTGAATATACTACATCTTTATTTTTTACCAAGAAATCTCCAAGGGTTTCGTTTAATTCTTCTAAAATTATCTGTTTCATATTAGTGTTATTGCATTTTACTAATATAATACTAAAAAATTATGAATTATAAAACTTTTTACGGGTTTGATTTAAACTTTTTAATGTATTTAGATCAAATACACTTTTCTTTTTACCAGGTTTATGATCTTTAGGGTTAAGTTGATTTGTTATGTCTTGTAATCTGTCAAAATCAAAGGCTTGTTTTTCGGATTTAACATCTAATATTTTTTCATATAATTCATTTTTATATTCCTGAGATGTATTTTCATATACTTCACCTCCTATTTCCCAAAATTGAGGAGACTCAAAGAAGGGTGAAGTGTTTACGCATGTCATGGCTAAATCATCGTTTCCACTTTGGCATCTATAACTTCCGCCTTTAGATTTACCAAATGAGGATAATTCTAAAAAGGTATCATAATCTGTTATTAAGACCCTGTTAGTTGAAACAAAATACCTTAACTTTTCGCAATATTTAAGTTTATTGGTTGGTCCTAGTCTAACTCCGGCTTTCATGTTTTTAGAAAGATCAGTGTGTTTAGTATGGACCATTTGACCCCACCAATATTGATCATTTGTTTCAAATCTATTTAGTAAAAGTTCTCCTTTATGATTTAACTCCAAAATGACTCTTACTTTTTCAGGGTTGAATATGTCATATATTATTTTTTCGCATGCGATTGCAAAATCATTGATATTTAGAGTGTTACATCTAAATTTGCCAATTTGAACCATTGATATTGCATCTAGCTCTTTACGTATATTTTTCTTGTTTTTAATTAATTCTCTTATGGGTAATGCAGCGACTTTAAATATATTCAAAACAGAGTAATCTTGTTCCATACCATCGGCGGTATCTATCGAAAAAACAAAATACGAAGGATCGTTCCTAAAGTCACTAATACTATAGTTCTTATATTTTGGATGAACCGTAAGGTAGTCATTAATATAATAATCATCTTCATTTAAATCTAATTGAGAATTAACAAATATTGACTGTGAATTATCTATTTTCTTTAGATCATTTGACGAAAGTAATAACTGGTCAGAACTAAAAAATTGAAGACCATATTCCTGATTAAAATCGGCTTCTGTACCAAAATTGGCAATTGTTTTCTTTTTCCATTCTTCATCTCTCCCAGGTACTTGCCACCAATCTACTCTCATCGGTGAATATTCATTATCTCTATCAATGGCGGCTGTCCATATTTCCCAAAATTTGTTTCTACCATTTGGGGTAGACGTAATCATTACTTTTGCAAATGGATCCTCAGTAATAGTAGGTAGGATTGCTCTATAAAATTTATCTAGATTGGACTCGGCAATATGAGCAAACTCATCAATATAAAGAAAGTTCACTGTCATACCAATACCTGATTTCTTAGTAGTTGTTCTTAATACAAGTCTACAGTCGTTATCTAATCTAATTGATGACTCGTTGATCTTAGAGATACCCGGTTTCATAAAGAATGGTAGATTATCAAGTACGATTCTAAGTTTCTCCATGATCTCCTTAGTGGTTGACATATTATCTGCAACCATTAACACGTTTTTATCTTTATTAAACAGAAGAAACCAAACTATATAGATAGCTGTCGTTACAGTTTTACCAATTTGACGACTGGCCATCAATATATTGAACTTATTGTTATGCATGTTTTGGATTATCTGCTCTTGAAAGTCTCTTAATCCCCCTGCATCCTTAACTAACATATCTCCTTTATGAGTTCTAATGAATGCAAAATTAAGAGCAAAATACATCGGGTCAGTTTTACACTTCTTAAGTTCTTCTATTTCTTCCTTAGTGTATTCAAATGGTAAATTGGCTCTCTTTAATAAGATATCATTCTCCTTGAATGGAGAATTTTGCATACCTCTGATATCTAAACCTTCTATTTCTACCTTTTGGATGATATCATTGACTTTTTCAGAGTTCCAAACGTGATTATTACCGTCTTCTGAATTCAGACTAGATAATTTCAAGGATGTGAAACCTCCTCCTCTAGATAACGGGTTCATCATAAGATTAAATTATTTCAGTTACATCGATAAAATCTGAATCAGAATCTTTGTCTTCTTCGATCTCAATGTTTTTCTCCTTCATTAGCTCATTTTTATTAGAAGGATCTATCAAGTCAGTGTCCATTTCGTATTTCTGAGCTTCAGGTAAACTTTCTATCATGTTTTTAGTTCCAACAGATACGAAAAATTCACCCTCTTTATTGTTGTTTTCAAGAGTATTGTTAGCATTTTTAGGATCTTCAGCGTTAATCTTTTTATATGATTCCTCTAAAAACAACAAGTGATTAGCTTGAGTTTGAGTTAAGGTTTTAAGTTTATCCTGAAGTTGACCAAAAACCTCCATTAGACGAGGGTTTGTGTTTCCAGTAGTTATTTCTTCCATTATTTTTGTAATGGTGATCTTAAGAGTTTTTATTTGAAAAAAAATGTTAGACATATTAATAGTGTCCATTTCTTTCTTTAATTTAACATAATTGTTTTCCTCTAGAATTCCTAGTTCAACATAATATTCAAATAGAGAATCTGTTATTTCCTGAGCCTTTCTATTGAATCCTTCCGTCATTTCATCAAAATCATAGGGACTTTCAGGTTTAACGTCTTCCATTAGCTCTTGATCGGCATTTAGATCATCGAATTCCTGATGGTTCATTCCACTTAGTAGGCTCTCTATTTCACTTTTTAATGCCTTTCTATTTTCTTTATCGTTAAGCATGAATCTATTATTTTATGTTTTTCTCATATTTTTCCAAAGCAGGGTTTGCAAATATTTTAATTTGTTTTACAGCTTCTATGTTTTCGTAAGCTACAGTATTTATGTTTTCTAAAAACGTATCCAATGTCTCATTCACTCCAAACATTTGGCTAGATAAGGTGTTTTTCATGATTTTATCTTTGTAATCATAACCCGTATTTAATAATTGTTGTTTACGCTCGTAAGCAGCTCGATATATACTATTCTTTGTCATATTATTGTAGGCTTAAGGGCCTAGGCACTATATTTTTTATTTGTATATTAACTGATCCAAGAGCCTCATCGGATATTCCTTGAGAATATTCATTTCCATACCGGTCTTTGAATCCACCTTGAATTATAGCTAGTTCAAAGTCTCCAATTAAAATATCATTAAATTCATCTAATCCTATATCTGCTGCGTTAGGATCTGCTATTTTCGATGCTTCATTAGCTTCTGATACAATATTTATTGAAACTGAATCGACTCCAGCTACATCTTCTAAAACTCTAATTAGATCACTTTTAGGAATTCGCTTTTTACGTTTGTTCTTAATAAAGTAATTACCTAATTCGTTATAAACATCTCTTTTAATGACCTCTGTCGCTACATCATCGAATACTATAATGCTAACATTAATCACGTATTTCTTTATCACAGGGTCAACGATTTTAACATCTGTGGATATTAGTTTGGAACCTGTTTTGTCTAAGTATCTGAGCAACTCATTTTTACGAAACTCAGTTAATTTAAATTTAGAAGGATCTATATTAAAGTAATCCTGACCAGTGTTAAATAGGTTTGTAACGTCAGGAACTAGAAACAGATTCAACAGTCTACTGTCTTTTTCATCTAAGAAAACAGATATTACTGAAAAAAGTTTAAGTCTAGAAAGAACAGATTCATAGTGGTCTACGTTAACTAATGCAAAGCTTTTTGATGTTTTAGGTGCAAGTAATCTAGTTAAGTTTTGATCCTCAGGGTTTGCTCCAAATTGAGGTGAATGGATGGTTTTAATTGTGATATATTCATTTAACTCTACTTCTTTTCCGGTTAAAGTAAAACCAGTATCTGACCATTCAAATTTAACCTGTTCGACTTGATCAGTTGTTATGTTTCCACTTGCTCCATTATTTACCAGGTATTGAACTCTAATTTCAGATCCTCGACTTGGTATTTTCCCAAAGGATTCATTTCCAAAATAAATATCTACACCTGATGTAACACCTGTTTTAACTAGAAATCCTTTGGCTCCACGTGGCATATCAAGTATGGAGTTATACCTAGTCCATTTTTCACCGTTTATATAAACTTCAACTAGGTAGTTATCAACTAGAAAATTCTGAGGTGAATTAATTGAAAAGCTTTCAAGTTCCTGACCTCTAGCTACTAACGTTTGAGTTTCAATACTTCCTTGTAATATTTTAGCCGATAATCCATCTGTGTTTCCTTTCATCGAAAATTTTATATCATCCTGTGAAAAATATAAAATATATTGTAAACCATTATTGAGTGATTTTATTCTACTTAAATTAGGTATCAATATTATGTCAAAATCAGCCTGCCTTGCTGCTGACGTTGATTTCATTCCTATTTCCCCAGATGCTGAGATTGCTCTACTTGGATTATGACCAGCTATTGTTGCAATTGAATATACAGAAGAAAGCCTTGTTGCGTCAATTATACTTAATTCAGTTATGGAATCCTCAATATAATAAAGAATCATCTGGCTTAGGTTCTCTAAAACCAGAATAACCTGTCCAAAAGGACTGGCTGCTGTAAAGACTTGTAAACTCTGATTGAATTTACCTGACAAATAATCAATGGTTTGCTTTAAAATAAGCTGGATAGAATAATCTAAAGATTTAAATATTTTCCAATTAGATGTTGTATTTGCCATCTGTGAACATTTATTTTTATTTATCTTTAATCTTTTATTAGTATAATATATAAAAGTTTTAAATCATGAAAGTAAAAATTATAGATTACACTAACGAACATGAAATATTTGGCTTTTCACCAGTTGTAAAAACATTTGAACTAGCTTGGAGATATGAACAGGGCACATATCAACTTGCAAAATATCCAACTAAGACATACCTTTACAACAAAGAAGATGAAGAAAAATTTATGTCAGGTGAAGAAGTATGGATACACAAGGATGAAGTATCAATAAAGATAGTCTAGTATTCAAAAAATATTCACAGGTTTTGATAAATAATAAAAAACATTACCTGTGTATAATAATATAGAAAATAAGTTTCTTTTTGATAATACTAATGTAGGTTTTTCCTTTCAGTTTTTTTCTCCTCTTTCTAGAAAGAAAATAGCTAGCAAATTAGCTAAATACCTAGGGAAAAACGTTATCTCAGTAGGGAACAAAAGACAGATTAGATTCGTAGATGAAGCTATATATGTTTCACCTGATTTTGATGGTGGTCATAGAATGAATCGAATTGATACTGATCTTATGCCATATCATACAGGGATTCATACAATGCTTAAATGTATGAATTTTATTAATGAAATGGGTTTTACAAACGGTAGAACCAACATGGGAATCAAGGTTTCATTGAATGAAAGTGATTTGGATTTAAAATATAGATTAGAAGGTCTAAATAAATTTAAATACATATTAAATCTAAACGAGAACCAGATATTCAAATGGTGGCCTAATGTTGCTTCTGATAAACAAAAGATTCACCAAAGCAAAGCTATTTTCATTTACCCTAAACAGTTGTACTCAAGTAGACTAACGGGTTCTCTATTAGAGAAAGCTAATCCCATAGAATATAATTTTCCTGAATCTTCTAATTTTGGTACAGATTTTTCATCAATAGATAAAGGCTATATAGATATAAAGTATGCAGGTGGAAAAAATTATCAGAGAAAGAAAGAAGAAACAATAAATCTAATTAATTATACGTCTAAGCATCTATACGAAACCTTGAAGAATAATTTTTCTTTTGAGATAGATGAAAAAAGAAAGATAGAAAAATTACTTGAAAAATATCAGTATGTAATTGATTCTACAAAAGACTACAGCACTTTTAAATACAAATATCCAGATATTCATCTCCATGTTGATCTTAAGAAACATTCTTTTTTAATTGAATCAAACTATCAATCAATTAGAAATAAATTATTTGAATTGATATCATGTTGCGAGATGGAAAAAGCTGTCATTAATTACGATACCTCTAGAAAAAGAGTTCAGGTAAAGGACGCTAGGATAAAAAAAGGATTTTCACTAAGTAACATTGACTTTTTTAACTGTCACGTAGAGGCAGATGTAAGTGACTGTTTATTTGAACAATGTCATATTAGAAATTCTAACATAGCAAGAAGTGATCTATATTCTAATAATGATATAAAATATTCTAAATTATCTCATTGTACATACGGTGGTTATTTAAATGAGATAAAATCTTCTTCTATATACAGCGATTACAATAAGATAATAAACGCAGATTTAAAGAATTGTATTGTATTCGATGGTAATTTTTCACAAGAATCAACGATAGACGAAAAAACGGAATTAATAAACAAGTCGAGTAATAATTAGTCATGTTTTTCTAGAATAAATAAAAAAAATAGTAGGATTGATAAATGGCTATATATTCCAAACTTTCAAACGTAAGAAAATTAACTAATTCCAGTCTCGGTTCAATTATAGATGTATCAAATCTTAATTTTACCGATCTTTCTTCTGCTGTACTTGAATTTCTGAATAACGTTTCGTATAATGAGACGACTAATGCTATTGAGGGGCTAGATACTCTTAATACTAAATATATTAATGTATCTGATAACTTTAGTGTAAAACTAAATGGTGTTACTACATTTAACATTGATTCTCAAGGTAGAGCTGAAGGTAACTCTTTCTTGGTTGAAGTAGCCGAGGCAAAAAGATATCGACACACTGACTTTAATAATTGGCCTGACACGGGAATACCGGGTGAAATTATCTATACTGGAGTTCAAAATCAAAAACCTGATTTTGGAGAAGATTTCATTGGGTACCTAGATGGTAGAGGCTGGGTAAGCCTTACCGGAGGTGGTGGAGTTTTTTATCAACTAACTCTTTTAGAACAAATAGGAAGTCCTGGAATTCCAGACACGCCTGCTTCCGGAAGTGGTATTGTTTGGATAGGAGACCCTTTGTTAGCAACGGCGACTACTCCTACTACACAGGACATATATTTCACAGATGAAAATGGAAACATATTTAGTTTAACTTCTGGAAGCGGAGGTGGAGGAGGTTCTACTGTTTATTATGTTAGAACAACTAACTTTACGGCTAATGTAACCAAAACTATTACACATGCCCTAGGAACAGAGAGCGTTGTTGTTGATTTTATAGATGAAATAACCGGAGACAGAATAGATGGTCATATTGATAATTATGGATTAAATTCAATAGACGTAACTTTTACCCAGGATTTATCTAGAGTTAGAGTAGTTGTTCTTGCTGCAGGAGGCTCAGTAACGCCTGGTGGAGGTTCTTCTGTGTTTCATACAATTACTACAGATTTAACTATTCCTGAAAACACTATGTATGTGGTATGGGGAGACCTAACAATTGACCCAGGGGTAACGGTAGATAACGATGGAAGATTAGTGATAGTTAACGGTAATCTTATTAATAATGGAACGTATAATCAAGGAGTACCCGGTTCTTTAGAGTTGGTTAGCACTAGACTATCATATGTATTAAATCAAGGAAATACTACATTTGGTCAACATATACTTTGGACTAATCCAACTAATACTTGGACTCCCGGTGAATCTACAGTTGATATTGATTTACAAACAGATAACGCATACGTTACTAAGGAATGGGTAAATTCTAAAATAACAGCGAATAAAGCTGTTATTACTTTTACACCGGGAATTGCCGGTTCTGCTAACACTATTACACATGCTAGAGGAACAGAGGATATTGTTGTTCAGTTATGGGACCAGGTGACTGGAGAAGTAATATACGCCGACGTTGATAATGCAACAACTACAACTGTAGATGTTACATTTGGTGTAAATCCCGCAGGAAACGTGAAAGCGGTAATAATATAAAATAAATAAACTAAATAAGTTAGAATTGATATGCCATCAAAAACTACTAGAAAATACATAAACTTATCAGTAGATGAATTAATCATAGGAAACGGTTCATTTACTTTTCCAACCATTGACGGTTTATCAGGTCAAACACTCGTAACTGACGGCTTGGGAAACCTAACTTGGCAGACCCCTAGCGGAGGAGGTACGGTTACATCAATCTCAGCTGGAACTGGGTTAGATGGAGGAACAATAACTACTTCGGGTACAATTAGCCTTGCTAATACTGCAGTTTCACCAGGTTCATATACAAATGCTGATATAACAGTAGACGCTCAAGGTAGAATCACATCTGCGTCCAATGGTTCAACAGGAACTGGAACTGTTACTTCAATTACAGCGGGAATTGGACTAACGGGTGGAACAATAACTACAACAGGTACTATAGATTTATCTAACACTACGGTTAGTGCCGGTTCATATACGTTAGCTAATATAACAGTAGATGCTCAAGGTAGAATAACATCTGCTACTAATGGTTCTATATCTCTTTCGATTGGAGACCCTATTTTAGGAGGAACTACCGGAAGAGTTTTATATGAAGATGCTTCAAATCAATTAGCTGAAAGTTCTAATCTAAGTTTCGATGGCAATACCTTAGGAGTAGGTACTAGTTCTAGCCCCCTATGGAGATTACAAGCTAGTGGAACTAATGGGTATTTACCAATTAGCGCAACAGCTACAACGACAACTAGTTTACCGGAATCAAGAGCTATACAAGTCGCTAATACTTTAATAACGGGATGTGACATTACTGGAACCGAAGGTTTAGAAGGTATCAGAATGCAAACTCGTTGGTGGTCAGGAGGT
>Ga0181600_10001200_pt1 | contig 20202 bp, 21 predicted proteins | sample 041ome_2_FD_132982 | JGI IMG/M metagenome (GOLD analysis project Ga0181600, IMG submission 132982) | Coastal salt marsh microbial communities from the Groves Creek Marsh, Skidaway Island, Georgia - 041406US metaG (megahit assembly) | ecosystem: Environmental > Aquatic > Marine > Intertidal zone... | reverse complement strand
TTTCGAGAGGATCGCGACCCCGTTATAGCCCTTCATCCCGCGCATATGGCGATGGGGGTAGAGGTCGCTCAGGGCGTCATGGGGGAACAGCTCATCGACAACCTTGGTTTCCTGCAGGCAGACGATGTCCGGTGCGGCTTGTTTCTCAAGCTGTGCAAAGAGCGGCGCTCGCAGCCGCACCGAATTGATATTCCAGGTCGCGATCCGCACGGTTCGGTCCTAACGGACGGTGATTTCGATATCGCTCAGCCCGTCAATATGGCCGTGCATCTTGTCACCGGAGACCACCGGGCCGACGCCGTCCGGCGTGCCCGTGTAGATCAGGTCGCCCGGGGCGAGTGTGACCAGGCCCGAGAGATTGGCGATGGTTTCCTGCAGGTTCCAGATCATCAGCTTGAGATCGGAATCCTGCTTGGTTTCACCGTTCACCTTGAGCCAGATATTGCCTTCGGGGAAATGGCCCACTTCGGAAACCGGGTGGATGTCACCGCAGGGTGCCGACTGGTCGAAGCCTTTGCCCATATCCCAGGGACGGCCCTTTTCGCGATGAGCGATCTGGACATCGCGACGGGTCATGTCGAGGCCGGTCGCGTATCCATAGACGTGATCAAGTGCATCGGCTTCGCTGATATTCGCGCCACCTTTCCCGATCGCGGCAACCAGTTCCATCTCGTAGTGGAAATTGCTCGTCTGCGGTGGGTAATCGATGGTGCCGCCGGTCGGCACAATGGCGTCTGTCGGCTTGCAGAAATAGAAGGGCGGATCGCGCTCGTCGCCACCCATCTCCCGGATATGAGCGACATAATTTCGGCCGACGCAGAAAATACGGCGGACCGGGAAACGTTTGCTTTCGCCCACGACGGCGACGGACACCTCTTCGGGTGCCGGAATGACGTAATCCATCCCTGACCTCTTATGTGAAAATGTTTGTTACAGCCGTCTTTGTAGAGCGCCGGCTGGCTTCAGGCAACGTCGGCACCCAGCCCAATGCCAAGGCGCGCTGCTGCGCGCCGCCGCGCGGCATTCCCGAAGGCTTCAAACAAGGCGCGGTTGAAGGTGTGAGATTCGGTTCGGAATTCGGCATGCCATTGCACGCCGATCACAAAGCCGGGCGCGTCGGGTATCGAAATGCCTTCGACGACGCCGTCATCGCTCAAGGCTTCGACAACCGCGCCGTCCGCCACCTTGTTGAGTCCCTGGCCGTGGAGCGAGTTCACAATCACTTCACGACCCTCGATTCCGGCTGCTTCGGCGATGCTTGCAAACAGGCCGCCATCTGACAATGTCACCGGGTGGCGAGGGGCGAAGCGGTTCGCCATGGTGTCGGTCTGGGGCATGCGGTGATCGTTGAACCCCTCAACCTCCCAGAGATAGGGGTGCAGGGACCCGCCCATTGCCACGTTGATTTCCTGGATGCCGCGGCAGATTCCGAAGATCGGCAAACCGCGCTCGATCGATTTGCGCGCCAGCGGCAAGGTGGTGGAATCCCGCAACGGATCCCGCATGGTTTCCTGACGGAACGGCTCACCATCATAGTGATGGGGCTCCACATTGCTGCGCCCGCCGGTCAGGACCATACCGTCAAGCCGGTCGATCACATCATCAACGGGATAGTCACCGCCGTGTTCGGCATCGCCCATAGTGGGCACCAGCACAGCAATGGCGCCGCAGGCCTCAATAACCGAGGCGACGTATTTGTAGCCGGTCGCGAGCATATCGAAGCCGTTATAGTCCTTCAGTTCGGCATTCACGCCGATCAGCGGACGGATGGTGTCGTTGCGGGACATCGAAGACTCGTCAGAAAGGAACAGATCAATCCACAGAAATAACGGTGTTGGGATCAACGGTCGAGAACAATTCGTCCGGGTTCTTGAAGGTCACGCCAAACCGGGGTTCCATCAGGGCAACCTCGACCCGCGCGCCCTGCGCATCGATCACGCGCCACTTGGCCAGACGCAATGGATTGTCTTCGAATGTGAGCGAGACCGACCCGGAAGCCGGTGAATCTGTTTCGGCCACGGTCACGCGGAACGTGCTGGCGCCGCGTTCGAATTCGGTCACGGTCAGGTCACCACCAAGGACGATCGTGTCGTCGAGCAGGAACCCGGCCGGGGTCTCGCTGACCGGCAAAAAGGTCGTTTGCTGCAGCTCGGTGTCATGGAACATCAGAATAATGTCGCTGGCGACCATCAGCACTGGAATCGGGGGTGAATACTCGATTCGCAGATGCTGGGGCCGGTCGAGAAAGATTCGCCCTTCGGCGACCCCTTGCTCGGAAAACTGCAAAAACCGGCTTTCCATGGTGGTGAGGCTGTTGAGATAGGTCTCGATCCGCGCGATATCGGCCTGGTCAGCCTTGGAAAGCGTCGCGGGTATAGCGTCGGCCATGACGGTGGTGGGGCCAAACGCGACCGCAACCATCAAAGCGCCGGACAGCGCCCATGTCTTCAGATTGAACATGCCCTCAAGATAGGTTGTCGAAGACCAAACTGCGAGTGGCGATTTTGTGGCGGTTTAACCGCTAGCTGTGGTCGCTGACGAGAACCTCGCGCTTGCCGACATGGTTGGCCTGTCCGACAACACCCTCTTTTTCCATCTGTTCGATAATCCGAGCCGCCCGGTTGTAGCCGATCTGGAGATGGCGCTGGATAAAGCTTGTGGATGCCTTCTGCTCCCGGGCCACCAGCGCAATGGCCTGATCGTAAAGGTCGTCGCCGCTGCTCTCTGTCGGCTCGAACCCGGGAATGCCGTCGGCAGCGCCCTCGTCTTCGGTGACCTCCTCGAGATAGTCAGGTTCGCCCTGGGCTTTCAGGAAGGCGACGAGATCCTCGACCTCCGTATCAGCCAGGAACGGCCCATGGACACGGGTGATGCGCCCGCCGCCGGCCATGTAAAGCATGTCGCCCATGCCGAGAAGTTGCTCACCGCCTTGCTCGCCGAGAATGGTCCGACTGTCGATCTTGGTGGTGACCTGGAAACTGATACGTGTGGGCAGGTTGGCCTTGATTGTACCGGTTATGACATCGACCGAAGGACGCTGGGTGGCGAGGATCAGATGGATGCCGGCGGCACGTGCCATTTGGGCGAGGCGCTGGATGGCAGCCTCCACGTCCTTGCCTGCGACCAGCATGAGGTCGGCCATCTCGTCGACCACCACCACGATGAATGGCAACGGGTTCATGTCGAGAGGTTGTTCTTCGAAGACCGGTTTGCCGGTTTCCTCGTCGAACCCTGTCTGGACCTTGCGAGAGAGTATCTCACCCTTCTTGCGGGCCTCCTCGACGCGCTGGTTGTAACCGGCGAGGTTGCGGACGCCGAGCTTCGACATGGAGCGGTAGCGATCTTCCATTTCCCGCACGACCCATTTCAGGGCGACGACGGCTTTCTTGGGGTCCGTCACGACGGGGGAGAGCAGATGCGGAATGCCGTCATAAACCGACAGTTCCAGCATCTTGGGATCAATCATGATGAAGCGGCATTCCTCGGGGCGCAGGCGGTAGAGCAGCGAGGCGATCATCGAGTTCACACCGACGGATTTGCCCGAACCGGTGGTGCCGGCGATCAGCAGATGCGGCATGCGGGCAAGATCGACAGTGACGGGTTGCCCCCCGATATCCTTGCCCAGTGCGAGTGCCAGCCCTGCAGAGCTTTTCTCGAAGTTCCGCGACGAAAGCAGTTCGCGCAGATAGACGGTTTCGCGTGAGGCGTTGGGCAACTCGATGCCGATCACGTTCTGACCGGGCACGACGGCAATGCGGACAGACACCGCGCTCATCGATCGGGCGATGTCGTCGGCCAGACCGATGACACGACTGGTCTTGGTGCCAGGTGCGGGCTCGAGTTCATAAAGGGTCACAACAGGACCGGGACGGACCTGGACGATCTCGCCGTTGACGCCGAAATCCTGCAGAACGGATTCCAGCAGGCGCGCATTGGCTTCGAGGTTGTCATCCTTGGCGCGACCAATAACCCGTGCAGCCTCGTCGGCCTCTTCCAGCAGGTCGAGAGGCGGGAACTCATATTCGCCCCCCGGCTTTGGTAAGTCGAGTTTGCGCTGCTTGGCCTCTTCGGCGCGCTTGCCGGGTTTGGGCTTGGGCGCACGCGGCGCGACCCGGCGTGACTGTGGCTCTTCGAATTCGTCCTCCACGTCGTCAATCTGCTCATTCGCGATAGGGCGGCGGGCCGGGGCGGATGTGGGCTCCAGCCGAGGCTCTTCCCGAACAGCGCCGCGTTCAGAAATCAGGCGGCGAACACCACTGGCGCCACGACGGGTCGCATCTGCACCCTGGCGTGCGGACCAGCCTGCACCCTGCGCGCCGACACGGATGCCGCCTGCCACACCGCGACCCATGCCGCGCCATTCGGTGCGGGTCAGGCCAAACGCCACGAACAGGAAGATCGCCGCGAAGGGCGCAATGGTGATGGCCAGAATGGATGGCGCGATGCCAAACCCTGCGACCCAACCTGCGGTCGGATTGAAAGTCAGGGCCCCGAAGGTGCCGCCAAGGCCGGCGCGAATGGGCCATCCCGACGGTACGGGTGCGTGCTGCAGCGCAAAAGCAGCCAGACACATGGCGAGCAGCAGACAAAGTACCCGCAGGCCTGTGCGATGGATCGGCAGGTGGCGGACCAGTCGGGTGCCCCAGGCGAGGAAGACAAGTGCCGGCAGGATCGCGACGATCCCGAATGCCTGAAGTGACAGATCGGCCAGCGTGGCCCCGGTCGGTCCCAGCAGGTTCGTTGCCGTTTGTCCGGTGGCGTTGTTCAGAGATGCATCAAGGCTGTTGTAGCTGATCAGGGCCAGCGTGAGAGCTGTCGCAATCGAGAGCAGGCCGAGCCCTGTAATTTCGAAGGCGCGCCGGTGCAGGAATTCGCGTACCGGATCCGGCAGGAAAGTCAGGCGCTGGGCCAATCCGCGGGCCATGCCGCGCAGGTGTCCAGATTGTGTTCTTGCAGCCATCGGGTTCGTCTTTCGTCTGCGTCGCGTTATTCGGGTCAGGAATCGAGTGTATTGAGGAGTCGCGTGATGGCGTCACGCGTGGTGTCGAGATCGTGTACCAGCGCCATGCGGATATAGCGCGCGCCGGGATTGGAGCCGTCATCGTTGTTCTGTGCGAGATAAGCACCGGGCAGAACGCGCAGCCCGGCCTCGGTCCAGAGCTTGTAGGCGGCCGCCTCGCTGTCCGTGACATCGAGCCAGAGATAAAACCCTCCGCCGGGTCGGAACGCGCTGAACTTGCCGTCGAGCATGTCCAGGGCGAGGTCGAATTTGGCACGATAAAGCTCGCGGCTGGCCTCGACATGGGCTTCGTCGCGCCACAAGGCCGTTGATGCATTCATCACTGGCAGGGGCACTTGCGCGCCGCCATACTGGCGCAGGCGCAGCAACAGACGGATCAGTGCCGGATCGCCGGCGACAAAACCCGATCGAAGCCCGGGCACGTTCGAGCGTTTGCTCAGGCTGTGAAAGACGAGTGTGTTGGCAAAAGGGTTTTCGCCGCCGATCTCGCGGCAGGCATCAAGCAGCCCCGGCGGTTTCTCGCCGGTGTAGATTTCCGAGTAGCACTCGTCGACGGCGAGTACGAAGTCATGTTTGCGCGCAAGCCCGATGGCATTCTTAAGTTGGGCCATGGTCGCGACAGACCCCTGGGGGTTGGCCGGTGTGTTGATATAGGCCAGCGCTGCGCGGGAGAGATCTGCTTCGGCGACCTGATCAAAATCTGGCTGGAAACCGGTATTGGCACCGGCGGGCATGTAAACCACGTCCGCCCGGGCCAGCGCGCCGCCGCCAACATAGACCTGATAGAACGGGTTGGGCATCAGCACGGCAGGTGTGTTGCCGTTCTTGTTTGTTGGGACAGACAGCAGCGCGGCCATGAACAGGGCTTCACGCGTCCCTGCGACAATGGCGATGTGCTGACCGGGATCGATGGTACCGCTGTCCAGATCGTATCGCGTCTCAAGCCAGTCTGCGATGGCGCGTCGCAGCTCTTCAGGTCCGTTGGGGGGCGGATACCGGCCCCATTCGGACATATCCTGCGTGAGCAGGGGTCCGATGAACTCTGGCGCAGCATGTTTAGGTTCGCCGATCTGCATATGGATGGGCGTCATGCCGGCAGGCGGTTCGGTGGTTCCGAGCAATGCCCGGAGCCGGTCGAACGGATAATCAGTGAGCGAGTCGAGTATATCGTTGTGCATGCCAGGGTCGCCGTTTTCGCCAAATCGCGGCGCGAAATCAGAAAAACACTATCAGAGTCATGCAGTTGTATCCACAAGCTAATAAATCACTCAAGAAAAATGCTTGCAGACCAAGTGAATCAGGCATGAATCTGCTGGCCTCAAGCATCACATGAGGAGAAAGAAAACTGATATATCCAGTGAATTCAATAGGTTCGATAATGTCGTGAGATTAGAGGTGTGATTGTCATTGTTCAAAGAAAAAGGGCCCGGCGATAAACGCCGGGCCCAGTTTATAGGGAAGGTTGAAGTAAAGTTCGTTTAGGAACGCTGCGAACCGCGTCCGAACTCCGGATAGGCTTCGAGGCCGAGCTCGACCATGTCGAGACCGATATCCTCGTCCTCTTCGCTGACCCGGATGCCCATCGTGTATTTGAGCACCAGCCAGACGATCGAGCTTGTGATGATCACGAAGGCCGCAATCGACACGATGCCGATGATCTGTACACCCAGCATGCCGGCACCGAAGATGCCAACCGCAAGCGTGCCCCAGATGCCCGCCACAAGATGGACCGAGATGGCGCCAACCACGTCGTCGATCTTGAGCTTGTCGAGCAGCGGGATCGCGATCACGACCAGGATGCCACCAATTCCGCCGATGATGATCGACATGAAGTGGTTGGTCAGGTCCGGACCCGCTGTGATCGAGACCAGACCGGCCAGGGCGCCGTTGAGCGCCATGGTCAGGTCGACCTTCTTGTACATGATCTGGGTCATCAGCATGGCCGCCACGACACCGCCCGCAGCTGCGAGATTGGTGTTGGTGAAGACAATGGCCATGGCCGTGGCATCGAGAGCCGAACCCAGCGCCAGCTGAGAACCGCCGTTGAAGCCGAACCAGCCGAGCCACAGGATGAACGTGCCCAAGGTGGCGAGCGGCAGATTGGCGCCCGGCATCGGGTTCACGCGACCGTCGGGACCGTACTTGCCCTTACGTGCGCCGAGGATCAAAGCCCCGGTCACCGCGGCCCAGCCGCCAACCGAGTGGACAATGGTCGAGCCCGCGAAGTCGGAGAAGCCCATTTCTGCGAGCCAGCCGCCGCCCCATGTCCAGGAGCCCTGGATCGGGTAGATGATGGCGGTCAGGACGATCACGAAGATCAGGAACGGCCAGAGCTTGATGCGCTCTGCCAGTGTTCCCGACACGATTGAGGCCGCCGTGGCCACGAAGACCATCTGGAAGAACCAGTCAGAGGCAACGGAATATCTGCCGCCGACGACTGCATCGACCATCTCGCTCGTGGCTTCTTCTGCACCCAGCAGGGTCAGTTCAGCATCGCTCGGGTTGTAGAACAGTGCGAAGGAGCCGATGTAGCCGCTGACGTCGGTGTACATCAGGCTGTAGCCCACCAGATAGAACATGATGCCCGCAATTGAGTAGAGCGCGATGTTCTTGAGGCAGATTGTTGCTGTGTTCTTGGAGCGGACCAGTCCGGATTCCAGCATGGCAAAGCCAGCTGCCATCCACATCACCAGCGCGCCATTAAACAGGAACGAGAAGGTGTTGAAGACGTAGGCGGTTTCCGGGTCGACCGCCGCCATGGCGGGAACGGCCGCAAACATAACAGCCGCCGCAGCGAACAGGCCCGCGACTGCTTTTTTGGTATGACGAAACATTTTTCGAATAACTCCCTTTGCCTAGAGCGCTTCGGCGCCGGTTTCGCCGGTGCGAATCCGCATTGCGCTTTGCACGTCCACGACGAAAATCTTGCCGTCGCCGATACGGCCGGTGTTGGCCGCCTTGGCGATGATTTCGACAACGGAATCGGTCTGTGCGTCGTCAACGACGACCTCGACCTTCACCTTGGGCAGAAAACTCACGGCGTATTCTGCGCCGCGATAGATTTCGGTCTGCCCTTTTTGGCGTCCGTATCCTTTAACCTCGGTTGCTGTGAGACCCTGAACACCAAGTTCAGTAAGTGCCTCACGCACCTCATCTAGTTTGAACGGCTTGATGACCGCCATGACCAGCTTCATGTATGCCCCCTTTTGCGCGAGCCAGTGGCCGCATCCGACGATTCGGGTGCGGGTTTGCAACGAGTCCAATTCAAGACTCGTGCCATCCAGCGTTGGGACTTAAGTTATTGTTTATATTTAATAGTTTTGGGGGCGGCAGGAATTTTGCATATTTAATGTGCACATTCAGTTAGCACTAAAATCAAAGTGCACAATATTTGTGCACAATATTTGTGCTTTTGTGCCGCATGGACATGCAGGGTTTGTCGCGCGATCTTCTGGTTATGCATAAAACACCCGCTCAAACCCAGACCTTCGAGGCCATTGTCATTGGAGCCGGCATGGCCGGTATGACGCTCGCCCATGCGCTGGCATCCGCTGGCATCGAGGTCGTGGTTGTCGACCGCGCAGATCCAGCCGGCATGCTCGAGGCGGGGCATGACGGGCGGACAACGGCCATTGCAGCGGGCAGCGCCAGTGTGCTCCGGGGGATTGGGTTATGGGATTCCATCGGGGTCCACGCTTGCCCGATTGAGACAATCCGGATCAGCGATGGTGATTCTCTGATGTTCCTGCATTTTGATCATCGGGAGACCGGCGATGTCCCGCTCGGTCACATTATCGAGAACCGCTTGATCCGGCGTGCCTTGTTCAGCCACGCCGCCAAGCGCCCCGACCTGACAGTCATGGCCCCCGCCAGAATTGCCGAAATTGATCGTGGAGAGACCGGCGTCACAGTTCGGTTGGCAGACGGTGCGGAATTGCGCGCCCGGGTAATATTTGCTTGCGATGGTCGGGGGTCAGAGACCCGGCAGGATGCCGGAATTAAGACCACCGAGTGGCGTTACAATCAGTCGAGCTTTGTCTGCTCGATTGCACATGAACATCCGCATCAGAATATCGCCCATGAACGGTTTCTCCCCGGAGGGCCCTTCGCGCTGTTGCCGATGACGGATCTGCCGAGCCCGGTGAAAGGACTGCGGCATCAATCCTCCGTTGTGTGGAGCGAGTCGAATGATCTGGTCCCGGCCATTCGTGATTTGGACGATGCCGGATTTACCAAGGCGCTTGGCCGATGTGTCGGTGGGTTCCTTGGCGAGATCGCGCTTGCCAGCCCGCGTTTTGTCCATCCGCTCGGTCTGAGCCACGCGCTCCGTTACACCGATCAACGCCTGGCGCTGGTGGGAGATGCTGCGCACGCCATTCACCCGATCGCGGGCCAAGGCCTGAATATGGGTATCCGTGATGTGGCAGCTCTGGCGGAAGTGGTGGTGGATGCACGTCGATTGGGCCGGGACATCGGAGATCCCGACATTCTCTCGAACTATGAGCGATGGCGTCGGGTCGACAACATGATGCTGACCGTCACCACCGATGGTCTGACGCGGTTGTTTTCAAATGATATCGCGCCAATCCGCGCTGTGCGCGATCTCGGTCTTGGCGTGGTCAATGCGACACCACCGGCCCGCCGCTTCTTTATGCGTCACGCCATGGGCGTTGTCGGGGATCTGCCAAGGCTGGTGCGTGGCGAAGCGCTTTAGGGATCGCGTGAGAGGTTTCGATCTTTGAGATCCTCAAGGTAACGCGCCCACCAATCAGCGTGTTTCACGCCCATCTCATGCAGATACGCCCAGCTGAACAGGCCCGTGTCGTGCAAGTCGTCGAAATGGATTTGCACGGCGTAATTCCCGACGGGTTCGATTTTCATGATCCCGATATGGCGCCGTCCGGCAAGGATTTTGCGCTCGTCGGCGCCATGGCCCCGGACTTCGGCGGAAGGGCTGTAGACACGCAGGTACTCGGCGGGCAACACGAAGCGTGTGCCGTCGTCAAAGGCAACGGTCAGGCTTTTGCTGTCCTTGCTGTAACGCAGTTCGGTTGCATGCACGTTATGTTCGCTCACGCTGAATCCGCATCGAGCTCGCGGGCTTCCTCGGCCAGCATGATCGGAATTCCGTCGCGGATGGGATAGGCCAGACCGGCTTGCTTGCTGATCAGTTCCTGCGCGTCCGCGTCATAGACGAGAGGGCCCTTGGTCAGCGGGCACACCAGAATTTCCAGCAGCTGGGGATCAACGGTTGTGGCGGCGGGCGAAGTCATGGCGCGTCCTCAGTTCAAAGCGGTGGTGCCGTTGTCATTGTCGGCACGCAATGCGGCTTCGATGAATCCAATCAGCAGTTTGCATTGCTGGGCGAGATTTTCGCTTTCCAACAGCACTTGTTTTTCCGCCGGATCAAACGGACAGACCATGGCGAGTGTTGTGATCAAACGCTCGTCGGGCGTTTTGACGAGCGAGTCCCAGTCAGCTGCTATGTTCTGGAGCTCGAAATATCCCTTCAGACTCGTGAGCAATCGCTCGCGTTCGACAGGTGTATCCGGGACAGGCTTGAGATCATCTACAAATCGGCTGTAATCCGGAGTGATTCTGCGATAGCCGTCGCGTTGCTCCAGTTCGTCAGTAATATCGAAGCGGCACAGCCCGCGCAGCTCAATCATGTAACGTCCGTCATCGGTTTCCTCGAAAACCCGGATGCGACCGATACAGCCCGTTCGATAGAGATTTGTGCCGTCGGGAGCGCTGAGCCCGGCCACACCGTCGGCGGCGGGCTGGACGATTCCCATCATGCGATTGCCGGCAAGCGCGGAATCGACCAGGGCCAGATAGCGCGGTTCATAGACGTTCAGGGGCAAGGTCCCGCGCGGCAGCAGCAGCACACCATTGAGCGGGAATAACGGCAGCTCGTCTGGCAGGGCAATTGCGGGTGCGTCTCCGGTCATGAAAACAGCACGGAAGATAATTTGCGCCGACCCGAGGCCGTGAGGGGATCGGTCGGGCCAAGTGCTTCGAAGATCTTCAGGAGCTCTGTGCGCGCGGCATCTTCGTTCCAGTCGCGCTTGCGGCGAATGATTTCCACCAGAGAATCGATGGCCGCCTCGGCATCGTTTGTGGCGAAGGCCGCAACAGCAAAATCGAAGCGGGCCTGGTTGTCGGCCGGGTCGGCCTCGACTTTGGCGCGCAGCGCGTCGATTTCTCCGGCCATCGCGCTGCCGGCTTCTGCCAATTCGAGGGCCGAGATGGCACCTGTGAGTTCATCGGACTTGAGGGCTTCGGGACTGGCCTGGTTTGCGATCTCGCGCGCTTTGTCGGTTTTCCCGGCTTTCAGATAGGCGCGAATCATGCCGGTCAGGGCCCGGATGTTGTCTGGCTCATGGTTGAGCACCTGTGCGTATAGCGCACCGGCATTGGCGATATCGTCGGCGGCGAGGGCCGCATCTGCTGCATCGAGCGCTTCATCAAGGGGTGATGGTCCGGCTTCGGCTGCACCGCCGTGTTTCTGAATGAGCGCATCGACCCATGCCTGCACCTGACTTTCGGGCAAAGCGCCCTGAAAACCATCTACCGGTTGGCCGTCTTTGAACGCGTAGACTGTCGGGATCGACTGGATTTGGAGCTGTGCGGAAATATCCGGGGCTTTGTCCACGTCGATCTTGACCAGACGGACCGCTCCGCCGGCGTTCTGGACGACTTTTTCGATGATGGGCGTAAGAGTTTTGCACGGGCCGCACCAGGTCGCCCAGAAGTCCACAATGATCGGAACCTCGCGGGACGCTTCGATCACATCGGCCATAAAACTGTTCTGGTCGGAATCCTTGATCACCGCTGCGCCACCGGCGGCCGGTACAGGTGCATTGGCGTCTGTGACGATGGGGTCCATGGCGTCCACTCTCTTCGTGCAAATTTATTGGTTGTTGGCCAGAAGATGGAGCCTTCGGCCCAGTGTATCAAGTCCCGTATCCCGGCGGATGCCGCATAACTGGTGTCAGGGCAGATCAATCAGCTGTGGCGGATGACCGCATGCATCGAGAAATCGCACCAGTTCGTCCCGCCCGATCGCGGCTGTGGCCTCGTTGTGCAGCGGATGGGCGTTGATCGGGTTCTGCTCCAGAACGCTGCGGGCCAGCACCATTGTGACGACAGCTTCCACGTCATTTAGTACAGCGAAGGGCGTCACTGAGCCGGGTTTGACACCGAGGGACGTCTCGAGAAGTTCAGCGCTGCCAAAGCTCAGATTGCCGCGCGCACCGAGAATATGGCGTAAAGCCTTGAGATCGACCGAGGCATCTTCCGGCACTGTGACCAGCCATTGGCTGCGCTTTTTGTCGCGCAAAAAAAGATTCTTGATGTGGCTCCCCGGCATGGCCCCGCGCAGGGCCCGGGATTCCTCCACCGTGTGCAGCGCGGGGTGGCGGTGCATCGCGATCTCGATGCCAAGATCGGCCAGTCGAGCGAGCAAAGGGGCCTCGATTTGGTGTGCTTTTTCCATGTACGGGGTATAGCGCTTTTGCCAATACGACGGAATTGTCACATGACCCCTTGAAATCATGTGCCGGTTGCGGTTATGTCCCGGTCACGACGCGGGAATAGCTCAGTGGTAGAGCATCACGTTGCCAACGTGAGGGTCGCGAGTTCGAATCTCGTTTCCCGCTCCAATAGACGAAGGCCCGGCTGCATGCAGCCGGGCCTTTATCTTTGGGATCTGTTGCGCCGCGTCAGGCGGCGATCTTCTCCAGAATATTCTGCGGTGAAGACATGCCGTAGGGGTCGGCCTCGCAATTGTCTTCAAAGCCGGGCTCCTCGAACCACTGCTCGACAACGCCATCATTGATGACGGCGGCATAGCGCCAGGAGCGCATGCCGAAACCCAGATTGTCCTTGGCCACCAGCATGCCCATCTTGCGGGTGAATTCGCCCGAGCCATCGGGAATGACTTCGACGTTCTTGAGGCCCTGCTGACGGCCCCAGGCGTTCATGACAAAAGCGTCGTTTACGGAGATGCAGTAAATTGTATCGATACCGTTCTGCTGAAATTCGCCATGCATTTTTTCAAAATCGGGAAGCTGATAGGTCGAGCAGGTGGGCGTAAATGCGCCCGGTAGCGAAAACAGGATCACACGTTTCCCGGCGAACAGGTCGTTGGTTTTTACCATCTCCCAGCGATAGGGGTTGTCGCCGCCGATGGAATCATCGCGTACGCGGGTCTTCAGGGTTACGTTGGGGGTTTTCTTGCCGATCATCGTGTTGCTCCGTGGGCGGTGTGTGCCCGGTTGTTTATTAGAATAATTCTAATATAGGGCGCCCGGATCAATTTCAAGTGCTTTTTGGAATTATTCCAATATGTAGGTGAGGTACTACGGTTTTTGGGATTTTGGTGGCAAGATTGATGAGAATGAATGGCTCTGTCCGGGCCAGATGGAGAAAATGATATGCGCGAAGAAACACTGAAAGTGACCACACCGGATGGTGAAATGAGCACCTTCCTTGTCCAGCCGGAATCCGGGGGACCTTTCGCACCAGTCGTCCTTTTCATGGATGTCTGGGGTATTCGTGAACAGCTGTTTGACCTCGCCCGTCATATCGCCACCGTCGGGTATGCCGTTGCGGTGCCAAATATGTACTACCGCATGGGCGATATGCATTTTGACTATCGTCGTCCCGATGGAAGTACAGCCTCGCTCAAGGATTTGCCGGAAGCCGATCAGCAGCGCATTCAGGAATTTCGGCTTCACCTGTCTGATGAGATGGCCGTCGCTGATGCGGGCGCGCTGATGGCGCGTCTTGCGGAGGAAGAAACGCTTCGCAGTGATGTTGCGGGCTCTATTGGCTACTGCATGGGCGGGCGCCATGTGCTGCGTGTTGCGGCAGCTTATCCGGGTCTGTTCCGCGCGAATGCCAGCCTGCATCCGACCCGCCTGGTGGTCGAAGGTTCAGATTCACCCCACCGGGACGCCGGCAACATCCGAGGAGAATTTTATGCGGGGTTCGGCGCGGAGGATCACTACACGCCGCGCGATGTCATTGCGGGGGTGCGTGCGGCCTTCAACGGCCAACCCGCGATCTATTCCGACACGGTGCATGCGGGTGTCGCCCACGGATATGCCATTCCGGACCGGGACGTTTATAACAAGCATGCAGCCATGCGCGACTGGGAAATCATCTTCGCGATGTATGACAGAGTCCTGCGCGGGCGTTGATAGCGCTGTCTATTTCTGGACGGCAATCTTGTCCTGCATGGGTTTGCCCATGAAGTCGATCTTGCCGATCTGAACACCCTCCGCACGCAGCAGGTCGTAAGCCGTCGTGATGTGAAAGAAAACCTGCGGGTTGGCGAAATGCACCAGATGTTCAAGTGCACCGTATGTCAGATCTGCCAGACGCGTCTTGACCAGAACTTCACGATTGGGGTCGCCGTCAAATTGATCGGCGTGCAAGCTTCCAAGAAATGAAAGTGTTCCCGCGATCCTTGCCTGTGCACTCGCGATATCGGTGTCCGGCTCCATATCGACCTCAGGTGCATCAACACCGGCCAGACGGGCTGCAGCATTGGCCGCATGGACGCAGGCCTGACGAATTTGTTCTGCAAGAGAGAGCATGTCGGGCGCGAACCGTCGTTGCATCAATTCGGTTTCATCAAGGCCGGCTCCGCTGGCAAATTCTGCGGCACGACCAAGGATCGTATCCAGGCTGGTGAGCATTTGCTGATAGGTGGGAACGGAAATGGCGTACATGGAAATGGACATAATCTGTTTTCCTGCTGGGCTGGGTTAGTCGAAACTGAAACCAATGGTGCGGCAACGGAAATAAAGCCCGCCATCCTGAACAACAAGGCTGAGCATCATGTCGTCACCTTCGTTGTGATGTTCATGAAGTTCGGCCGGCGGCGTGATCATCAATGCATATTGTTGCCAGTCGAGGCGATTGCCCTCTATCACCGAGTACACATCTTTTGATTGGATCGGCAGGGTGAGTGCCACGGAATTGTGCCGATGGGGTCGCTGGACGTTGTGCGCATCGAGAGAGTTCATTGCCAGCTTTATGGTCGGATGAGCTGCATCGGCATTGCCCTCCCGTTCGCTGGTCAGGTGCAGTGCCAGTCCCGCGACATTCGGGTCGGCTTTCTGGATGTCCCGGACCTTGTCCATCTGTGTGCGGATATCGGCAAGCGGATAGCGGACCGCTTGTGTTGGTGCATCTTCGGGTTTGGGCGTGGCAAGGCTGTGAAAGGCCAGTTCAGGTTCGTTGGTGAACAGGATGAGAACGGCATCATCAGCTTCGGTGGTGAGATGTGTTTCCCCGCCTCCTGGCAATGAGAAGACATCTCCGGTCTGCCAGTGCAGTGTTTCATTGCCTTTGGTCGCGGATCCGGTGCCCGCAATCACATAGTAGAATTCGCCGCTGGCGCGGAAGGTGCCAGACAAGGTCTCTCCGGCATTGATCCGCGCATATCGCGCGAGCATCAAAGGCGTTGTAGCGGGTTCGTTGAGGCCGATCGTCTTGCCGATATCCAATGCGATCCAACCCGTTGGTGCATTGTCCGCAGTGGCCTGGGCCAACTCGTCAGCAAAGATATGTTGTGGAATGCTCGGGCGTTCGACCTTGAAGATATTTGCTGGGCTGTAATAGCGCGCACGTGCCACGAAGGCGTCGTCATCCTGACTCGTCTGCGGTGTTGCACCGTCCATTTCGATCCTCCCGTTTCGGATTCAGACTCTAGTCCAACAACGCGCCGGGACCAATGGACTTGACCCCGCGCCTTGCGCCCCGTTCACTCGGGGTGGGGAGTTCCAAAATGATCGAAGCCACTGCGAGTAATTTTTCTGTATTGCCCGACCTCATGGCCCGGGCAGAGGCGATTGTGCCATCACTGGTCGCGCGCGGGTTGGAAACCGAAACCTCGCGACGGGTGCCAGACGCGAATATCGATGAATTGAAAGCTGCTGGTCTGCATCGTATTTGTCAGCCCGCGCGCTTTGGCGGGCATGAAGCGACGCTGAACGAAGCCTGTGATTTGGTCGCGATGTTGTCACGTGGTTGCGCTTCGACCGGGTGGGTGACGGGCGTCTACACGGATCATCAGATACTTGTTGGCATGTTCAACCCTCAGGCTGCGGACGATGTCTGGGGGGACAACCCTGATGCAGTTGTCTCGGCGGGATTTACACCATCGGGCACCACGGAAGCCGTCGATGGTGGCTGGGCCCTGACCGGTGAGTGGGGTTGGGCGAGCGGTTGCGATCATGCGGACTGGCTGATCCTGGTCACCCTGCTTCCCAGCGGTGAAGCAGGCCAGAAGGAGCCCAATTATTGTCTCGTTCCCCGTGCGGAGGTCTCCATCGCCGACGATTGGCAAGTTATGGGCCTGGCAGGAACGGGCAGCAAAACGGTCTCCGCCGAGAACGCCTTTGTTGCTGCTCACAGAACGTTGCCGCTTCGCCTGGCTGCTGGCGGTGGTGTGGTGCGTGGCCAGACCGATGCCCCGGCGTTGTACCGGTTGCCGCATTCGCCCTGCGTGCCATTTCTGCTGGTGGCGCCATCTTTGGGGATTGCCGAAAGCCTCCTGGAGTTGGTGACCGAGGAAATGAAAACCCGGGCGTCGCGCGGGGTCACTATTGGTGATTATCAAAGCCTGCAACTGCATATTGCGGAATCCGCCGCGGAGATCGACAGCGCCCGCCTTCTGATGATGCGTGACACGCAGTCGGCGATGGCGGCAATGAATGAAGGGCGTGAGCTGACGCTTGCTGAGCGGTCACGCAATCGCCGTGATCATGCTTATGTGGTTCGCCTGTGCCGCCAGGCGGTGGACCGGCTGTTCACGGCTATGGGCGGGCAGGGTATCTTTCTCGACAATGTCGCCCAGCGGAAATTTCGTGATATTCATGCCATGAGTGGGCATCTGGCGCTGAATTGGGACATCGCAGGCACGACCTATGGTCGTGTGGCACTCGGCCTCGAACCGCAAGCACGGCTGATCTGATGTTCTACGAAAACCACACCACACTGGAGATCATCGCGCAGTTGATGATCGCGACCCTTTTTGTCGGCACCTTGTTGATCAATGCGACGACCAAGGTCAAACAACATGCTGATCGTATGGCCGCGATGAACCTACCCATGCCTTACGTTACGCTTTGGGCCGGGTTTGCGTTGCAGGCCGTTGGCGGCGCGATGGTGGCCGCCGACTGGCATACAGATATCGGGGCGATCATCCTGGTCGTTTTTACGGTGCTCGCGAGCGCAATTTTTCACCGCTTCTGGCTCATGGACGACCCCCTGCGTCGCCACATGCATCTCTCGATACTGTTTTCCAATATCGCGGTGGTCGGCGCGTTGTTACTGCTGATCTAGCGGCCCTTCGCCATCTCCAGATATGTCGTGTCGATGTAGTGTTCGGCCCCGTGCAGGTCATCGGGGGCGGGGCCGAACTCGGCGCGCAAATCGAGGACCGTCGCGATGCCGGGCATGTCGAAGTTTCCCTCGCGTTGAAACCCGGTTTTCGGGTCAAGGAATACCTCACAGGCCGCGTTGGCGACCTCGCGGGACATCTGGGGCATGTTGGCGGTGATCAGGTCGAGTGATTCCTCCCGATTTCCATCCTCGAAGCACCAGTTTACCGCTTCGAGATAGGCGGCGATAAACCCGGCGAGTGTCTCGGCATTCTCTTTGGCCCAGGCGATACGTGCACCGCCCACCAGGCCCTGATAGCTGTCGAGCACGTCGCTGGCCCGCGCGAGGATATGGTGCCCCTTGGACGCCCCCAGAACCTCGAACGGCGTGACCTGCAAGGTCCCCTTTTGCTCGGGGTGCTCCATCATGGCCTGCCAGCGTTGCAGCACACCGCCGGTCGACATCCATTCGATTTCCTTTTCTTCATCGATGCCGTTCAGGGCCAACATGCGGCGCAGCACAAACGCGAATCCGGTGGTCATGGCATCCACGGTCAGGATCTTGCCGCGTAAATCTTCGAAGCTCTGGATATCGGGCTGGACGACAAGTCTCAGGAAGGCATCGTCAGATCCCATGAAGGCAAAGAAATCCGTGTCACCCTCAGCCGGGACTTCGCCCTGTTTTTCGCGATAGGCAATGATGTTGTCGATCGCGGTCATCGCAATGTCGAACTTGCCCGCGGCCAGGCCGGTCAGCTGTTCCACAGAATTGGGGGTCATAACCAGTTCGGTCTGGATGTCGCGCGCAGCAAACATGCCGTGAGCCGCTCCGGCCCAGAGCGGCAGATTGATGGCTCCTGGGAACACATTGATGATGAGTTTCTGCATGGTTCTTCCCCCCTTTTAAACCGCGTTCTGCGGTGCGCCGTCATATTGCGGTTTGCGCGATGCGCGAAAAAGCGTTTTGTTGTCAAATAATGACTGATCGCGTGACAATTTCCTATGATGGCAGCAACACGATTGTGGTGTTGCCGGGGCGTGCACTGCGCCTGAGTGGCGAAACCTATCCGCTGTTCCGTCCACCTGATCCGGCGAGCGTGGCTGATCCGGGCGACTGCATCGATTTCCTCAAAGCCCTGCATCTCAGCCTGTGCCCGGTGTTCAACATTAGACTGCGGCGCTGGATGGGGCGATATTTTGATGCGGTGTTAGCGCAGGTGGATGCCCGGGCGGATTCTCTGGCGCCGATCGCGGGTCTGGACCCGATGGTCTCACACCGTGCCTGGAGCTACGGCGCCCACCGGCCCTTGTCGAATGCATCCTTCGAATGGGAGGGGGTTCAGCACGAGGTACCGGTCCTGCTTTGGTGCGCAGACGGTCCGCTGGCGATCCGCTTTGAGGCGAGCGCGGCCCCGGATGGAATTCGGACGGTGATGTTTGGAGACGCAGATCTGGCCGCTTCGGACGAGGAATTTCTGGGCCAACTGGGCGACGACATTGCTGAATACTGGCGCGATGTCGCCGCCCCGCGGCACCCGTTTGTGCGCAGCGCCCTTTCGGGGCTGCGCGGGTAACGGGTCAGATGTTGAGTTCGAGGCAGTAGAGCCCACCGGCATGCCGGTCGACGCAATAGACGATCCGGTTTTCATCCACATAGACGTCGTTGATCTGTGCCGTGGCGACCGGTGAATTGTCCGGCTTGGGCGGTACGAAGTACGCGACCTCCTTGGGCTGCAGCGGATCCTTCAGATCAAAGACCCGCAGACCACCATTGAAGAACGTACCGAAGATCAAATCATCGGACTGGAAGGACGGCCCCGGACGGTTTTCATGCAAGTTGTGGGCACCAAAGCGACCGCCACGGTTGCGGAAATCGTCGAGCGGCGGCATCGGCAAGGTCGCAATCGGGACCATATTGTCCTCCTTGCGGGCGTCGACCACCCAGGCCAGTTTCGGCCAGTCGAGGGCATCGTCTTTGACGCTTTCATCGGTGACGATGAGGATGTCCTTGCTGAACAGCGGCAGCACTGTATGGGCAAACCCCGGATAGGGGGGATGCGGGTTCCATTCGCCGAGGACCTTCGGGTCGGACTTATCGGAGATGTCCATGATGAAGGTACCGCCGTCGAGATAACCGAGATACATGCGGTCGGGACGCTGCGGGTAGACGTTCGTGTTGTGGGCGCGGAAGCCGGAATCAATATCCGGGTGGCGCGGGGGCGGCGGCACGTTGTCACCTTCTCGGGTGCCAGGATACCACCAGCGGCCGACTTCCTCGGGCTTGGTGGGGTTGCGGACATCGATGCAGCGATAGAACTGGTCATCCTTCGGGTTGGTCGGGACGAAGTCGTCCGAACCGCCCGCGAAATGGACATACTCACCATCGGCAAACCAAAGCTGATGGACACCGCGCGAATGCGGGCCGGAGCAGTCGAAGAAGGAAATCGATTTCGGATCCTCGGGATTGGAGAGATCGAACAGCTCGACGCCCACCTTTTCCATGTTCACGCCCGGTGTCTGGTAGGCAACGGCCATGATGTCGCCGGTCACCTCGAGAGAATTCGAGCGCATTTCCATCACCGGAAGATCGGTCTGGCAGATGACTTTCGGGTTGCGTGGGTCGCTGACATCAACGCCTGTGAAGTTCTTCGGGGCAGATTCATGGGCGAGCCATATGATCCGGCGACCGTCGGGCGCGACCTGCATGGCCATGCCTTCACCCATGCCACCAAAGCCGACAAGCGTGTCCTGGGACAGCAATGTCATATTGTGAATTTCTTGACT
>Ga0181600_10001197_pt1 | contig 20215 bp, 22 predicted proteins | sample 041ome_2_FD_132982 | JGI IMG/M metagenome (GOLD analysis project Ga0181600, IMG submission 132982) | Coastal salt marsh microbial communities from the Groves Creek Marsh, Skidaway Island, Georgia - 041406US metaG (megahit assembly) | ecosystem: Environmental > Aquatic > Marine > Intertidal zone... | reverse complement strand
CGTGACGCGCGGTCCATTGCAAGACGTACGCGTGCGCCAAGCGATTGCATATGCGATTGATAAGAACTTTATCCTTAAGGCTGTCATGCGTGGAACCGCCAAGGATGCATTGACAGGTGTTCACCCAGATAGCCCTTTGTATAACGGCGACGTAAATGCCTATGCGCTAGACGTAGACAAAGCGAATGCGCTGTTGGATGAGGCAGGTTATGGCATGAACGGTGGTAAACGATTTGATATCACTCTCGAATTGGTTCCGTTCCCTGGATACAAGCCTCAGACCGAGTACATCAAACAAGCGCTCTCGAAAGTCGGGATCAACGTGACAATTAACGCGACACCTGACTTCCCCAGCTGGGCAAAAAAGATGGGAACCATGGATTTCGACATGTCTTTGGATAGCGTCTATAACTGGGGGGATCCTGTTATCGGCGTCAATCGCACATACATGTCATCGAATATCGCAAAAGGCGTTTGGTCAAACACCCAAGGTTATTCGAATGTGCGTGTTGACGAATTATTGGCACAAGCAGCAGAGGAAAATGACCAAGCGAAGCGTAAAGCGCTGTACGCCGAATTCCAACAGATCGTAAACGAAGAGGTCCCGATCTATTACCTGAACGCGGTTCCGATGCATACCTTCTATTCTGATAAGGTTGGCAATCCGCCAATCACTGGCATCTGGTCAACATCCTCGCCGATGGATCGCGTCTGGTTGAAAGATTAACGCCAAAAAATCTGTGACCCGCAATCACTGCGGGTCACCTTTGTAACCTCTTTACGACTAGGGATTTAAGCGTTGGATTTTCTAAGCGGTGTAGCCACACGCATATTTTACGCGATCATCTTGCTCTTGGCTGTGTTGGTACTAAACTTTACGCTCATTCATTTGGCGCCGGGGGATGTGGTCGACACCATTGCACAATCGATGGGCGGCGCAGATGCAGAAGTCTTGGCGCAGATCCGCGCCGAATATGGATTAGACCAACCCTTTATCTATCAACTGAGCACATATATCGGGCGCGTGTTGAGTTTTGATTTGGGTTTTTCATTTTATTACAACATGCCAGTCACCGAGCTGATACTACAACGCATCCCGGCAACGCTTTTATTGGTCATCACAGCACAACTACTTGCGATGTTTGTTGGTGTGATCCTCGGTGTGATTTCAGCGCGTCGACCTAATGGTGTTCTTTCCAACTTTGTGACATTTTTCGCCTTATTCGGCTATTCCGCGCCTGTCTTCTGGACGGGTATTCTATTGCTGATTACATTTTCGTTAAACATTCAATGGTTTCCAGTCGCAGGCATGCGTGATGTTACCGTCGAAGGCGGCGCATGGATCCATTTTGTTGATGTGCTTCGGCATCTTGTCCTGCCCGTGATCTCTTTGGCATCGATTTTTTTGGCGCTCTATTCCCGCTTAGCGCGTGCGACGATGCTTGAAACATTGGGCAGCGACTATGTTCGCACAGCAAAAGCAAAAGGCCTGCCTGATCATCAGGTTGTCTACAAACACGCCCTAAAAAATGCGCTGTCACCGGTCATCACCTTGGCCGGTTTACAATTTTCAGCCGTGGTTTCAGGTGCGGTTTTGGTCGAAACAGTATTTTCATGGCCCGGGCTTGGGACGCTTGCTTTTCAATCAATTCTCGCCCGCGACACGCCAACTATTTTGGGCATTCTTTTCTTTTCCGCATTGGTCGTAATTGTTGGCAACCTTGTAACCGATTTTGTATTGCGGATGGTCGACCCAAGAATGAGAGCACGGTAATGAGCACGGATCCTAACCAAACGACAGTTCGCGCAAGATCGCCGCTGGCCGAAGCATGGGGTATGTTTTTGCAAAACTATACCGCCGTTGCTGCGCTATTTGTTTTGGTCATAATAATACTCGGCGCAATATTTGGCCCATATCTTTATCCGACCGAGCCATTTGAAATGGTTTGGTCACCGTTTTCGCCCCCGGGTGTGGACGGGTTCATCTTGGGGACTGATTACCTAGGGCGTGATCTGTTTGCCCAAATCGTGCATGGCGCACGGGTTACGTTGGTGATTGGCTTGTCTGCAGCTGTCGTAACAGTGCTGATCGGTGTGACCGTGGGCGCATTGGCTGGGTTCTATCGTGGCCTCGTCGAAGAAATTTTGATGCGCATCACCGAATTTTTCCAAGTTCTGCCAACTTTGTTATTTTCCATGGTAATTGTCGCGCTGTTTGGTGCAAGCCTGCCGATGATCACGCTTGCGATTGGTATGGTCAGCTGGACGGCAGTCGCACGGATCACGCGGACGGAATTTTTGCGGATACGAGAGCTAGAGTACGTCATGGCCAGTAAAGCATCTGGCACGTCGAATACAAAGCTGATGTTTCATGTCATCCTACCCAATGCCCTGCCCCCCATTATCGTACAATCAGCGCTCATGGTTGGTTCGGCAATCCTGTTCGAAGCGGGGCTTTCGTTTTTGGGCCTAACAGATCCAAATGTAATAAGCTGGGGGCAAATTATCGGGTCAAACCGTCAGTACATTTTAGAAAGCAGCTTTACCGTGACAATTCCCGGTTTGGCGATTTTTCTGACTGTCCTTGTTATCAGCCTTGTGGGCGATGGCCTTAACGATGCACTCAATCCAAAATTAAGGCAGCGCTGATGACCCCCTTATTACAAGTTGAAAATCTAAGGATTGAATTAAAAACTCGTGCGGGTGTAGCGCCTGTGATTGATGACCTGAGCTTTACGTTACAACAAGATGAAAGCATTTCGTTTGTTGGGGAATCCGGCTGTGGAAAATCCATGACCGCCCTCGCCATCATGGGCCTATTGCCCGATCGAATTGGTCGCATTGCCGCGGGGAAAATCATCTTTGACGGGGAAGATTTAACCAAAGCGTCTGAGGCGCGGTTACGTGAAATTCGTGGCAATGATATTTCCATGATTTTTCAAGAACCCATGACATCATTAAACCCTGTATTTACCGTCGGCGAACAAATAGCAGAGGTTTTACGCCATCACCAAAAACTTAGTAAAACAGCGGCCCATGCCACAGCGATCGAATTATTGGATGCTGTGCGGATCCCAAATCCCAAAGCTCGGATCGATGAATATCCGTTTCAAATGTCGGGCGGGCAACGACAACGTGTCATGATCGCGATTGCCTTGGCCTGCCGCCCAAAAATATTGATCGCGGATGAACCGACAACGGCTTTGGACGTCACCGTTCAGGCGCAGATTTTTGATTTGTTGCGGGATTTGCGGCGCCAAACCGGTACGTCAATCATTATGATCACACATGACATGGGCGCAGTCGCCGAAATGGCAGAACGCATAATCGTAATGTACGCAGGGCGTAAAGCCGAAGAAGGCCCGGTGCAACAAATCGTTAAATCCGCGCGTCATCCTTATACTCGGGGATTAATTTCATGTGTGCCGCATATTGTCGCCGATGTAACGGCCAAACGCCAAGAGTTAACTGAAATTCCCGGTATCGTACCGGGATTGGCTGAATTTGGAAAATCGCAATGTCTGTTTGCTGCGCGGTGTTCGCACAAGACAGAAAAATGCCTCATCAAACGACCGGACGAAATGGAATTCGAAAATAACCACAAATCGGCATGCTGGATTGCAAAGGAACTATAATGGGCGTTTTGTTGGATGTCAGAAACCTAACTGTTCGGTTTGGCGTGCGCAGAAAAGGCGCCGCCTTCGGCCCAAAAGCATTTTTAACCGCTGTCGATAACATTAGTTTTTCGGTCGAGCGTGGTAAAACTTTGGCGATCGTTGGAGAAAGCGGTTCTGGAAAAACGACCGCAGCACTGGCTTTGGCGCAACTGACATTAGGCCATGTAAGCGGCGAGATGACTTTGGACGGTAATAGCCTTGTAGGTTTGGATGCCCAAGGATTACGCGCAATGCGCCAACGCGTTCAAGTCATTTTTCAAGATCCCTATTCTTCTCTCAATCCACGCAAACGCGCAAAAGACATTGTGAGCGAACCACTGGAAAGTTTGAAAAAAATCAGCAAGCAGGAAACGGAAACAATCGTCGATGAGTTGTTTGCGGCGGTTGGTTTGAGACCTGAACAAAAAGCCCTATTTCCGCATCAATTTTCTGGTGGACAACGTCAACGGATTGGCATTGCGCGCGCATTAGCAACACGGCCGGATGTTATCATCTGTGACGAACCCGTCAGCGCGCTAGACGTCGCCGTTCAAGCACAGATCTTAAATTTGCTTCGCCGACTTCAAAGTGACTTTGGGCTGACATATGTCTTTATCAGCCACGACTTGGGCGTTGTGCAGCATATGTGTGACAGCGTTGCAGTTATGTACATGGGTAAGGTTGTCGAACACGCGGAACGGACCGCGCTATTTTCCAAACCACGACACCCGTATACAAAAGCATTGCTTGCCTCAGTTCCAAGCGTCGAACGAACAGTCCTGCAAGAGGATCGGCAAAGTCTTATTCACGGTGATCCTCCTGATCCATTAAATATGCCGAAAGGATGCCGCTTTAGATCGCGTTGCCCATACGCTCAGGATATTTGTGCCCAATCTGATCCGGAATTATCGGTTCTAGATCAGGCACAAAAGGTGGCGTGTCATTTCCCGCTTTGATGAACACACTAGGAAAATTAAAGCGCCCTTTTCACAACGCTAAACCGGGTCGATAGATCCGGGATAAATGCCTCAATAGCGCAGGTTGCGACGACGCTGGTCACGGTTCCTGTTTCATCAGAGATGTTTTGCCCACCAAACACAATTCTTAGCTCAGGGTTGCCGCGAGGAATATGCGCAATCACTTGTTCGTGGCTTACTTTGTCAGGTTCTTGCACGCCGATCGTTACCACAACGTTCATTTCTGTGTGATCAATCTCGAGCGCGCGAAACAACGTTATTGAACTGTGGCGCAGCGTCTCTTGAACAGCGCGGGTTGCAGCCTTGCTATAGTCTAATCCATATAGATCCGCGCCCGAACCAATTTCCAAAATCAAACGTTTCACTCTGCCACCTCGCGATGTTCAAGATCTAAGGAAACCTTAATGGCCGCATGGGCAATGATCGTCTTACGATCATCTGTGTAGTGGGGGTTCACGATGTCCAAGCCGCCGGAAACCGCACGCACCTGCACATGCCCATAGGGAAAAACTACACAAACAGCTTGGCCATCAACTTGGTCAGGCGCTTGGCATGCGATTTCAACATCAATTATCATGTCGGATTTATCAGCCCCAAACACTTCGGCGACATTTATTGAATGGTGCCAAAGCGCATCTTCGACCGCCCGAATTGCTGCCTTGGTATAATTGCCAGATCGCAGCGCCGTCCCTGTGCCACGTTCAAATATCAACTGTTTTTTTGGCATGCTTTGCCTCCGACAAAAATCTATAGCGTATTAATTGTGATAGAACAGGCTAATGCCAATACGCAATCCACATATTATAGGCCAACAAACACAACATACCCGATTGCAATCAGCAATAGGAATACCGTTTCAGCGACAAGGATGATACCATAACTTGGTTTAACTTTAAGAAACGCCGCCAAGCTGGTTTTGACGCCCAAAGCAGAAATTGCAATGACCAAACACCATCGTGACACCCCATTTGCGATGTCGATTATGACCTGCGGCACCATTCCAGAATTTGCCAAAACTGCGAGGATCAGAAACATCACCAAAAACCACGGCACAGTCACTTTTTGTGATTGCGCACCACTTAAAATAAGCATTGCGACAATCATGACGACGGGCAACAAAGCCACGCGGAGCATTTTCACAAAGGTTGCGATCACGCCAGCATCATCACTGATCGAATAGCCAGCACCGACAACCTGTGCGACATCATGAATGGTCGCACCAATCAAAAATCCGCTCTCGACGTCGGTCATGCCCATCGCCTTGAACAGGATTGGATAAACAACCATAGCGATTGTCGACAAAGCGGTGACCCCGATGACGACAAACAACGCGTCTTTTTCCCGATCCTCACGCGCCGGTAAGACCGATGAAATCGCCAATGCAGCAGAGGCACCACAGATTGCCACCGAACCGCCCGCCAGCAATCCAAATGCTAATCGCCGTCCAAAAAGACGTGATAAAACGGCGCCACAGGCCAAGGTTGCCAAAACAAATCCGACCACAGCACCAACCGAGCTATAGCCAACGCTTTCAACATCACTAATACTCAACCGCAATCCCAACAGACCGACACCAAACCGCAGCAGAGTCTTGGCAGAGAAATCAAGACCTTTGGAAAAGGTCACATCGGTGTGCAAAAAGTGAAACGCCATCCCGATCAACAGCGCAAACAACATGGCAGGCGCCCCATAGTGTTCGGATAAAAATGTTGCAGCTGCCGCGATCACGGCAGCGATCAAAAGGCCACGAAAATTTACATGCCAAAATGTGGTTATTGCGTTTTGCATACTTATTCCGATCACTCTGTTTCAGACAAACCAATGTCCGCTTTGCTGTGCAGATACGGCACTCTTGTGCTAAATTCAAACAAGTTTATGTCTTTAGAAAACCTGTGATAAGACGTTGAAAAATTTCAGGGTTTTCCGCGTGGACGGCATGTGCACAGTCTGGCACCACTGCAAGCCTACTGTCTGGAATAGACCGCCATAATCGTTCGATTTGATCCCATGGATATGTGCGGTCTTGGTCACCCCACAGAACCAACGTGTTTTGACTAATTGCACCCAAATTTTGCACACCCGACCACCCCGCCATCGCACTTAGCCCGGCTTGGATAGCGGCCGATGATGATTTTTCTGCAATCGCGGCAAAAGGGGCATACCCATCCGCTGCGTCACCGTTCAAAAACCACGTCGCCGAAATACGACGCGCTGTTGCCTTTGGTCCATCTGCGATCGCGCGTTGTTTACTTTGTTCGATGGTTTCAAAACGCCCGGGCAATTCACCGATTGATCCCGTCGCATATAAGATTAACTTATCAACCCGTGCGCTGGATTTTCGAACCATTTCCTGTGCGATCATTCCTCCCATGGAATGGCCTAAAAGATGAAAATCATCGATCTTTTTTTTAGAAAGATAACTTAATACCCAATCGGCAAACGCTGCAATCGTGTCTAGCGGTGTTAAATCTGCATTCTCTCCAAATCCAGGCAAATCAACGGCGATGACTTCACGCTGCTGCATGATCAGGTCGAGTGCGCCGTCCCACTGTGCAGCGCCCCCCATAAACCCATGCACAAGCACCAAAGGCTTCATCTGCGCCCACCTTGCACAATACGATCCAAGATCATAGCGCAGAACAGAATAGAAAACCCTGCAAGGATCCCTTGGCCAACATTTGCGTATTGCAAGGCCTCTAAAACATCTTCTCCCAATCCTTTGGCACCAATCAGCGATGCAACAACGACCATCGCCAAAGATAACATAATGGTTTGGTTTATCCCCGCACGTATTGACGGACTGGACAGAGGCAAATCAACCTTGGTCAATAAATACCACTTGTTGGCACCGAAACTGATCGCTGCTTCGCGTACGCTTTCAGGAACGCCGCGCAATCCAAGCACTGTCAACCGAACTACTGGCGTACCACCAAAAATCATTGTGGTGACCACAGCCGCGGGCTTACCCGTTCCGAAAAAGGCAATGACAGGGATCATAAAGACAAAGGCAGGCATAGTTTGCATAAAGTCCATGATTGGTTGAATGAACGCATAAAAGCGGGGTCGCCTTGCCGCAAACATTCCCAACGGAATGCCAATCAAAATCGACAAACACGCAGCAGTCCCCAACAAGGCAAGGGTTGTCATGGCCTTTTCCCAAAACCCTAATAGCCCCATATATGCCAGAAAGGCACTGGAGTAGATGGCCATGCGCACGCCAGCCGTCAACCAGGTTAACAGAATGATGATACTGGCGATGACAATCCAGGGTGTGCTGACAAAGACAACTTCTAATGCGTCAAGCACAATACGAATGACATAGGTGATCGCGTCAAATAATGCCTCGCCATTCAAGACAGCCCAGTTAAAAAACGCTTCTACGCTATCGATGCTGACCAATCTAAAATCACTGTGCGTTGGAAAAGATGACAGGATTTCATAGCGATCCGGAAAGCTATAGTGCAACATCGCGGCACAGATGATCAAAACAATAAAAATGGCGCTGAACAAAATTTGCGACATTGGTAGACCTGAACGCAATGTTCTATCGCTTTGCCATTGTGAAAAACGGTTTTCAAGTGCCGTGTTTGCAACAACCGATTGCGCCACCTTTGCCAACATCAAAATGGCCAAGCCCGTCATCGCAATGCTTGGGCCTTGTGCCGCAAGTGCAGCGGCTTCGTCTCTTATCCCACCTATATTCGCTTCAAGCGATTCAACCGTACGTTTGAACGCATCAACGCGATCTGATCCACTTTCAATCGCAGCGGCCAGTTGCTGTCTGCGTAATTCGAGCGTATTTTCGATTGACGCGATACGTGCCATAGCATCCGCCGCCAAATCACCAAAAAGCCCGCGCGAAATCTGAACAAATGCGAGCGCTTCAAGAATTAAAAAACTTAGTGCCCATGCCCACAATCCGCGCGCACCAAACCAAATCGGACCGAATAATCCCGCAAATAAATTAAAAGTCGGCGTAAACCGCGCAGACATGCCAATTTTGTCAAAATTCTTGATATAATATTCGGGATTTGTACGAACAAAGGTCCGAATATTATCTTGCCGTTCTTTCGCATAGGCCAAGGCGGCGTCGCTTTGGGTATCCTCTAACGGATTTGTGCCAAGATCGGTCATGAAACTTCTGTCCCTTCGATAACTGTTCGCAATAAATCGGCGCGGGTGATGACACCGACATCTGCGCCTTGATCTTGAACGATGATTGGATTTTCATCATCAATTGCCAGATTGATCAGCGTGCTAAGTGTTTCGCTTGCATTCACGCGACGCGCGTCGGCCGCGATAGTGCCATATGCACTGACATAAGCGTCTATCGGCTGCATGACGGCGTGTGCATGTACGACCTTTAGGCGCGATATTCCGGCCACAAAGTCAGCGACATAATCGTCAGCAGGATGCATAACAATATCTACTGCAGTCCCGACTTGGACCATTTTTCCATCCCGCATGATTGCGATACGATCACCGATGCGGACCGCTTCGTCCAAATCATGGGTTATAAAAATGGTTGTCTTTTTTAAGATTTTTGACAGACGAATAAATTCATCCTGCAATTGGCGTCGGATCAAGGGATCCAGCGCCGAAAATGGTTCATCCATCAACAAAACATCTGGGTTCGCAGCCAAGGCCCGCGCCAGCCCAACACGTTGTTGCATACCGCCCGAAAGTTCGTGCGCAAATTTCGCACCCCATGCCCCAAGCTCCACAATATCCAAAATCGCCGCGGCCTGACGCAGACGTTCGTTTTTGGGTACCTTGCGAATTTCCAGCGGCATCGCGACATTGTCCAAAACAGATCGATGCGGCATCAACGCAAAATTCTGGAAGACCATACCGATTTTCTCATTACGGAACTTTTGTAGCGACCGAGGATCCAAGGCCATGACATCTGTGCCTTCGATCATGATTTTGCCATCCGTGGGTTCCAGCAAACGATTGAAATGGCGCACCAATGTTGATTTGCCACTGCCTGATAGCCCCATAATACAAAAGATTTCGCCACGCTTTACATCCAAACTGACATCAGCGACACCGACGACCGAATTGAATTCGGATAAAACCTCTGCCTTGGTCAAACCACGATCGCGAATGGCCTGTAAGGCAACATCCGCTCGGGCGCCAAAAATTTTCCAAACATGGGAAATCTCGATTACTGTCTCTGGGGTCATCCCTGCGTTGCCTCATTTGTCCTATGACGGATGACGGCGCAGATAAAGCTCTGCGCCGTCGCGTTTTATTTAGTATGAATTATAAGCCCAACATGGCGTCAACACGCGCAGAATTCGCAGCAACCCATTCTGCAGCCACTTCCGCGGGATCACGATCTTTTGCGCTGATTTCATAGGCAAGGCTACTGACATCATCCGCAGTCAATGCAAAGTTTTGGAAAAACTCTGCAATTGCAGGCGAACGATCAACCAATGAATTGGACCACGCAATTTGCACCTGCTTCAAAGCATCTTTCGACGCAACATAAGACTTTGCAAACCAGTCTGCATCATCTGAGGGCTGAACCATTTTATACTTTTCAGGGTCATAGGTCGGTTCTGTCAACATCACGACGTCGAACATGTACCAGACTGCATGTGGTGTATAGCAATAAAAGGCATAGCCTTCGCCCTTGGCAATACTGTCTTTGATACGTGCTGTTTTCACAGCCTCCTCTGCGCGAATTGGCTCAAGGAAATCGGACAGGCCATAGTCGCGCACCTTGACCTCGTTCACATTTGCAGAAGCCCAACCTGGCGCACCGATCCAGATTTCACCTTTTCCATTGCCGTCGCTGTCCATCAATGCCGCAACATCAGGACGACCCAAATCAGTTATGTCAGTGATGTTATTTGCGGCCGCAAAATCCTTGGACACACAAAAACCTTGGTTTCCTTCGTAGGGGTTCGACGACAAGGTCACTGTGCCAGCTTCATCGACATATTTCTTTGTAAAGCTTTCTTGGTTTGGCAGCCAGACATCTGGGTGCACGTCAATGTCGCCTTTTCCCTGATCCATCGCCTGGAAAATGGTCGCATTGTTGCCAGGCACATATTCGACCGTACCACCGATACGGGTTTTAACCACTTCGCCCAAAACATGGGCAATCGCTTGTGCACCAGTCCATGTTGGGACGCCGATTTTCACATCTTCAGCAAATGCAGATCCACAGGACGCCGCAAATATTGCTGTACTGATTAACATCTTTTTTAGTGTCATATTTCGTTCTCCTTGTTGGTATTTTATATTTATTTTATTGTGGTTCAGTTTGTGTAACCGTGCAGATCAAAGGTTTGGTCATATCCAAATAGCGCCGCACTGCCGCCGGTGTGCAAAAAGACGACATTGTCCATGCCATCGAAATAACCTTTGCGGACTTGGTCAATCAGCCCATCCAAACCCTTGCCAGAATAGACTGGGTCAAACAAAAGACCTTCGGTGCGGGCCAGCAACTTAACCGCGCTTATCATACCTTCGGTTGGGATGCCGTAACCGGACCCGACATAATCGCAATTCGCACGCACCGCTTCGCGATCAATCGAGATGCCTGTCCCGATGTGGTCAGCAGTCCGCACCGCGAGATCATAGACCATGCCTTCCTGTTTTTCTTGGGGCGCACGAACACCAATGCCCAAGAGATGAATATCGCTTTTCACTGCAGCAAGGCCCGTCACCAAACCAGCTTGCGTGCCAGAGCTGCCCGTTGCATGCACAAGCGCATCGATTTTCAAACCGTTATTTTCTGCTTGGTCAATCAATTCACGGGCACAATTCACATAGCCCAGAGCACCAATCGGGTTAGAACCACCACCTGGTATGATGTAAGGCTTTGCGCCACCTGCGCGCAGTTTTTCTGCAAGCGCCTCCATTTCAGCATTCATATCAGTACCGCCTGGCCGTTTCGAAACCGAAGCCCCATGTAGGCGATCCAGCAACACGTTGCCATTCAGGTTATAGTTGATTTCATTTGATCCGGTACGATCCTCAAGCAGAATATGACAGGCCATTCCAACCTTTGCCGCCGCTGCCGCGGTTTGTCGCGCATGATTTGATTGTGTGGCGCCTTGGGTGATGATCGTATCTGCGCCGTTTTCGATTGCATCAGCAATCAAAAATTCCAACTTGCGGGTTTTATTGCCGCCTGATGATAATCCAGTGCAATCATCGCGCTTGACCCATAGGCGCGGTCCGCCCAATTCTTCGCTTAGGCGATCCATCGGTTCAAGAGGCGTCGGCAGGTGCCCAAGTGCAACGCGCGGAAAGCGCGCAAGAGCGATCGAAAGATCCTTGCATCTGCTCAGCATCAATTCTGACCGATGCGCGGATAAATGTTCAAGTGTTTCTGTTTGCTCTACCACGTGAGGCCCCTTCTTAAATTTCAGGCAAACTATTTCAAAGGTTAAATCAAAAAAACAGTGCTTTTTTCTTTGTCTGCCCATATAAAAAGTATGAGTGGGAGGAATTCACATGGACATGCGTTGGTTTGATGACGTTCTGGTTTTGCTAGAAGAAAAAAACATGACACGCGCTGCAGAGCGTCGAAACATTACACAACCTGCGTTTTCGCGACGCATCCGAAGCTTTGAAGACTGGCTAGGCCTTGACATCTTGGTGCGTAAAAAAAATAGCATCGATATCAACCCTGCCCTAACCCAAAACGAAGACGAAATCCGCCTGTTTGTCGCGCGGTTGAACGAGCTAAAGTTAAAGATCGCACATCATGATCCAGCGGCATCCATTGTGCCAATCGCCGCGCAACACACACCTGTATTTTCAACTTTTCCAGATATGGCCCTGCAGGCAAAATCTGCGTTTCCTCGGGTTCAATTCCGTGTCCGCGCCGGCAACCTAAGCGATTGTGTCGCGATGTTTTTGCGGGGCGATACAAGCATGCTTTTGTGCTATGAGGCACCAAGTGTCGAACCAATAGAATTTGGCGACAATGTTTTGCGCGGTATCTGGGGGCATGACTATCTGATGCCCGTCGTAGGTGGAAAATTGCGTTATAGCGTCAAAGACGACCGGACGGTTCCCATGGATACGCCAAGCATCGTTTATCCCGACAATAGTTATTTTGGCGAAGTTCTAAAACGCGGAAAATGCGTTTTTGGCACCGCCGGATTCAGCGCAAATCCATTTTGTCAAAGCGCCTTTTCAAGCGGTATGAAAGAAATGGTCATAAAGGGGCTCGGTGTTGGCTGGCTCCCTTTTAGTATGGTTCACAAAGAAATCGAAAATGGCGATCTGATTTCACTTTCGCAGCATTTTGGCCAAGAAAATCTAAACGTTACTATTTACGCCAACCGCAAAGATGAAATGGCGATCCATCTGTTCGAGCTTTGGTCACAAACCAAATAATAGACGGTTTTACATCGCAAGTGATGCTTGAATAGGTGATATAATTTTTTGGCTCGTTGGTGTTACCATTGACCCCCATGTTCCAAGAACTTGCCCCCTTGGTCCAATCAATACTTTGCTAAAATTCCAACGTGGTGTCCAATTATGTGTTTTGTTCATCCACTCGTAAAAAGGATGAACTGCCCCGCGTTTTACATGCGTAATATCGGTCATAGGCAACGTGATATCATAATTGACTGTACAAAATTCTTTAACCTCGGCAGCATTATCTTTTTCTTGGTTAAAATCATCTGAGGGAACCGCAAGAACCACCAAACCGTGATCTGCGTATTTGTCGTGCAGCTGTTGCAGACCTTCATATTGTGGAGTGAACGCACACATAGACGCGGTGTTCACCACCAAAATGGGGCGGCCCCGCCAATCGTCCGTGTTAAATTCACCACCATCAATATTCGAAAACGTAAAGCCCGGCATTTCATATGTATCAGCCCAAGCCACACATGCGGCACAAAAGGTGATAAACCAACTTGTAATCAATCTTTTCATACCGGCCTCCTGACAAGTTTTGCATCAAATACACGATCAATCGGATTAATGATTTTGTACATCTTTCACAGTGATGTCCCGCACCGTTCTATGTCAGTTACAAGCGGACAAGACCAAAATCGTTCAACCATGGATGATAAAGGAATATGCCCCAATCCATTTCCCGAAATCAAGCAAATATCATGAGATTTTATTCAATACTTTCATGATGATATCAGACAAAATTTGTATTCAACAGTATACTTCACGTTTACGTGTTGTAACCTTGTAGGGCCGTAATTCACCAATATCTTTCGTGAACTAAACCACCCTTTTAAAATTGGAGAATAAAATGATCAGACGTACTTTTATTGCGCTTGCAGCAGCCTCCACTATGGCGACATCCGTCTTTGCTGGGGGACATGGTCCAAAGGATATTGTGGACACCGCTGTGGCCGCGGGAAATTTCACAACTTTGGTAGCTGCAGTTCAAGCTGCGGGATTGGTTGATGCGCTGAAAGGCGATGGACCTCTCACAGTTTTTGCTCCAACAGACGATGCGTTTGCAGCATTGCCAGTAGGCACGGTGGAAACGCTGTTGAAACCAGAAAACAAAGATCAATTGGTTAATATTTTAACCTATCATGTATTGGTTGGAAAAGTTATGGCGGGCGACATCGCCGGAAAAACACTAGAGGTGCAAATGCTCAATGGCGCGACAGCTACAGTTGATGCAACGTCTGGTGCAAAAATAGACAATGCAAATATCGTAACCACAGATATTGAAACGTCAAACGGCGTGATCCACGTCATTGATACCGTGATTATTCCATCCCAATAATGAAACAACGCCACCCTGCCGCTTGGCAGGGTGGCGCAAAATTTCATTCACGCTTAATTTTGCGGTTTAGGAATTCTATCCTGCCTGTTCTCGCAACTGTACACGTCCCATTTCCGGGGATCGCGACATGTCATTGCGACCTTGCTATCGGTGGGATAAAAAATGTGCTACCCCAGCCTGAGCAACGTCCAGATCTTGCAATGGTGTCCCCGAACTGACGCCTATTGCGCCAACAATTTCACCATCGACTTCGACGGGCAAGCCACCCGCGACGACCATCAATCGCCCACCGATCGCAGAATTTATACCATAGGCCGCCGCGCCTGGTTGGCTTGCCTCACCGTATTGATGCGTCGCCTTTTTTGCCCCTGACGCAGTAAACGATTTATCAATTGCGATCGTGATCGAGGTGACCTTGCCGCCAATCATGCGTTCGAACGCTACCAAGTTCCCAGCTTCATCTGTGATTGCAATGCACATGGGGACTGAGATTTCGTTTGCCCGCGCCCGCGCCCCTTGTATCAAGAGATAGGCATCATTAACATCTAATGTCTTTACACTTCGCATAGGTCATCCATTTGTTTTATAGTAAATTTTTCGTTTAGGTATCCGTCGTGATCGCTGTGCGATAAACTAGGCGCGCGCAATTATAACAGGTCTTTTGGCGTTTGACCTGCAAAATACGCGTCTAAATTATCCAAGGCGCGATACCCCATCGCGTCGCGTGTTTCGCGGGTCGCGCTCCCAATATGGGGCAGCATAAACACATTTTGAAATTTCGAGAGTTTAGGATTACCACCTGGCTCCACCACAAAGCAATCCAAACCAGCCCCCGATAATTTCCCCCGTTCGATCGCCGAAATTAAAGCATCCTCGTCAACCAATGCCCCGCGCGCCGCATTTACAAACACCGCACCGTCAGGCAATTGTGCGAACCGATCAGCTGTCATAAATCCAGTGGTCTCAGGCGTTGCGGGGCAATGCAATGATAAAAAATCTGACACGGGCAACAGGCTATCAAGAGAGCTGTGATAGTGTGCACCCGCTTCCATTTCAGGCGGCAAGCGATGTCGACTGTAGTAATGCACCTGCATGTTGAAACCGCGTGCCTGTTTGGCCAGAACTTGACCAACGCGCCCCATTCCAACGATGCCTAGACGCGCGCCGCTCACTTGTTTCCCGACCATAAACGCGGGGGACCAAAAATCCCACTGACCGTTGCGAACCAATGTATCACCTTCGACGGCACGCCGCGCCGCGCCAAGCATCAAAAGAAAGGTCAGCTCGGCCGTGGCCTCGGATAGTACGTCAGGGGTGTTTGTCACCGAAATGCCGCGCTCTTTCAGCGCAGGTATATCGCAATGGTCAACGCCCACCGAATGATTTGCAATGATTTTCAGGCGCGTTCCTAGCTTATCAAGCATTGCACCGCGAAAGGTTTCTGAATGACATGGAAGAATTGCATCAAATTGCGCACTTCCTTCAATCAATTCATCTGTTGAATAGAGGCAATCGTCAAAATTCACCACGCACTCATAATCACGATCAGCTCTCTCGAGCGTTTTGTGTGACAAACGCCGCGTTATCCACAGCCTGGGTTTTTTGGTCATTTCATTCAGATTTCTTTATGGTTTCTTCCCAAAAATCGTAAAAACACATGCACAGGATCAAAACTGAAATGATCCAGAACGGCAAACCGCCCCAAAAACCCGCAAATCCATTTGAAATTGAATACGCAAGCCCCAGGATGAAGGTTGACATGAGCAGTGTCGCCAAAAGCGCCACAATAATTTTAATAGGCCGAGAAATCATATCTATACTCCTCTATCAGCTATCTTCGATTTCTAGTGTCTTTAACATCCAATGGGCCGTACGCAGTAAACGGTCGTCTTGTTCCGCTGCGCCGATCAATTGTACCCCTATGGGTAAATCATTGTTCCCCATAAGTAATGGCAAACTAAGACAAGGTAAGCCAGCCGTTGTCCAAACCGTTGAACAAATTGGATCACCTGTTCCGCCCATGCTAACCAATGGAGCCTCGCCCAGGGCGCTTGGCGCAAGTACAGCGTCATAATCTTTGAAAAAAACATCGAAATATTCGATCGCAGATTGCTGGATCGCCAACGCATCGTGATATTCTTGTTCAGTTATTTCGCGCCCACGCGTGATCACTGGCTTTATCGTCTGGCTGACATGATCCCAGCTGCTCGAAAATATATCATCCAAATGGTGCACGATTTCATATTCGTGGATGACCCGCTGTACATGGATAAGATCGTGCAAATTTTTGGACCCTTGCACCCGCTCAACCTGGCCGCCCAGCGCTTCTAGCACTTCGCTATAGCCTGCTTTGGCATCTTCTGACAAACGATCGTGGTAAGGCAGGTCTATCCAAATCAGATTAGGTTTTACAGGCGCTTGTGTGTTCCATCCCTCTTGCACCTTGGGGCGGGCATGGGAAAAGCTTAGATTATCGCGCTGATCATAGCCAGAGATTACATCCGCTATCAGCGCAACATCCTCTGCATGACGGGCAAAAACACCCACCTGATCCAATGACTTTGAGGTCTGTAGTATGCCCGTTCTGGGGATCAATCCGCGGCTTGGTTTAAATCCATAAACCCCGCAATAGGACGCGGGGCGTATAACCGAACCATTTGTTTGCGTTCCAACCGCCAAGGGTACGTGACAGGCCGAAACAGCCACCGCTGATCCGGTTGACGACCCCCCCGGTGTGTGATCGGCATTGTAAGGATTAACGCTATCCGTCGGATGCATAAACGCAAACTCGGTTGTCTTGGTTTTACCTAGGATAACCGCGCCAGCTTCGCGCAATAGTTCGACAATGCGCGCATCTTGATCTGTTTGTCGTCCTTGGAAAATGACGCTGCCTCGGCAAGTGGGCATGTCTGAAGTGTCGATCACATCCTTTAATCCGACGGGAACGCCATGCAAAGGACCAAGAGGTTTACCGCGAAACCGATGATTGTCGCATTTCTTGGCCTGCGCCAGCGCGCCTTCACGGTCGAGATACGCCCAAGCTTTCAAATGGTCATCAGTCTTTGCGATTTGGTTAAGACACGCAGTGAGAAGCTGCTCGGATGATAATTCGCCATTTCGAATTTTCCGAGCAGCCTCGACCGCAGAGAGCGCGTTTGGATCAACGTTTGTCATATCTGTCCTATGGCACGTATGCGCCGAAAAGGTAATCAGGCAGCCACAGCGCAATCGCTGGGAATTGATACATCAGTACCATCGATAGAATGACCATCGCCAAGTGCGGCATAATTCCTTTAAAGATGTCCATCAATTCGATCTGGTTTTTGAGAACACCTTTTAGATAATAGGCCGACATCGCCATTGGGGGTGTCAAGAAAGACGTCTGCAAGTTAAGTGCAACCAACATAGCGAAAAAATATGGATTTACACCAAATGTATCCAGCATCGGCAAAAAGATCGGAACAAAGATGATCAAGATCTCAGACCATTCTAACGGCCAGCCGAGGAAAAAGATGATCAACTGAACCATGACAAGAAACTGCCAAGGTTCTAGATCCATTCCAAGCACCCAGTGTTCGATCACGTCGTGGCCGCCAAGGTATGAAAAGATTGATGCAAAGGTCCAGGATCCGACAAACAACCAACACACCATAGCGGTTGCCTTCGCGGTCAAGAACACGCTTTCCTTTACCTTTTGCCAGGTTAGAGACCGATATGCAGCCGCGAGAATAAGCCCACCAAGCGCACCCATGGCTGCGGCCTCTGCTGGTGTGGCAAGCCCCCCCAAGATTGACCCCAGCACCAGCATGATAAGCACAGTCAATGGGACAAAAGAGACGACAAGGTCAAAGTAAATTTGTGATCGGGGTGGAATGTCTTCTAGTTTTGGCTTGGGCGCAATTGACGGGTTAAAGTAGACGCGAATGATCACATAAACGATGTAAAGACCTGCCAACATCAACCCCGGAAACATCGCAGCCGCATAGAGACGAAGCGGCGAAAGTTCGGCAATCGCGGCATAAACGATCAACATAATGGATGGCGGGATCAGGATCCCCAAGGTGCCACCGGCACAAATCACACCTGACGCGAACTTTCTATCATATCCTGCCTGCGCCATCGCAGGGTAAGCAAGCAACCCCATAAGCGTCACGACGGCCCCGACGATACCAGACGCTGTTGAGAAAACAGCACACGTCAAAAGTGCCGCAATCGCCATCGATCCAGGCAAGTTACGAGCGGCCATTTGCAATGAGTAGAAGAGGCGATTTACGATATTCGCCCGTTCTACGACATAGCCCATGAACAAAAACAACGGAATCGCGACCAAGGTATCATTTTCCATCACAGAATACGTGTTTTGGTTCAGCAGATAGAAGATGTTATTATTGAAGATATCTGAGAATGTCTCAGGCGCCCCAGAATAATAAGCGTAATATCCAAAGCCTACACCCATCGCGACAAGCGTGAAAGCAATCGGAAAACCAAGAAGCACCAACACGATAAAGAGGCACAACATAAGAATGGCGACGTGAGGATCGGTCATAGTTTTATTTCTCTTATATTAGTTGAAATGCTTGGTTTAGTTGCCGGCTGCTAGCTTTGCAGCGGTCTGTTGGTCGTGATCGCTTATTTCGATCAAGAGATCTTCTGTTTCTTTGACATCATCAAGACGGTCCATCCAAACACCTGTTTTCATCGCCTTTACACAACGCATAAGTTCAGCAAGACCCTGCAACATAAGCAAGGCACCGGCGACCGGGATAAGTGTTTTGAAGAAATATATCTGAATGCGCGCAGGGCTATTCCAGCTCACTTCCTTGTAGCGCCAGCTATCTGCGGCAATTTCCCAACCATACCAGAAAAGCGCCAGCATCCCCGGGAAGAAGAACAAGATGTAAAGCACAAAGTCCACCCTTGCCTGCCATTTCACCGAGAACAATCGATAAAGCACGTCACCGCGAACATGGCTGTCTTGCGCCAGAGCATATGGCCCAGCCATCAAAAATAATGCGCCATACATTTGGATCATCATGTCAAACGCCCAGACTGTGGGCGCATTCAACACGTATCTCACGAATACCTCGTACGATACAGACAAAGTTAGGATCATGATACACCAGCCGAATGCACGGCCTGTCCAGACGCTAAGACCTTCAACAGCATAAATAAAACGGGTCACGGTAATCTCCAGTACAGTCGCGTAATCCTGGCGGCAGTTATGCCACCAGGATCAAGTGTTTATGCCCATTTGCGTGGGGTTTAGGCAAAATAATGGTTGTAAGCGAGCTGGTAATCCGGCTGGTTGAGGTTCAGGTATTTCATCACCTCTTTCGCATATGCCTTTTGCGACTCAATCACTTTTGCAAAGAATGGATCTTCTGCTGAGATACGATCAACAACAACATCCCAGGCCTTTAATTGATCGGCCATAACGCTGTCCGGTGTACGATAGACGTTAACACCTTGTTCGGTTTCCAAGGTGACGAGGTCTTTCGCATATTGCTGGGTGTTGTGCCAATAGAAGTTTGAGTTTTCTGCCTCGGACGCATATTTCAAAATTGCTTGAAGCTCGCTGGGCAACGCATCGAATTTCTTTTTATTGAACGTTACTTCAAAGAACTCTTGCGATTGGTGGAACGACGCCAAGTGATAGTGCTTGGATACATCTTGCATCCCGAAATCACGGTCTGCCGTTGGGTTGTTAAATTCCGCTGCGTCAATCAGACCCGACTTCATCGCGGGCTGAATTTCGCCACCTGGCAACTGAACAACCGACATTCCCATTTCAAGCAGAACGTCAGCGGCCAAACCAACGGTCCGATATTTCAAACCCTTCATCTGTGCTGCAT
>Ga0181600_10001196_pt1 | contig 20216 bp, 20 predicted proteins | sample 041ome_2_FD_132982 | JGI IMG/M metagenome (GOLD analysis project Ga0181600, IMG submission 132982) | Coastal salt marsh microbial communities from the Groves Creek Marsh, Skidaway Island, Georgia - 041406US metaG (megahit assembly) | ecosystem: Environmental > Aquatic > Marine > Intertidal zone... | reverse complement strand
GTTGTTTCATTGCACAGCGTCAGAATATCATCCTTACTCGCTCAAGCTCGTTATAGATTGAAAATGTCCAAACGCAGCTTTGCAAACTTTCTCCATCGTTTTTGCCGAGGCAGACGAACCAGGCGTAAACACGCGACTGACAGCGGATTAGCTTGCGCCTGCGCGCGCGGCAACGTCTGCGGATGTGACCTTAAGCTGTGCCATCAATCTGCTGTCCAACCTCCGTCTACCATAAGCGATGTTCCTGTGACCAAACCAGAGGCCTTTGAGGCCAGATAAACCACCGCACCCATGAGGTCCTCTAATTCCCCCGCTCGGCCAAGTTTGATTTTGCTTAAAATCCACTCTCTTTTGACGGGATCATCAAACGTAGGCCTCGTCAAATCGGTCAAGATGAAGGTCGGGCAAATCGTGTTCACCCGTATATTATGGGCCGCAAATTCCAATGACATAGCCTTGGAAAACCCTTCGACCGCAAATTTCGACGTACAATAAACGGCTCGATCAGGCCCGCCGACGTGGCCCATTTGGCTTGATATATTAATCAATGACCCAGATTTTCCCGCGGCGATTAACCCTTTTGCGACCGCTTGAGTCAAGAAGTAAGCGCCCTTAATGTTGATATCCATAACTGCGTCAAAATCTGCCTCAGCGGTGTCTATTGCTTTGCTGTGCCGTGCAAGTCCCGCAGAATTCAACAAAATATCAAAAGGACCCTGCGCCTGCACCGCGGCCGCCGTGGTCGCAACATCCGTTATATCTAAACAGAGCGCCTGCGCTGACCAACCGTTGGCATGCATCTGAGCAACGATCTCGTCTAAACGCTCTGCCCGTCGCGCCGCCAAAGTAACCTCGGCTCCATGTTCGGCGAGAGCAATCGCCGATGCCAAGCCGATACCAGACGAAGCACCAGCAACCAAGGCGCGTTGCCCCACAAGCGAAAACGAAGGTGTTTTGGGGAAATTCATGTCTCAACTCCTATAGTAAAAGGGATGGCTCCCGAAGCACGAACTTCGTTAGATTCGCGCATCCGCGCCAAAACGTCTATGCAAAATTGTTCTTACACATCCAATAGATCGATCAGTACCCAATTTTCACGGATACGCCCAGCCGCGATCCGCCAAAAATCTAAGCTGCATAAGCTCAGGCGCCATACAGCCGCCAATTTGCGCTACGCGGCCTGAATATCTCCCCTATACAAGGCGTCGCGAAACGGGGCGATAAGCGTTTTGTTATGGCTGTGACGATCTTTCATTTTCTGTCCCAAAATATCCCGGGGAGCGCGAGGGGCAGCGCCCCTCGCCCATGTGCGTACTATTCGGCCGCCGTCCCATAAGCGACGTTTCTACCACCATAACGGCGGACCCGAACGTTACATTGCTCTGCATGCCCGACAAAACCTTCCAACATGCACAATCGCGACCCATACTCCCCAACCATTGCAGCCGCTTCATCGGTGACAATACGTTGATAGCTATGTGTTTTCAGATACTTGCCAACCCACAGCCCTCCTGTATAACGTCCTGCCTTTTTGGTGGGCAGAGTGTGATTGGTTCCAATGACTTTATCCCCATTTGCAACATTGGTGCGCGGACCAAGGAACAGCGCACCATAGGAATGCATATTTTCCAAATACCACTCATCTCGGTCAGTCATGATTTGCACATGTTCATAGGCCATGTCATTTGCAACCTGCAGCATTTCTTCATGGGTATCACACACGATCATATCGCCATAATCACGCCAGCTGACTTCGGCGGTCTCGCGCGTTGGCAAAATAGCAAGGATACGTTCTATTTCGGCCAACGTGGCATCGGCCAGCTTGCAGCTGTTGGTGATCATGCAGGCGGGCGAATTATAGCCATGCTCCGCCTGCCCCAATAGATCGGTTGCACATAGCTCGGCATCGACCGTATCATCGGCAATCACCATGGTTTCGGTCGGACCTGCGAACAGATCAATGCCGACACGGCCAAACAACTGGCGCTTTGCCTCGGCGACAAAAGCGTTGCCTGGCCCCACCAACATATGGACAGGTTCAATCGATTGGGTTCCTATTGCCATGGCACCCACCGCTTGGATCCCACCAAGTACATAAATCTCATGCGCGCCTGCCATCTGCATTGCGGCAACGATCGCGGGATGGGGTTCACCGTTCACAGGCGGCGCTGATGCGATGATACGGGGTACGCCCGCAACGGATGCGGTCAGCACCGACATATGGGCGGATGCAACCATTGGAAATTTTCCACCGGGCACATAGCACCCAACCGATTGCACAGGAATGTTTTTATGCCCCAATATAACACCGGGCATGGTTTCCACTTCGATGTCGGTCATGCTTGCGCGCTGTTCTTGGGCAAAGCGGCGAATTTGCGTTTGCGCAAATTTTATGTCGTCCATGTCACGTGTGGATACTTTTTGCATCGCCGCCTCGATCTCGGACGCAGTTAGCCGAAACGAAGTCGGCGCATAATCATCAAATTTCTGGCTAAGCTCACGCACAGCATCGTCGCCACGTGCTTCGATATCTTTTAGGATCTGTTCAACCGTCGAACGGACTTTTGCGTCATCTTCTGCACGTTCCGCTTCGGGTTTGGATTGTTTCAGATACTGTATTGCCATGTTTTAACTCATAGATGTGTGAGAAGCTTCAAGTGATTGGTCCAAGTCAACCGTTAGTGCATTTCCGGTGTCAAGTCCATTACTACATCAGCTTCTAGAGTTGGTGGGCGAGAGCCCAATGCACTTTGTGGCTACATGCTCACTCTAGGTAGTTTTAATCAGACAATTTTAATTTACGAATGCTAGGTCATGAATTTCTTTGAATGCATTTATATCATCTTAACAAGGCGCTTGTTCTCTGGTCTAGCCTAAATTTAAGCGGAAAGGCCACGTTTTGTCATTATAAGACGTTTTGAAACCACCGAAATCCACCCAACCGTGTCTTAATCTTATATTGCAAACTAGACATGTAATGGCCATCAGCGTCTTCCTCGGATAAGCCATTGAGCGCTACATCGAAAACTTGAATTACTGGCTTTCACGCACTCTACTTACGCCTGTCTTGCCAATCATCCAAAACAATATTTGTATGATGCGCGATACGATCTGCCAAGAGACGCGCTGCTTGAGATAGTGGAGTTTCAGACTTCTCAACCACCACATAATCAAAACTCATCGGTGGATCAGAAATGACATTTAGTTTTCTGGTTAATCCGTGGCGGTCGGGATAGCAAATCGCAGAAGGCAAAACGGCCATCCAATCTGATGCTTCGACCATTTGCAAGGTCCCCAACATGCCATCCATTTCAAGCATCTCGGAAACTTCTACACCATGTGTATTCAGTACGGCATCAAGTCGTTTTCGGCGAATATTCAATTCTGACGGGACAATCAAACGTGCACCGGCGATCGCTTTCAATGGAATTGGCCCCATATGTGGCCAATCGGGCAACGATCCAACCCGCCCCACCAACATTTCGCGATCACGCCCAATGAATCTTGCCGTGAGGCCCACGGGAATATCACCCGCAGGGACCACCGCAAATTCGATTTCGGCGTCAAGAACGCGACGCATAAGAGAAAATGAATATTCTTCCAATAGGGACAATTCCACTTTGGGAAATTCATTTTTAAACTGATCTAGCGCCGGCGTTATAACAGACCGTGTCAAAGATGGGATCATCCCAAATCGCACCAACCCGGTGGCCACCCCGCTCATTTCCTTGACTGCCATTTCAGTTGCAATAAGAGACTTAAGAATTTTTTGCCCATCTTGGTAAACAATCTGTCCCGCAGGAGTCAGTGAAAACCGCTTGCGCTCACGAAATAACAAGGGCGTCCCCAAACGTAATTCCAGGTTTTTCACTTGTGTCGACATGCCAGATTGGGTCGCATTTTCACGCTCGGCAGCCTTGCTAAAGGATTGTTCTTCATAAACCGCAATGAACGCCTGAAGGGCGCGAATGTTGATATTTGGAATTGGCATTTCAATCTCCAATACAAATTTATGATGTTAAAGATAACTAATTATCATTTTGCATGATTTGTCTAGTCCATTAATCTGACCGTCAAGACAGCAAATAGAAATGGTATGATGAGGTAACTTTAGGTGTTGGATGATAAACTGATGGATCCGCGAGAATTGCGTAATGCCTTTGGATGTTTTGCCAGTGGCATCACAATTGTGTCATTGCGTGACAAAGATGGCAAACCAACAGGTGTGACCGTCAGTTCGTTTTCATCGCTGAGCCTTGATCCTGCTTTATGCTTGTTTTCTCTTGGAAAAACACAACCAAGTTGCCAATTGTTAGAACATTCAGATACGTTCAACATTAATATTCTTTCAGACCACCAAGAGGATATCGCCTGGCAGTTTTCACGACCAAGCCAAGATAAATTTAGCGGAATTTCCTGGCGCCTCGGGATGAACACAATGCCGATCATCGACAATTGTTTGTGCCACTTTGAATGCAAAAAATGGGCGACCTATGATGGTGGTGATCACCTCATCATCGTTGGTGAAATCATGAATTACGATAAAACCGATGGTGCGCCCTTGTTATTTTACAAAGGTCAAATTGCAGAGGTTGCACAATGACACAGTCTCGTTTGCCAGCATTTGACCCCGCCACATTCACACCCGACCAACAACGCGCCTATGATGCGATCAAATCTGGACCGCGTGGCGATGTGTTGGGTCCTTTGCGTGTCTGGCTGCGCAGCCCCGAAATGGCACAAAAGGCACAAGCCTTGGGCCAATATGCCCGCTATGACAGCGTCTTGCCGATGATGTTGTCCGAGTTGGCGATTTTGGTGACCGGTCGTGTCTGGAGTTCAGGATTTGAATGGGCCCATCACGTGCCGCTTGCCCTTGGGGCTGGCGTATCACAGACGGTTGTTGATGCGATCGCGCATGCGAAACGCCCGACTCTTGACGACCCAAAACAGGCTGCTGTTTTCGATTTCTGCGTTGAATTGCACCGCGATCGTCAGGTCTCGGATTCGACTTTTGCGACCGCAAAATCACAGCTTGGCGAACAAGCCGTGGTCGATTTGGTGGCCATTTGCGGGTATTACACTCTTATTTCCATGACGATTAACGTGTTTGATGTCCCCACAGGGGACGGCCCGACCTTGCCGGTTTTGACACAACCCCTGTCTGAATGGTTTCGGGAAAGTTGGACACACGACCAATGATCTGAGCGCATGAAAAAATGAATATGCCAATGATTGCGCAGGGTTGAATTTAATTTATAGAGTGATAAATTAAATTGGACTTAACGAGGATAAGCGGAAATCATGGCACGTCACGCGATAATTTCAGGTGGGTCAATCAGCGGTCTTTTTGTCGCCGTCGCACTGCGTCAAGCAGGGTGGCATGTCGACGTCTATGAGCGCAGTGATGTTGAATTGGCGGGTCGCGGTGCAGGCATTGTCACCCACAAAGCTTTGGTTGATGCACTGGTCGCGGTAGGTGCAGATATTTCCGATTTGGGGGTTCACGTTGACGCACGCGTTGCGTTTGACAAGCGCGGCGATGTTGTGCGTACGCTCCCATTCCCTCAGGTTGTGACATCGTGGGACCGCATACACAGCATCCTCAGGAGGATGATCCCAGACGCGCATCACCACCTTGATCACCAAGTTGCAGACTTTGAACAGCGCTCTGACGGTGTCGAGGTCTTTTTTACCAATGGAGCATCCGGGGTTGCCGATCTTTTGATTGGGGCTGATGGCTTTCGTTCGGCCGTGCGCGGCATAATGTTGCCCGATGTGGCACCGATATATTCGGGCTATGTGGTGTGGCGATCTTTGACACATGAAATAGATATTCCCGAGGATATACGCCGATCTGTATTTCCTTCGTTTGGATTTTATGTGCCGACCGGCACACAGATTATTGGGTACCCGATTGCGGGTCCAGGCAACGATCTAAGACCAAACCATCGTCGGTATAATTTTGTATGGTACGCCGCTGTCGAACCGGAAAGATTGGCGGATATGCTGACCGACGCGACGGGGCATCAGCATGATATTTCAATCCCACCGCCCTTGATCCGAAACGATATTTTGGAACAGATCAAACGCGAAGCGCATGACATTCTACCGCGCCCGTTTGTGACTATTCTTGAAAATGGCGAACGACCCTTTTTCACGCCGATTTATGACCATCTTGTGCCACAAATGACTCAAGATAATGTTGCCTTGGTTGGTGATGCTGCATGCGTCGCCCGCCCCCATGTCGGAATGGGCGTGACCAAAGCGGTCTGTGATGGTCTGTCGTTGGCCAAGCACCTGACACATACAGATGATATTAAAGGGGCCCTTGGGCGGTATTCACAAGAACGGCTTCCTGCTAGCGCGGCCGCACATTATCGTGCGCGTGCATTGGGCGAGTATATCTTTGACGCAACTATCGATAACCCCGATGGTCGATCTAACCCGCGGTTGGATGAAATTATGCGCACAACCGCGGTGACGGTTGATTAAACATCCGCCACCGCGTTTTGCATTTGCATCAATTTGTTATTTTGCGCCTGAAATGCGTTTCATTTCGGACCGGTACCAATCACCAATTTCGCTTGCGGTCATAAAAACCGCTTGGTCATGATCCTGAACATAATCCAAAAGCGCCTCTAGGTATTTGATGCGATGCGGAACACCGGTGATATAGGGGTGAATGGAAATGGCCATCACCCGCGCATTGTCGGCCCCTTCGGCATAAAGGCGATCGAATTGATCACGCCCGCGCGTCAAAAATTCATCCGACCGATGATGTTGCAGGGCATAAACCGTAATATCGTTGGTTTCGACCGTATATGGGATTGTGGTCATCGGGCCAGTTGGGGTTTCAATGGTTTCGGGCAAATCATCGATGACCCAATCGGCCACATATTCAATGCCGGCCGCGTGCAAAAGATCCAATGTTTCAGCGGTTTCGGTCAATCCCGGGCTTTCCCATGACCGCGGGGCTTTGCCCGTGAACTCTTTGATCGCCTGGACCGCCTCGGCGATCGCCTCGGCTTGATTGTCCAGTTTGTGCATCGGGCCTTGCAAATGCCCATGGCCCATAAACTCCCACCCTGCCTCTAATGCGGCCTGGGCCACCCTGGGATAGGATTGACAGACATGGCCATTGATTGCCAAGGTTGTTGGAATGTCGCGATCGACTAAAGCCTTCCATTGCCGCCAAAAGCCAGCACGCATGCCGTATTCATGCCAGCTCCAATTCGGGACATCCGGCAAAAGCGGTTGCCCCATGGGGGGCGGCAACACTGTGCGCGGCATGGGGTTTTCAATTTGCCATTCTTCAACATTCAAAATAACCCAAACGGCAACACGTTTGTTGCCCGGCAAGGTCAGGCGGGGCCTGTCGACACTTGCCTGATATGGCACCCGATCGGTCAGTCGTGTCATTGATTACACCTCTAAAAATGCCGCCAGCACATCATTGAACGCGCTGACCTGATTTAGGTTTGCGATATGGGCACTGTCGGGAATATTTTCATATTGTGACTCTGGCGTTGCCTGATGCATGGACTGCATTTCGGCAGGTGGGGCGCCCATATCCTGCGCGCCCGAAACAAACAATACAGGCCGCGACATGTTACCAAGGTGGCGCTTGTAGTCCAATCCCTGCAGAGCACGTGCGCATCCTGTGTATCCCTCAACTGTCGTCGCGACAAAATCATTCTCAAGCTGTTGGACCTGCGCGGGGTGCGCGGCAATATAATCCGGGGTCAACCAACGTTCCAAAGTGCCCGACCAAATCGCCGCAAGGCCACCCGTGGTAATCGCGGCAATACGATCATCCCAGCTTTGGGAAAACGGTTCAGGGGCATCCGCGCGTGCACAGGCACAAATAATTTTTCCAATCCGCTGGGGCGCGGTCAACCCCAGACCAAGGGCGGTCATGCCGCCCAATGACAAGCCCAATACATCCGCGGTTTCGATACCAAAATGGTCCATGACCGCCAATGCGTCCCCTGTCAGATTGTCAAAGCTATAGGGACCTTTGGCTGTCGAGGATTGACCATGCCCGCGCGTGTCGTAACCGATTACCCGATATTTGCGTTCCAAAAATACGCGCTGCGGAGCCCACATATCCAACCCCGCACCAAGGGAATTGGACAATAGAATCGCAGGACCATCCGCCACGCCGGTTTCATATGCTGACAATGTGACGTCACCATGGGCGATCTGTACTCGGTCTGACATTAGGACGCCTTTGATTGATTAATCGCCGCATTGACCATGGGTTGGGTCTTTTCCGCCAACAAGATCATAGAACGCCGTCCCAATTGAACATCTGCCCAATCCTTGCCTGCGTAAAGCAACGTGCCAAAATCGCCAATTCTGTCACGCAATGCAAGTATATCATAGGCAACCTTATCCGGTGTACCCCAGATCACGCATTGATCCAAAACCCCTTCTAGGGTCACTTCATCATCATGCATATTCTGATCGGCCTTGAACAAATTGGCGCGACCGTGTTTTTTCATTTTCGTCAACAACTGCGAATAATAGTAACGATATGGGCTTTGCGGCCCCAAGGCATATTCGCGCGCCGTGTTCATATCATCGGCAACAAAGATCGATTTTGCGACCCGCCAATTGGCCGAGCGCACTGGACGTCCCGCGCGTTCACACCCTTCGACATATTTGGGCCAATGAGACGCCACCCATTTGTCCAACAGGAAGTTAGCCGAAATGGGGTCCCATCCACGGGCCGCCGCTTCGGTCACACCTTTGGAAAATGGCGCAACCGCAGTAACGACTATCGGTGGATGCGGCCGCTGAAGCGGTTTGGCCATGATCCCTTGGCCAATTTCCGTCATCATCTGGGTTTCTGTGGTCAGATTCCAGAATTGACCTTTGATATTATACGGCGCCTCAGACTCCCAAATTTTTAGAATATGGCCAATGCCCTCTAAGAACATCGCTTGTCGGTCGGCATTAAGCGACCCAAAGACCTCGGCGTCCGTTGCAAGTCCGCCAGGTGAAATCCCGAAGATAAATCGCCCATCTAGCATGTGATCCAACATGGCCACCTGCCCCGCGACAGCCGCCGGATGTGTGTTTGGGATATTCACAGTGCCTGTGCCCAATTTGATTTGTTTCGTCGCGGCGGCGATCCATGCGATAAAGCTGATGCAGTGAGTAATATTTTCCGCGGCATCGGTGGTATGTTCCCCGACATATGCCTCCGTGAATCCCAATTCATCCGCCAAAAGGAAAGCCGCGCGATCTTCGTGCAGACTTTGACGCCAATCCTTGCCCACGGGGTGAATCGGCATCGTGAAAAACCCTAGATCCATTTTATGCTCCGTTCTGATTTGATGCATAATCTAACGCAAGCTTCCCATTCAGGAAAATTATGAAAACTTGATCAAACTATCAAGAAATCACATAATTGCGTTTGGGAGCATTGTTGCAAGCTCTGGAAAAATAAGAACCACAAAAGCAGCCACCAGAATAAGTACAAAATAAGGCGCGGACCCCACAAAAATCATTTTCAATGATGCCGTGGGATCGGGAACGGATCCTTTCACTGTATACACAAGAAGGCCAAAAGGGGGCGACAGCAAACCCGCTTCAATCACCAGAATGCCAAAAATAGCAAACGCAATTGGGTCATACCCAAGCGCAACCGCCAAAGGTGCAAAGATCGGAACCGTCAACAGGATAATCGACACCGAGTCGATCAACATGCCCAAAATCAACCAAATAATGGTCATCAATGCCAACACCATAAAGGGGGAAAGATTGCTATCCATAAAAAGCCCTTGGATGTAATTCACACCGCCGCCCAACGCCAAAAGACGTGAATACATTTGCGCTGCGATCAGCAAAAACATTATGGGCGCCGTTGTGCGGCCCGCTTGATACATGCTTTCCAAGATGTCTTTTACACCCATCCCTTTTATCAAGCCGATCACCAGCGCCGCCAAAACACCGAAAGCGGCAGCTTCGGTCGGCGTGAACCATCCCCACCAAATGCCTCCGATCACGATGACGATAAGCGCAACAATCCCCAATCCACCGGTCAATTCAGATCGCATTTCCGCGTCTGTGGCTTCGACCAATGGCTTTTCAAAGGCGGGTGCAATGGATGGGTTTAACCTCGCTGCAATGATGACATAACCCGAAAACAAAGCCGCCAAAAGAATGCCTGGCAAAATACCCGCGATGAACAACCCACCCACCGACATTTCGGTCAGAATTGCCCAAACAATCAACAACACAGACGGTGGGATCAACATTCCCAAACAGGCAGATCCAGCAACGGCGCCCAAAGCGAAGGTCTGTTTATAACCGATCTTTTTCATTTCTGGATAGGCGATCCGGCTAAATGCCGCTGCTGATGCAATGGACACGCCCGTCACTGCGGCAAACACCGTATTTCCCGCGATGGTCGCAATTGCCAAGCGCCCGGGCAACCGTCGCAAACCGCGATCACAGATACGATACAGATCCCCCGCCGCGCCGCTTCGCCATATAAAGTCGCCCATCAAAACAAAAAGAGGGATCACCGCAAAGACATCTTTGCGAATGGCGTCATAGGCCGTGTTCGACATGATCGAAACCGCGGCTTCGGTGTTTCCACCAAACATGATGTAAACACCAACACCAGAACACAGCGCCAGGGCCACACCGATGTGAACACCCAAAACAATCAGCAAGACAAGAATGCCAAGCATTATTAAAACAATATCACCACCCATGTCTGCTCTCCTTAGTCTTCTAGTCGGGTCATCGCGTTTGGCGCTTCGATTTCGTTGATCAGTTGCCCTGTCCAGTCCAGCCAAATCATGTTGAGATACGCAAAAGCGGCAAAGGCAGACATCACAGCAATTGCGCCGCGAACAGGCCATGTTGGCACACGCAGGGATCCTTCGCCTTCGTATTCACCGATGGCATAGGCGTCGACAAAAGACGGCCATGTCCCCCAAATCAGGGCAAGGAATATGAATAACCCCAACAAACACGCCAATGTGCGTAACAGTCTGCGCACCGAATAGGGGACCGCATCGGCCAAGATTGTGGTTCGCAACATGGACCCTGAATAGATCGCAAGTGGAATTTGAAGAAATGTTATTGTCACCACAGAATTTTGCAAAAGCTCTTTGGTCCCGGGAATCGGATGTGTGAAAAAAATGCGCCCCACAACATCGCCAAAAATCAAAAACGCCAGGATCAAAGTCCAAAAAGCAGAAAATATATGCAACAGGCGTGCGCCGCCGATTTGCGCTGTCATCACAGTCCTCCCAAACTTTTATATCATTTTATGTCTGATGCTAACGCAAGCAACAAAAGCGTCAACATCTTATTTAGCAATCGATAAATAAAATTCAAAGATATGCACAGAGTTTCTTGACCCACGGACAAGGTTGTGCTCAGATCACCTTGGTTAGCGATCGATAAATTAAAAAATAAATCAGCACTCGACCGCTATTCTATCTTTTTTGACACCTATTCTTTGGGAGGAAGTAGATGAAGAAGACAGCAACACAAAGCCTAAGCGCATTGGCATTGATTGCCATGGCGGCACCGCTTTCGGCAGAAACATTCACATTGCGCGTGGGGTCTGGTCACCCGAACGGCCCGGCGGTCTATGTTACCGATTTGGCAAATTACTTTGTACCAGAAGTAAAACGCCGCGTCGCCGAAGAAACCGAACATGAAATTGAATTCGTCGAAGGATACGGCGGCGCCATTGCCGGTGTTGCGGAAACTCTTGAGGCCGTCCAAAACGGAATTCTGGATATTGGAGCATATTGCATTTGCTTTGAACCGGCAAAGCTGTTCTTGCACAATTTCCCCTATTACGCGCCATTCGGGCCACAAGATTCCGAACAAGCCATGGCCACGGTGCGTACCGTCTATGACGAAGTGCCATGGTTGACCGAGCAGTTTACAGGCGCCTACAAACAAGAATTGTTGGGGCTGCATGGTTGGGACAATTACCACGTCGGGACAACAGATCCGTGGAAAACCGTTGATGACCTAAAAGGTGTGAAAATTGGTGGCGCGGGTCCGAACCTGCCATGGTTGGAATTCGCGGGCGCGGTCCCCGTACAATCTACCCTGCCAGATGGGTATTTGGCATTGCAAACGGGGGTCTATAACGGTTGGCTCATGTTCCCGTCGGCGTATTTGGGTTTCAAATTCTATGAACCCTCGCCATATTACACATTGGTTGGATTTGGTGCGATGGGTGTGAACGCCCTGACAGCCAACAACAACACGATGAAACGTTTGCCCGAAGATGTTCAAAAGATCATCCGTGAAGTTGGTCGCGCCTATGAGGACCAAGCCGGTGCATCATTGAACGCGGCACAAAAACGCGGCCTGGATGGTTTGACCGCAGCTGGTGCAACCGTTACCGAATTACCCGCAGAGGTGCGCGCGCAATGGGCCGAGTCATTGGTTGAATTCCCGCAAATCCAAGCGACCGATGCCGATGGCCGGGGTATGCCAGGCAGCGAAGTGATGACAAAATTCATCAATGCGGTAAGCGCGTCTGGATACGAATGGCCGGTCAGCTATTCAATTAATTAGATAACGTCGACATCAAAAACCATAGGGGCACAACCATCGGATGTGTCCTTTCTTTATGGCCACATCATTGATGCGTTGCCGATATCACGCCATTCCCAATCAAGTAACATCCCAAAATCATCAATAGAACATGCACGACAATGTAAAACGGGTCTTTTGGGATCCTGGAATTGATATATTTTCCAATAAAAATTCCTATCGGCATGATCGGCAATAAGGCCACCGAAACCCACAGGCTGTCTATGGTGACTAAACCAATACCCAGAACAATCGGGATTTTGACAAGGTTCACAACAAAAAAATACCAAACCAAAACAGACACATAGATTTGCGGTGCCAAACGGTAGGGCAACATGAATATTTGAACCGGCGCCTCGCCCATCAAAAAAAAACTGGTAAAACCAGAGCTGGCATTCAGGCCAATGATACGCGGCCAAGACCGAACATTAGGGTCAAGAACCGTGTCTGGCCCAGATTTCTGAAGGGCGCGACGCACAAAAAAGCGCACGCCAACGACGAACGATATCACACCCAAAAAAACGGCCAAGTAATGGGTGTCAACAGCGCGAAAAACAAAAGCAGCCAGAATAACGCCCACAATTCCCGGGATCAGCATCGGTCCCAAAAATGACCACGGCACAGATTTTCGATAAATCCACGCGACCCAAAAATCCATAACAATATAGGTCGGCAACAAGACAGAGATGGCCGTTGGTATGTCCGAAACCGCGGCCACCAAGGGCATGCCCAAAGACCCGATCATGCCGCCAAATCCGGCCTTGGCCAATGCCACGAAAAACACGGCAAAGGCCGCTACGCAAAGGAAAAGCAGAGAATATTCATCCAAAACAGCGCATCCTTGTGCAACAGTCGTTTGATCGGGTCTTAGTTTGTTTTTTGCCCTTTATCCAGTGCGGCCAAAACGCGTTCCGGTGTCATGGGCATTTGCCAAATGCTGGCCCTCAAGGGGGACAATGCGTCATTAACGGCATTCAGGACCGCCGCAGGCGCTCCACCTGTCCCTGCCTCGCCCGCGCCTTTGGCACCCAGAACCGATGTCTTGGTCGGCGTTTCGACATGCGCAATGGTGATATCCGGCATTTCGGCGGCCATCGGAACCATATAATCCGCCATGGAGGCATTTAACATCTGCCCGTCCAGGGAATAATGGCATTCCTCATATAAGGCACCGCCAATCCCTTGGATCACACCACCCCGGATTTGTTCATCGACCAAAAGCGGGTTGATGACACGGCCGCAATCTTCGACCGCCCAGAAATGCAACACTTTGACAAAGCCCGTTTCTGTGTCGACCTCGACATGTGCCGCCATTGCGCCATTGGTAAAGACAAAGGGAAAATCCGTCACGCGGTAATGCCGCGTTGCGATCAGTTCGGGGTTTAAATCTGATGGCAATTCATTGCCGCGATAATAAACCGTGCGCGCAAGATCCGCCAATGTCAGGCGCACCTGACCCGACAAATCGGTCACAGCGCCCCCGCGAATATCCAATGCGTCCCGGGTTGATTGCAACATAACCGCCGCCACATCCAACACCTGATCACGCAGCGCATGCGCCGCTTGCAACATGGCCTCGCCGCCGATGCCGGCCCCGCGTGAGGCCCACGTGCCACCGCCATAGGGCGTCGTTGCCGTGTCACCTGTTGTCACCTTGACGCGGTCCAGATCAACGCCAAAAACGCCCGCCGCAATTTGGGCAAGGATCGCATTTGTCCCCTGCCCCTGTTCGGTAATGGACGATGACACATGCAGCGCGCCACCCGCATCCAACCGGACCGTTGCCCCATCTTGGGACGCAATCGCCGCACCACCCACACCATAAAACATCGGTGACGGGTTTGTGACTTCGACCATCGACACAAAGCCAATCCCACGGTAAATGCCCTTGCTGCGGGACGCGGCCTGATCCGCCCGCAACGCATCATAATCCATAATCTCGGTCAGTTTGTGCAATGCCTTGTGATGGCTCAGGTCATCCAACTTCATCCCCGTGGCCGAGGCGCGTGGATAGCTGTCGTCGCGCATCAAATTCTTGCGTCGCAGCTCGACAGGATCCATGCCGATCAAACGTGCGGCATCTTCAAGCAAACCATCGCAAATCGCCATAGCAATGGGATGCCCGACCGCCCGATATTGACACATCAAGGTTTTGTTTTGAAACACCACCCGTCCGCGCGCGCGATAATTCTCTAACACATAGGGCGCGCCCGTGAGGTTCAAGACCTGATTGCATTCAATCGCCGATGTGCGGGGATACATTGAAAATGGGCCAATTCCCGTAAGATCATCAAAATCGATCCCGACAATTTTGCCCTCCTGCGTCACCCCCATACGCGCCTGAACAACGTGATCGCGCGCATGAATATCGGTGACAAAGCTTTCAAAACGGTCGGCGATAAACTTGACCGGCCGCCGAAGTATTTTCGCCACCACCGCAGTTGCGATTTCGTCCCCATATGTATGGATCTTGATCCCAAAGGACCCGCCGACATCATTGGAAATGACACGCACATTTTCCTCTGCCAACCCCAGATGTTTGGCAAAAATGACCTGCATCATATGGGGCGCTTGGCCGGAATAATGCACGGTCAGTTGATCTTGGGACGGGTCAAAATCACATACGGTGCCCCGCGTTTCCAAGGTGACACCGGTATGGCGACCAAACCGGAATTCCCGTTCAACGATTTTAACGCCCTCGGCGGCAAAGGCCGCATCGATGTCGCCCACGTCAACAGTCCGTTCCCACGCCAAGTTATTCCCGAACGACGGGTGGATCACAGGGGCATCCGCATCCAAGGCATGTTCTGCGTCCAACGCCGCAGGCAATGGGTCATAATCCACAAAAATGGCGTCACAGGCATCCTCGGCCAAGGCGCGCGACTGTGCAACAACCATAACGACGGGTTCACCTTGCCACCGGACCGTATCCACCGCAATTGGGTATTGTTCGGCGGATCGCAATCCTGCCAGATGGCTTAAAACACCAACATAGGGCGTCACGTGTTCGGCCAAATCTGCGCCGGTAAAAATGGCGATGACCCCGGGCATGGACCGAGCATCACTTGTATCGATTGAGGTAATTTTTGCATGCGCATGCGGCGACCTGACAAATGCGGCATGGACCATTCGCGGCAAAGAAACATCATCGACAAAGCGGCCACGCCCCTGCAATAATCGGCGGGTATCGGCGCGGGGTTCGGGTTGCCCGATATAGCGGTTTGGTTGATCAAAAATCGTTGCGGGACCGGTCATGCGTTCGTCTCCTCAATAACATCGATGATAGCATCAACAATGGATTGATACCCTGTACAGCGACAGTAATTCCCAGAAATATGCTCACGGATTGCCACCCGATCCGCCGCGCCGCCTGCGTCGATATATCCTAGGGCTGACGCCAACATGCCGGGTGTGCAAAACCCACATTGAAGGGCGTTACGTTTGGCAAACGCCTCTTGCAAGGCCGCGCTGCGCCCGCTGTCGGCATAGCCTTCGATTGTTTGGACCGTTGCGCCGTTTGCTTGCACCGCCAGCATCAAACATCCACGGACGGTTTGCCCGTTAACCATAAGTGTGCAGGCACCGCACACCCCGTGCTCACATCCCACATGGCTCCCCGTGAGGTGAAGACCATGGCGCAAAAAATCCACCAGATTTTGCCGAACTGGAACCGTCGCGTGAATGGTTTCATCGTTTACGGTCAATGTGATTTCCGTGGTCTTGGTCATACTGTCATCCCCCCTAGAGCGCGTTTCAGCGCAACGCCTGCCAACCGTTTGCGTGTGGCGGCACTCGCCTTCAGGTCACCGTTAAAATCAATCTGGTCCAGATGTGGTAAGAGATGGTCATCCTGATGCGACTGCGCCAAAGCGGTTTCAAGGTCTGGCAAACGGACTGGATGGTCACATACGCCAAAGAAACACACACGCCACGCGTTCGATACGACAGAAATCGCGACTCCAGCCAAAGCATAATCACCATGGCGTTGCGTGATTTCGTGGAACCCGAATCTGTGCTCGGGCCCCGCAATTGGGATGTCGATCGACACAATCAATTCATCATCGGCCCGCGTGGTTTCATAATATCCTGCGAAGAAATCATCCGCTTTGACAGCGCGCGACCCTTGCGGACCAGAGAGGTTTACCGTGGCATCAAGCGTCCGCATCACCGCTGGCATTTCGGCGGCAGGATCGGCCAACGCCAATGACCCCCCCAAGGTCCCGCGGTTTCGAATGGCATCATGCGCAACATGCGGCAAAGCCATCGATATCAAAGGCGCGCAGGCCTGCACATCGGCATTGTGCATCAATTCCACGTAGCGCGTCATTGCACCTATGGTTAGGGTGTTGTCATTTTTTTGAATACCTTTTAGGTCGGCCAACCCATCCAGATCGATCAAGATTTCGGGCGCAGCCACGCGGAAATTCATCATCGGGATCAGGCTTTGCCCACCCGCCAGTGCCATCGCGTCCGCGCCATGGGCCCCAAGCAATGCAATTGCGTCGGCCAATGTCTCTGGCCGCGCGTATTCAAAATCAGGTGCTTTCATAACTGAACCTCCCCAGACCCAGAATCGGTAATTGTTCTTTACGTTTTGGATATGCTAAGTTATCACTCAATAAATAAGCATAAATCAAGAGGAAATTTCGATGGGTCAAATCAAGCAAAAAACGGTTGTGAAAGTTCGCCAATCTGGTGTCGGACAAACGCATTCGCGCAGCCATGTCCGCATTCGGGATTTGTATGGTATTATCGATGAACCCCTAGAGCGTGGCGGCACCAATCTCGCCCCCACTCCGACCGAAACAATGATGTCGGCATTGATTGGATGCACAAATGTCATTTCAAACAAAATCGCCGCAAAAATGGGTGTGACATTCGGCAAGATGACAATCGAGATGTCGTATGACTTTAACCGACTGGGAACCATGCTGACCGAAGAAGTTGAGGTGCCTTTTGACAATGTCGTGTTGGATATCGTCGTGGAAACCGACGCAAGCGCGGCACAGTTAGAGGCCATCAAACACGACTTGGAAAAATACTGTCCGGTTGCAAAAGTGTTCCGCGCGGCGGGCATGACGATCACCGAAAATTGGTCAATGGTACCGCTTGCGGAAACCAGCCACTAAGAAAATCAGTCTTTTGAAAAAGGAAAAACAATGTCGCATAGTTTGATGCCAGATGCACAGGTTCCGGAATTAACCTTGCCGCTTGTTGGCGGTGGAACGTGGTCTTTATCTGCGCAAAACCCGCAGAATTTTACCATGATCGTTGTCTATCGCGGGCTGCATTGCCCTGTATGCAAAGCATATTTAACCAAGCTGAGCGCGCTGGTCAGCACAGCAAAATCAGTCGGCGTTAACGTCGTCGCGGTGTCGATGGATCCGGCCGAAAAAGCGACCCAAACCAAAACAGATTGGGCGTTGAATGATTTGGATGTGGCTTATGGCATGACCGCCCAAGATGTTGCAAATTTTGGCCTGTATCTGTCTACATCGATCAAAGAAGCGGAAAACAATCAATTCTCAGAACCGGGTTTATTTTTGGTTCGCCCCGATGGGCGCCTGTATCTGGTTGATATTTCGAATATGCCTTGGTCGCGCCCTGACATTGAATTTATATTGTCAAAGATCCCGTTTGCGTTGGAAAATAATTACCCCGCGCGTGGCACGACAGAATATCAATAACCTGTTTCCTAATCGGCTGGGTTGCCGACCAATTTGATCCGCAACCCGGCCATAAAGGCATGAATGGCATCAGCAATCACGTGTTCCTTGACCGTCGACAGACCGCTTTCATAAATCAATTCCCGAACACCATAATAAAAAATGCCGCCATGCATGACCCATGCAAATTCAACCTCGCTATCGGTTGAGTCAGCGGCAGGTAACCCAAATTCCGCACGCGCCTCGGCAAGAATGGGTTCCAAAATGCGTTGGCGGACCAATTGCATGTATCTTTTGTTGATATCGACGCCTTTTAGACCGGAAAACAAATAGATCCGCATCCATTTGCTGTCAAAAATTGCATCCGTGTAAATATTATAAAACGTGTTTAGCCGGTCCAACAACGGACGGCTTCGATCACGTAACAGCGGTTCCCATTCGGGACGCCAGCGATTGACATAGACGGCATCGTACACTTCGGAAATCAGGTCGTCTTTTGATGGAAAATACCGATAAAGCAGCGGCTGCGTTACCCCAAGTTTTAGGGCCAAACCCCGCGTCGAACTTTCAAAACCCTCTTCTGCAAAGAAATCAATCGCCTGCTGAATGAACTCTTCGCGCCGCTCCGCAGAGGGGAGACGTTTGCGTTTTGGGGAGTCTTTGGGTTGTTTCATGCATCTACCGTATTCAATATAATTAAAGGGGCAATTTTTGCCCCATCCTTAAACATCATGCCAAACGCCTTGTATCGAAAGCCGATGGCCCACCGCAAGGCCTTGTAACAAGGTGGTTTCAATAAAGCACCCCTTTTTCGCCGCGCTTAAGAGACGCGTCTGATCGACAAAGCTCGCCGGGCTATCCAGATCGATATCAAGGTCAAAACCCACGGGCGAGGTCGTATACGGGTCTGATCCGATCTGTTCGCCCTGCCAGTGCAATCTTGATTTAACCGTCACATTGCCAATTGGTATTTTCAGCCGTTTTGAAAAGGCGCGAATTTGCGTCATCAAACAGCCGGTCAATGCCGCCGTAAACAACGCCAAGGGCGGCGGCGCGGTACCATCGCCACCATGAAACGGGCCTTCGTCGGTTGCCAATTCAAAGGTTTCATTCATGGTCGCGAAATGAACCGATATGTCATTTCGCATTTTTCCGGTTGATGTTCCCACCCCTTCAAAAACGATATCAAACGTTTTTTTCTTGTCAGCGTCCATTACATGTTCTCCCTGTTTTGATGATTTTTTGAAAATAAGTTATCAATTGATAAAAAAACATGCCTTGCAGCGTCTGGCAAGCATTGACAGAATCTGGGATTTAATTTTTTACTTATTTTGTTTCTACTTTTGACAAGGAGTGACCGATGGCAAAGCTGACACGCCAAGACATTTATGACACCGCAAAACAACTTTCAAATTGGGGCCGCTGGGGGGATGATGACCAAATCGGCACATTGAATAACGTTTCGCCCGAGGATGTCGTTGCAGCCGGTAAGTTAATTAAAAAAGGCAAGGTCTTTGCCCTTGGCCTTGACCTGAAGGAAAAGATCCAATCAGGACTGTTTGGCGGCCGTTGGAATATGATCCACCAAATGTTGGCAACGGGTACAGATGCGGTCACCGGGGAACAAGATGGCGATGGCAAGGCCTATCTACGTTATGCCGACGACGCGATCAACCTGCCCTGCCAAGGCAGCACACAATGGGATGCGCTGTGTCACATCTTTCTTGATGAGAAGATGTATAACGGATTCCCCGCCACCGATGTCACAGTGAATGGTGCCAAAAATTTAGGCATCGAAAAAGTGCGCGACAAGATGGTGGGCCGCGGTGTGTTGTTAGACATCGCGCGTTGGAAAGGCTTGGCAAGCTTGGATGATGGTTATCCGATCACAAACGACGATTTGGATGCCTGTGCCGCCGCTCAGTGCGTCGAAATCCGCAAGGGTGATTTTGTCATCGTGCGCAC
>Ga0181600_10001194_pt1 | contig 20235 bp, 21 predicted proteins | sample 041ome_2_FD_132982 | JGI IMG/M metagenome (GOLD analysis project Ga0181600, IMG submission 132982) | Coastal salt marsh microbial communities from the Groves Creek Marsh, Skidaway Island, Georgia - 041406US metaG (megahit assembly) | ecosystem: Environmental > Aquatic > Marine > Intertidal zone... | reverse complement strand
TTGCATTTGACGGGTGGTCGTCCGCTAGTTTGGAAAAAGCCCGTGCGCAAGCCGGTATTTCTGAGGATGAGCAAATTATTGCCCTGCCAAAAGGCCCGATTGACCTTTTGAGCCATTTTTCTAGACGCGGCGACCAAAGAATGCTCGATCAGCTTGCAACGCTGGAGCGACCTGCCAAAATACGAGAATTGGTTACCTTGGCCGTAAAGACGCGTTTATCGGTCGATGCGCCCCACCGCGAAGCGGTTCGCCGTGGCGCTGCAATGTTAACGGCACATCCTCGTGTCGCGTTACGCCTAAGTTATGCCACCACAGACGCGGTGTGGCGATGGGTGGGCGACACCTCCACAGATTATAATTTTTATACCAAACGCGCCATTTTGAGCGGCGTAATCTCGGCGACGCGGCTCTATTGGTTTACCGATGAGAGCGCGGATTTTGAGGAGAGTTGGGCCTTTCTCAGCCGACGCATCGATAATGTTATGCAGTTTGAAAAGATGAAGGCGACAACGCAGTCGCGTTGGGAAGGCAGCGCGGATCGGGTGCATGGCGCCATTCAGCGCATGGCGCGGTGGCGCTTTGGGCAATCGAGCTGATTGAAAGGTTTCTTAACCGATTGTTCCAAGGGGCATGATATGGGTCACATGACCCATTTTTCGACCCGCTTTGACCTCAGATTTTCCATAGAGATGAAGGCAATGATCGGGCTCGCGAATGAGGGTTGGCCACTTATCGACATCGTTTCCAATTAAATTTGTCATACGCGCATCACTATGGCGGGTCGGTGAGGCGAGGGGCCATCCGCTGATCGCTCGAATATGTTGGGCAAACTGACTGGTGCCACAGGCATCCAACGTCCAATGGCCGGAATTATGGACGCGCGGCGCAATTTCATTCACCATAAAGCCATCCGATGTCATAAACAGCTCTACGGCGAGCACGCCAACATACTCCAGAGCAGAACTGATTTTTGTGCCGATATCTCGAATATGAGCAGCATCGTCAGCCGAAACCGGCGCCGGTACGGTGCTCGTATGCAAAATATGGTTGCGATGGACATTCAGCGCAGGATCGTAACACGCAATTTGCCCGTCAATGCCGCGCCCGATAATCACGGATAATTCGCGTTCAAACGCGATCAAACCCTCGAGAATGAGCGCTTGGCCTTGCGTGTCGTCGAAAATTTGATCGAGGTCGGATTGGGCATCAAGCCGCCATTGGCCCTTCCCGTCATAGCCGAGGCGCCGGGTCTTTAGTATTCCGGTGCCTCCCATTTCGGCTAAGGCTGAGGCGAGCGCCTCGCGCGTGTCGATCGCCACAAAGGGAGCGACCGGAATGCCGAGCCCTTGAATAAATTGTTTTTCGGTGAGCCGGTCTTGCGCCACATTCAGGGCGCGCGCATCGGGCCAAACCGGTTTGTGCTGCGCCAAGAGTGCGACCGTTTCAACCGGAATATTCTCAAATTCATAAGTGATACAATCGCAGCGCTGTGCAAAGGCCAATAAGGCGTCAGGGTCATGATAGGCCGCACATATATGCTGGTCGGCCACTTCTGCCGCAGGCGGCTGTTCGTCGGGACAATAGATAATGACATGAAACCCAAATTGGGCCGCCGCTTGCGCCAGCATCCGCCCCAATTGACCGCCACCCAAAATGCCGATGATCTGCCCAGGCTCGAGCATGCTAGTCATCATGCGGTTGTTCTGCGACGGCCTCTGTTTGCGCTTTGCGCCAGTCCGCGAGACGAAGGGCCAGTGCTGTATCTGATGTGGCCAATATTGCCGCGGCCAGGAGAGCCGCATTCACAGCTCCTGCGCGGCCAATTGCCAATGTGCCCACGGGAATGCCGGCGGGCATTTGGACAATCGATAAAAGCGAGTCTTGGCCCGACAAGGCCTGACTTTCGACAGGCACGCCGAGCACAGGAAGGGGGGTCATTGCGGCGGCCATTCCGGGTAAATGCGCCGCGCCTCCGGCGCCCGCAATAATGACCTTGAGCCCTCGATCAGCCGCTTTATCAGCATAGTCATACAGACGTTTGGGAGTGCGGTGAGCCGAAACGATGCGCGCCTCATACGGAATATTTAACGCATCGAGCGTGTCGGCAGCATGTTTCATGGTTTTCCAGTCAGACTGACTACCCATAATAATGCCAACCAGAGCAATGTCGGACACAGTTTTCTCCTTGTGTCTGGGCCGCGCAAAGCGCGGAAAGACGGGAGTTAATCGCAATTTTACCGCAAGATCAAGGGCGCTTTTTAGCTTGCTGGGAATGTTTATTTTTGTCACGCTGGAGGTTGGGCAACAAGGAGGGGTTGTATGCGCTCAGAACGATTGGAAAGTCTTGCTCGTCAACATCAAGATATTGAACAAAAACTTCATGAAATGCAAAAAAGGCCCGCACCAGATGCGGAGGCGGTTAAAGCGTTAAAGCGCAAGAAGTTGGAAATTAAGGAAAAAATGGCCGAGGCGGATAAGTCGGAAACTTAAGAGCTAGTTAAAAAGGCCGACGCCGCCAACCCAGATCAACCGCAGACCAACCACGAACATTGTGGCGTAAGAAATTCGGTAGAAGAGGTCTACCGGAATACGGTGCAGTAGCCATGCGCCGGCAATCACCCCGAGCGGGGCGAGCGGGAGGAGGAGTAGGGCGATCGTCAGGTTTTCGACTGAAAATTGTCCCAAGAACAGGTAAGGCGGTATTTTCAGTGCATTGACGGCGGCAAAGATAATTGCGCCTGTGCCGACAATTAACTCCTTGGGCAGTTTCTGGGGCAAAATGAAGATTTGGAAGGGCGGCCCGCCGGCATGAGCGACAAAACTTGTAAAGCCGCACAAAGCCCCGCTGATGCGCGTTAATAATCGAGGGGGCTGCCACGCCTCCGCATTGGCGCGTTTAAACAGCCAATAATCGAGCGAAAACCCAACGCTGACGCACCCAATAATCAGTCGGATAGCGTTGTCGCTGGTGTAATCCGCGAGGATCCAGCCAATGCCAATGCCGACAGCGCAGGATGGGATAAACTGCCAGAACAGACGAAAATCCATATTCTTGCGATGAATATAAACATTCACCACATCCATCACCACCAGCACGGGCAGCAAGATCGCCGCTGCCATGAGCGGTGGCATGACCAGCGCCATAATGGGCGTTCCAAGGGCGCCAAGGCCGGTGCCAAGCCCGCCCTTAGAAACCCCAATAATGAGAACGGCGAGAGCCGCTGCCCCCCAAAAAAGGGGATCCATTACTCTGATTTTGAGAAGTTGCTGAACACGTCGTCGGCGTTCAGTTTTCCTAAAGCGCGTTCGTCTTGCTCGGCCGAATAATCCTCATCCATGGAGGGTGTCGGCTCCGTTACAACATCCGGTATCGCATATTTATCCGTGTTGGTTGTTTCTTCCGCGCTTTGCAATGTGGCGCCTGCCTTACGCGCGGCTCGTTCGGCGGCCTTGCGTTGGCGCTCGAGGCGCTGCGCCGCTTGCGCTACGGTTTCGTCCAGCTCGATTTGCGAACACAGGCCCAAAGATACCGGATCAACGGGCTTAATGTTGGTCATATTCCAATGGGTGCGCTCGCGCACACTAACGATCGTTGCTTTTGTGGTGCCCACCAAGCGGCCCACCTGCGCGTCGGTTAATTCCGGATGGTTGCGCACTAGCCACGCAATCGCATCAGGGCGCTCTTGGCGCTTGGAGAGCGGCGTATACTTGGCGCCTTTGCGCGGCTTCGGCCCTGGAATATCTGATTTTTTCTCAGTCAGCTTCAGCACAGCCGTGGGGTCGTTTTGACACCGCTCGATTTCCTCGCGTGACACTTGTCCGGTACTAATGGGATCGAGACCTTTAATGCCGCTAGCGACATCGCCATCCGCGATCCCCCGCACTTCGAGAGGGTGCAAGCCGCAAAAAAGGGCAATTTGATCAAAGGTGAGGGCTGTATTATCGATCAGCCAAACTGCCGTGGCTTTGGGCATCAAAGGCGCAGTCATGATATCTCCTTAACTGAAAACGAAGACCTAATCCTCGCTTTCCACTCATCTAATGATTTCGGGAATAAGCCCTTATAAGCTGTTCAGCGCTCTGAGAAAAGCCTAAAGCGTCGTCATATCGAGAATAATTTTACCGGTATGGCCACTGGCTTCCATTTCGCTATGGGCGTCTCCTGCCGCGCTCAACGGGTAAATGGCATGGATGACGGGTTTAATCTGATCCCCCAGATGCGGCCATATTTCTGTCTCAACGCATTTTCGCAGGCGGGTTTTTTCTTCAATGGCGCGGGCGCGCAGGGTCGAGCCTGTTAAGGTAAGGTTTTTCAGCATTACCGGCATGAGATCGAGCTCGACTTTAGAGCCTTTTAGAAACGCGATATTGACAATCCGGCCCCCTCGGGCGGCGCAGGCAATATTCCGTGCGACATAGTCCCCCCCAACCATATCGAGAATGACATCGGCCCCATTTTGGTTGGTTAATTCTTTCACGCGCGCGACAAAATCTTCAGAGCTGTAATTAATGGCGTTATCCGCCCCTAAGGCGCAACAGGCCGCCGCTTTATCGTCGGAGCCTGCGGTGACAATTATATTTGCCCCGCGCAATTTGGCCATCTGAATGGCCATGGTTCCAATGCCACTGGCGCCCCCATGGATTAACAGAGTTTCGCCCGGTTGCAGACGCCCACCCTCCATAACATTCGCCCAAACTGTAAAAATAACCTCGGGCAGGCTGGCGGCTTGCGCAAAGCTCATCGCGTCTGGAATGGGCAAGGCGTGATCTTCATGCACACAGCCATATTGGGCGTAGCCTCCCCCGGCGACCAATGCGGCGATCCGGTCACCGACTTGCCAGCGCGTCACATTCTCGCCACAGGCGATCACGGTGCCAGCAAATTCGAGCCCCATGATGTCGGAAGCCCCGGGAGGAGGGGGATAAAAACCCATACGCTGATAGCAATCACCCCGATTGACGCCGGCAGCTGCGATTTCGACCAAAACCTCGTGGGGCGCGGGCGAAGGACGCGCAACCTCGGCGAGGTAGAGGCTCTCGGGCGTTTTGGCATCGCCAATTTGAATGGCGTGCATTGTGTGTTCTGACATGTACTTTTCTCCCTGGCGTGGCAATCTCAGCCATATACGGATGAGCGGCCAATCGCGACATTCAATCCCGACCTTCAATAAATCACGCTTGCCACATTTGTCACGCGCTTTACACTCGTATCCGTAAGATAGTTCTAGAACAGAGATCGAAAACAGGCCCTAAGAGGTGCGACATGGATGATATGGAACCACGTCAGGCGAATGACAGTCTCGCCGCTCTCGCCCGCGAGGATTTATCGCTGCTCAGCATCGAGGCCCTTACCGCCCGCCTTGACAGTCTTCACGCCGAAATCGCGCGGTGTCAGGCCATGATTGAAAGCAAAAAAGGCTCCCGCGCCGAGGCGGAAGCCTTTTTCAAAAGCTAGAGAGGCAGAAGCCTCGTTCAGAAATAAGAGAGGCGGAGCCCGTTAATCGGGGTCGCCCAATTAGGATTAGCCGATAAAGCTATCGAATTTCTTATTGAAACGGCTCACGCGACCGCCACGGTCAACCAAGGTTTGCTGGCCTTTGGTCCAAGCCGGGTGCGTAGTTGGATCGATATCCAATGTCAGTGTGGCCCCTTCCTCACCATAGGTCGAGCGCGTTTGATAGCTTGAGCCATCATTCATCACTACTGTGATCATGTGGTAGTCGGGATGAATATCTTTTTTCATCGTTTTGAACCCTATTCGAAACTCGTTTGAACCACGAATGGCCGCTCCCAAAATGCGCTAGACACGTGAGAACAGCTCTCTCTGGCCGTTTCTATAGCGAAGCTCTGACGGTTTTGCAAGTGCGTGGGGTGTCCTTTACGCAGCGCGCTGGTGATTTAGGGCGATTTGCCGGTAGCAATGCAGCAGGGGGATTGTTATAAGAGCGCAAATCGAGGTGATCCATGAGCGCAAATGCCCCCGAAGGCGCATTATCCACAGAAGAGCAGGCGGTGAGACGGCCTAAAGCGCGCAGTTTGAGGCCTTTACGCGCCTTATTGCCCTTTATTATGCAATATCCGCTGATGTTGTTGGGTGCATTTGTGGCCCTTGTAACGGCCACTTTAGCGACCTTAGCCCTGCCGATTGCTGTTCGGTTTATGATCGATAATGGCTTTTCGGCGACAGATGCATCTTTGGTCAATCAATATTTTATCGCCATGCTCGGTGTTGCTGTGGTTTTAGGCATCGCTAGCGCCGTGCGGTTTTTCTTCGTCACATGGATTGGCGAGCGGGTTACCGCGGATTTGCGTCGCGCGGTCTATGATCACATCACGATCTTAAGTCCGGCTTTTTTCGAAACCGTTCGTACGGGTGAGGTTTTATCGCGACTCACAGCGGATACGGTTCTCATCAAAACAGTTGTCGGCTCGTCAGCCTCAATCGCATTACGCAATTTTTTCATGTTCATTGGCTCGGCTTTAATGCTCGCCATTACCAGTGCCAAGCTCAGTGCGATGGCGGCCTTGGCTTTGCCTTTAATCATTATACCTGTGATTGCGTTTGGGCGCTGGGTGCGGCGCCTGTCACGGGCCAGCCAAGACCGGATTGCAGACACCAGTGCGCATGCGGCCGAAACACTTTCGGCCATGCAAATTGTCCAAGCCTTTACGCATGAAGCTGAAGATCGAAAAAGATTTGCGCAAGGGGTCGAGCGGTCGTTTGCGACCGCGCGCATGCGGATTATGGCGCGGTCTTTGTTAACGGCCCTGGCGATTGTTTTGGTTTTTTCCGGCGTTGTTGGGCTTTTGTGGGTGGGCGCGCATGACGTCTTGTCGGGCACGATGTCGGGCGGGGTGTTAGGCCAATTTGTGCTTTACGCCGTTTTATGTGCAACCGCGATTGGCGCTTTGTCAGAGGTTTGGGGGGATGTCCAATTAGCGGCGGGCGCAACCGAGCGGCTGGTTGAATTACTGGCCGTCACCCCCGATATTGCCGCCCCCGCTCATCCAAAACAGTTTTCTCAACCGGTGCGCGGTCAGGTGACGCTCGATGGCGTTGGGTTCAAATATCCCTCGCGCCCCTTGCACGCCGCGTTGGATAATTTCTCCCTGACCATTGAGGCCGGAGAGACGGTGGCCCTGGTGGGCCCGTCGGGTGCGGGTAAATCCACGGTATTTCAGCTCTTGCCACGCTTTTACGATTGCCAAGAGGGAATGATCTCGGTTGACGGGTTGAATGTGCGCGATGTCGACCCTCGCGACCTGCGACGGACAATGTCCATCGTCCCGCAAGAAACCGTTGTTTTCGGAACCAGCATCGCCGAAAACATTGCTTTCGGTAAGCCTGAGGCCAGCGAAGACGATATTCGCCGTGCCGCGCAAGCGGCCCATGCCGCCGAATTTATTGAGGCTCTGCCGGATGGCTATGCAACTCTGCTCGGCGAGCGCGGGGTTAATCTTTCAGGCGGGCAACGCCAGCGTCTTGCCATCGCCCGGGCGATCTTGCGCGATGCCCCCATTTTGCTTTTGGACGAAGCCACCAGTGCCTTGGATGCTGAAAGCGAGCGCCTGGTGCAAGATGCGCTGTCTGGTTTGATGGCAGGGCGGACCACTTTGGTGATTGCGCATCGACTGGCGACAATATTGAAAGCTGATCGGATTATTGTGATGGATCAGGGGCGGGTTGTTGAAACCGGCCGGCACGCCGATCTGATCGGCCAAAAAGGATTATATGCGCGTTTGGCCAAATTGCAATTTGGACAGGCGGCGGCTGAATAGAAAAGTTAATCGCGTGTTAGATGCTCGCTGATCGCGTTATGAAGCGCTTCATTGCCGGCCAAAATATTGCCGCTTTCTAGAAATGTTTCTCGACCATTAATGTCGGTGACGATACCCCCTGCCTCGCGCACAATGACCGTGCCGGCGGCAAGATCCCAAGCTTTCAGGCCACGTTCCCAATAGCCATCCACCCGCCCAGCAGCCACATAAGCCAAATCGAGCGCGGCGCTGCCAAAGCGGCGAATACCGGCCACACGCGGCATCACATGCCCCATATCTTTAATAAATTTGTCCGGCGCGGCGCGGCCCTGATGCGGGATGCCTGTGGTGAAAATAGCTTGATCGAGGCGGGTGCGCGCGGCCACGCGAATGCGCCGATCATTCAAATAGGCGCCTGTCCCGCGTTCGGCGTGAAACAATTCATTGGTGACGGGATTATAGATCACCCCAGCCACCAAAACGCCCTCGCGCTCGAGACCGAGCGAAATGGCAAAATGCGGAATGCCATGCAGGAAATTGGTGGTGCCATCGAGTGGGTCGATGATCCAGCGGTGGGTTTTATCTTGGCCTTCTACCGTGCCGCCTTCTTCCATCAAAAAACCATAGCCCGGACGGGCGCGGCTCAGTTCTTCAAAAAGCGTTTTTTCAGCGCGTAAATCCGCATTGGTCACAAAGTCGCCAGGCCCTTTTTGTGAGACTTGGAGATTTTCAATCTCGCCATGGTCGCGACGCAGCGCGCGCCCCGCCTTATTGGCGGCGGCCATCATCACATTTATCACCGGCGAGTAATTCATGATTAATCCGCCCGCCGGAGATAAATAAGCTCTTCTGTGTCGACGACGATACTCTCGCCTTCTGCGATAAAGGGCGGCACCATAACCCGCACGCCATTTTCCAGAATTGCGGGTTTGTAGGAAGAGGCAGCGGTTTGCCCTTTCACAACGGGCTCTGTCGTGGCAACGTTCAGCGTCACATGCGCCGGCAATTGAACGCCAATGGGCATGCCTTCATGACTGTCGACCACCACCATCATACCATCTTGAAGAAAGTCAGCGCGTTCACCCACGAAATCGCGCGACAGTTCAATTTGCTCATAGCTCTGCGTGTCCATAAAGGTCAGCATGCCATCTGCTTCATAGAGAAACTGGTAATCATTTTGCTCGAGGCGCACCCGCTCAACCGTCTCGGAGGAACGAAACCGTTCGTTTAATTTGCTGCCGGTTAAAAGATTTTTCAGCTCAACCTGCGCAAAGGCGCCGCCTTTACCGGGTTTCACATGTTGAATTTTGACAGCGGCCCACAGGCTATCATTATGTTTGATCACATTGCCGGGGCGGATTTCATTACCGTTAATTTTCATGCAATTTCCTATCTCATCATGCGATGCGCTCTGATAGCACCCGCAGATGAGAAATCAAAGCCCCATAATCGAGGCGCTAGCAAATCGCCCCGATCGACAGGCATCGATCGGGCACTCTTTAGGCAGCCCTTAAAATAGGGCCGCTAATCCTTGCCAGGTTCCAACCCAATCGCTTGGGCAAGTTGGCGGGTGGCCTGGGCGACATCGGGGGCGCTCCAAATGGCGTTACTCACGGCGATGAAATCGGCCCCAGCCTGAGCAATTGGCGCCGCGTTTTCTGCTGTGATCCCGCCAATGGCCACACAGGGTAATTCGGCGATCTCCTGCCACCAGCTCAACAAATCAGGCGTCGCAACATACTGGGTTTGTTTGGTGGGGGTCGGGTGAAAGGCACCAAAGGCCACATAGTCGGCGCCCGCCTCACCGGCTTCAAATGCTAAATGGCGCGAATTGTGACAGGTCACCCCAATAATCACATCATCGCCGAGCAGGCGTCGGGCATCGGTGCAAGCCATGTCGGACTGGCCGAGATGTACACCGTCGGCGCCTGTTGCTTTGACAAGATCTGCATGGTCATTAATCAAAAAAGCCACCTGATGATTTTGCGCCATCGGAATGAGGGCATCACTGACGCGCTTGATCACATCGGGGTGAGCGGGATCGCCATTTTCGGCTTTCAGACGCAATTGAAAACTGGCGACCAGGCCCGTTTCAAGGACACGTTCATAAAGCGGAATAAAATGCTCAAGCTCGACTGCGGCAGGGCTGATCACATACAGGCGACACGGTTCCATTGGTGTCCTACAGGCCCGTTTGTCCGCGATGGCGTAATTTGTGATCGGCTAAAATGCAGGCCATCATCGCTTCCCCTACGGGCACGGCGCGAATACCCACACAGGGGTCGTGACGACCTTTTGTCATAATTTCTGTTTCCTCGCCATCGCGCGTAATGGTCGAGCGGGGCGTTAAAATCGACGAGGTCGGTTTCACGGCAAAGCGTACGACAATCTCTTGCCCTGTTGATATGCCGCCCAAAATACCACCTGCATGATTGGAAGAAAATTCAGGGCCTGTTGATCCAGACCGCATCTCATCAGCATTGGTTTCGCCCGACAGCGCGGCAGCTGCAAAACCCTCGCCAATTTCCACGCCCTTGACGGCATTAATGCTCATCATGGCCTGGGCGAGATCAGCGTCGAGCTTGCCGTAAATGGGAGCGCCCCAGCCCGCTGGCACGCCGCGTGCCCGAATTTCGATAACCGCGCCGCAGGATGACCCGCTTTTGCGCACCCCATCGAGATAATCCGCCCAGTGGGCGGCGGCCTGTGCATCGGGACACCAAAATGGATTATTTTCAATCTCAGCATCGTCCCATCGCGAGGGGTCTATCTTGTGAGGGCCCATTTGGATCAGGGCGCCTGTGATGTGAACTCCGTCGAGAATTTTGCGCGCAACCGCCCCGGCAGCAACCCGGGCTGCCGTTTCCCGCGCGGAACTTCTGCCGCCGCCACGATAATCGCGAATGCCATATTTGGCCTCATAACTATAATCGGCATGGCCCGGTCGGTATTGATTTTGAATATCGCCATAATCCTTGGAACGCTGATCCGTATTTTCGATCAGAAGTTGAATGGGCGTGCCGGTTGTCAGGGGGGTACCGGTCTGAGGATCGGCAAAAACACCCGATAAAATTTGCACGGCATCCGGCTCTTGGCGTTGCGTGGTGAAGCGATTTTGTCCAGGGCGCCGGCGGTCGAGCCAGTGCTGGATATCGGGCGCTTCAAGCGCGATCCGAGGCGGGCAGCCATCGATGACACAGCCGAGCGCTGGGCCATGCGACTCGCCCCAAGTGGTTACGCGAAAAAGATGTCCGAAACTATTATGCGACATAAATGACCTTTTCTCGATCGTGCAAACCTAAATGCCCCACGATCAGCTTTCTCACTCATCCACCACCGACATGCCAATGGCGTTATAGCCCGCATCGACATGATGGTTCTCACCGGTCACACCCCGCCCGAGATCAGAGAGAAGATAGAGCGCAGAATCGCCGACTTCCTCAATCGTGACCGTCCGGCGTAAGGGTGCATTTTCCTCATTCCATTTCAGCATCATGCGTAATCCGGCAATGCCCGCCGCGGCTAAGGTTTTAATCGGGCCGGCAGAAATCGAATTGACCCGGATATTTTTGGGGCCCAAATCCGCCGCCAAATAGCGCACGCTGGCCTCGAGTGCGGCTTTTGCAACACCCATGACATTGTAATGCGGGATCACTTTTTCGGCGCCGAAATAGGACAGGGTCAGCATCGAGCCCCCATTGGTCATTAATTTTTCGGCACGCTGGGCAACTGCCGTAAAGGAATAGCACGAAATATTCATACTCATTTGGAAGTTCTGAGGGGACGTATCGACATAGCGACCGGTCAATTCATCTTTATCGGCAAAGGCGATGGCGTGAACCACAAAGTCGAGCTGTCCCCATTGGCGCGAGATTTCGGCGAAGACGGCATCCATGCTGGCGGTGTCGGTCACATCGCACGGCAGAACGATATTGCTGTTAACGCTCTGTGCAAGGGGTTTCACACGGCGTTCCAGCGCCTCCCCTTGAAAAGTAAAGGCCAGTTCCGCTCCGGCATTGGCACAGGCCTGCGCAATGCCCCACGCAATTGAACGATTATTAGCGACGCCCATAATGAGCCCGCGTTTACCCTGCATCAGCTGATTAGTCATAGTCTGTCCTCATGAAAGCATATGCTCCACATATAAACCGCCTCGTGGTTTATGCCCACCCCTGTTTTGCGCGGGGGATCGGCATTGAGACAGGGCTTGAGACTGGGCTTGTAACTGGGTTTGGCGTTATGCGCGGGAATAACGCATGTCGCCGGGCTGACAAACCAATGGTATGTGGTCAGGAGTGTGGTACATTGCCGGATCAATTCAGTGAGGATCAAAGCCCATGCCCGACCTGCCCAGTGACCTTCTGGCAAAGCTCCCCATACAGCAATCGGATGCCGATATTGATTTCGACCATCCGCCAGAAGATCCGTTTCAGTGGTTTGCAACTTGGTTTGTTCAGGCACAACACTCTGAGGTGAATGATCCCAACGCCATGTCATTGGCGACGGTCGATGCCGATGGATGCCCGAATGTGCGCACGGTTTTGTTAAAGGGTGTCGATCAGGGGGGCTTCGTGTTCTACACCAACCTCACCAGTGCGAAAGGCCAAGAATTACAGTCGGCCCGCTATGCGGCGTTGAATTTTCATTGGAAGTCGGTGCGCCGCCAAGTGCGCGTCCGCGGCGCTGTGGCGCAAGTGACGGATGCCGAAGCCGATGACTATTTTGCAACCCGTCCGCGGCAAAGCCAGCTCGGCGCCTGGGCCTCGCAGCAATCTCAACCCATTTCGGGACGCCTTGCCTTGGAAGCGGCCTTGGCGGATACGACAGCGCAATATGATGCAGGGCCGGTTCCACGTCCGCCACATTGGTCGGGATTTCGCGTCGTGCCCACGCAAATCGAGTTTTGGCAAGACGGTGCCTATCGCCTGCATGATCGGATCCAATTCCAGCGCGTCGAACAGGGGTGGACGCGAACACGACTCTTTCCGTAAAAAGAGCCATGGCCTTAAAAGAAACAATGGCGCAATCGCACACGCATGTCGATCCTCAGCAAAGCGGACGTTACATGCGTTGGTCGAGCCTGCTTGCAGTCACCGTGGCCTTGGTTTTGATTGGGCTGAAGGGCTTTGCGTGGCTGTCCAGTGGATCTGTGGCGCTATTGGGCTCGTTGCTCGATTCCGTCCTAGATTTTTCGATTTCATTCATCAATTTTTTTGCGATCCGCCACGCATTAGAACCCGCCGATGAAGAGCATCGGTTTGGTCATGGCAAGGCAGAGGCGCTGGCGGCGCTGGGGCAAGGATTGATCATTGGCGGCTCGGCTCTGTTTTTGGCTTGGCAGTCCGTTGAAAGTTTTCGGGTTCCAAGTCCGATCGCGCATAGTAACCTCGCAATCTTGATCGTCGTTATCTCAATCATTCTCACTTTGGGTCTGGTTGCGGTGCAACGTTGGGTGGCACGCAAAACCGGCTCATTGGCGGTGGCGGCTGACTCTGCCCATTATGAGGGCGACTTATATATGAATGTCGCTGTCATTGGGGCCTTGGTGCTGTCGAGTTATACGACCTTCACCTATGCCGATCCTATTTTGGGGTTGGTTGTCACCTTTATTTTGCTGAACAGTGCTCTGGCCATTATCCGCAAAGCGGGGCATCAGCTGATGGATCACGAGGCCAGCGATAAAACGCGCGAAGCGCTGACCGAGATTATCATGAGCCATCCTGAAGTGCAGTCAGTGCATGATTTGCGGACACGCCGGGCGGGAACCCAGCTTTTTGTGCAATGTCATATCGAGCTCGACGGCAAGATGAGCCTGACGCACGCGCATGACATCTCCGATCGGGTGGAAATGATGGTGATGGAACGCTTTCCAAATGCCGAGATTATCATTCACCAAGACCCAGCCGGGCTTGAAAACGTCAGCGAACTTGAAAAAGTATAGCGCTGAGGCGGCAGCCTCACTGTGCAAAATCGGGCGGCGCAACGAAGCCAAACCCCAGCTCTTCGAGCATCTGAGCGACTTTAATGGCCGTCCAATCTTCATAAGCGGGCGCAATGATTTGCATTCCGAACGGGAGGCCATCACTGGCGCGGCCGAGAGGAACAGCCGTTGCAGGAAGGCCGCAAAGGGTGGGGACCCCCGCCCAAATGAGTTGATCTGAATAAGCGCGCTCTTGCCCATCAACCACCATCTTCCGCCCTTGAAAATCAGGGTCTTGTGTATGCGGGATCGCTGTGCGCGGTGTGATGGGGCAAAATACGACATCAACCTCTTCAAATAAGCGCGCCCAATCTTCTGCGTATCCTGCGCGACGCTCGGCCATTTTGAGCCAATCAATATAGCTGGGTCCAGCTCGCGCGGTGCTTTTGGCGAAGGCTGCCATGCCCGCATTGAGCATAAAGGAATACACCTCGTGATGATCCGCCATTGCGAAAGGTGGCTTGATGTCAATAATGCGCGCGCCTTGAGCCGCTAATTGCTCAGCCGCCTTTTCAATGCCGGCCACAATTTCGGACGAGACACGGCAAAAAGGATCATTTTGCCATAGACCAATGCGCAGGTCAGACGGCGTTTGGGCGCGGGGCCCTTGAATGGCCAGCTGATAGGCCGACGTCATGGGCGCAGTGGGGCCCATCGTAACCTGCAGAAGAAGCGAGAGATCTGTCGTGTTCCGCGCCAGGGGGCCAACGACACTCATTTCGGGCGCGCTGAGCGCCCCATGCGGTGGGGGCACGTGCCCACGATAGGGCACCAAACCAAAGCTCGGCTTATGGCCAAACAGCCCACAAAAATGTGCAGGCGTGCGAATGGAGCCGCCAATATCGCTGCCAAATTCCAGCGGCGTCATACCGGTTGCGAGAGCGGCGGCGCTGCCGCCCGATGATCCGCCAGGCGTGTGGGCAAGGTTCCACGGATTATTGGTCGTGCCATGCAGGCGGTTAAAACTCTGAATATCGGCGCATAAATAGGGCGTGTTGGTTTTGCCCATGATAATGGCCCCCGCGGCTTGCAAGCGCTGCACCACAACCGCGTCACGCGTCGCGCGGTGGCCTGCATAATCGGGGACACCGGATTCGCAGGTCAGGCCCTCAACTTCAAAGGCATCTTTAATGGTCATGGGCACGCCGGCCAGAGGGCCCAGCGTATCGGGTCCATCGCGGGCAATCATCGCGTCGATTTGGCCCGCTTTTTTCTGCGCGCGCTCGACATCAAGGTCAATCACGGCATTGATTTGGGGGTTCACCGCGGCGATCCGAGCGCTGAAAAGATCGACGAGTTCGCCTGCGCTGAGCTCTTTGTTCCGAATGGATTGGGCGAGGTCGTGGCCAGCTGTGAAAAATGATGTCATTTTAGCTCCAAAATTTCATTCTTTGCGTCGAAAAGTCTAGCCATACGCCTCGTAACTTGGCACACTTTATTCCAATACATATTTTTTAGAGCGGCCTTCAGGTGTCAGGAGAGCCGCGCTGGCCTAACTGTTAGTCTTGGGAGGACAAAATGCAAGGATCAATGCAGGACATTCCACTTTTGGTGAACGGAATTCTCGACCATGCGCGCATCTATCACGGCGAACGTGAAATTGTGTCGCGGCTCGTCGAAGGGCCGATTCATCGTGAGACCTATGCCGATGCGCATTTACGGGCCCGCAAACTGGCGCAAGCCCTGATGCGCTTAGGATGCTCTCGCGGCGATGTATTGGCAACCTTGGCGTGGAACACGCATCGTCATTTGGAAGCCTGGTATGGCATCACCGGTTTGGGCGCGATTTATCACACGCTGAACCCGCGCCTTTTCCCCGAGCAATTGGTTTACATTATCAATCACGCCAATGACCGTGTGATCATGACAGATTTGACCTTCGTCCCGATTTTGGAGGGCATTGCCGATCAGATCCCCAATGTGAAGCACATTATTATTCTCACGGATCGGGCGCATATGCCTGAAACCAATTTGAAAAATGCCGTCTGTTACGAGGAATTGCTGGACGCGGAAAATGGCGACATGAATTGGGTGAGCGTCGGTGAAAACGACCCCTGCGGCTTATGCTACACGTCGGGAACCACGGGCAATCCGAAAGGGGTTCTGTATTCGCATCGTTCAAATGTCTTGCACACATTGGTCAGCAATTCGGCGGATGTGATGGGGCTGCGGAGCACCGATGCTGTGTTGCCGGTCGTGCCAATGTTCCACGCCAATGCTTGGGGCATTGCTTTTTCTGCACCCGCTGTCGGCGCCAAGATTGTTAATCCGGGGCCGAATATGGATGGCGCCAGTATTTATGAACTCTTGGAGGGCGAGAAAGTCAGCTTTACCGCGGCTGTGCCAACTGTTTGGTTGATGCTGTTGCAGCATATGGAAGAGCATAATTTGAAACTTCCCTATTTGAATACAGTGACCATTGGCGGCTCGGCCGTGCCGCGTGTCATGCTCGAAAAATTTGAGCGTGATTATGAAGTCGAAGTGAAACATGCCTGGGGCATGACCGAGCTTTCGCCCCTTGGCTCCATTGCCTCGTTTAAATCGGGCATGGAAGATATGAGCTTCGATGAGAAAATGGACATTAAGGTGAAGCAAGGGCGTCCTCCGTATTTGATGGAAATGAAAATTACCGATGATGACGGGAATGAGTTGCCACGCGATGGCAAAGCCTTTGGGCACCTTATGGTGCGCGGCCCCTTTGTGGTCGGCGAATATATGAAGGGCGAAGGCGGTCAAATTCTCGACAAAGATGGCTTTTTCGATACAGGCGATGTCGCCACCTTAGATCCGCTTGGGTTTATGCAAATCACCGATCGCTCGAAAGATGTGATCAAGTCGGGCGGTGAATGGATTTCATCCATCGAAATCGAAAACATTGCGGTCGGGCATGCTGATGTGGCTGAAGCCGCTGTGATCGGCATTTTCCATCCGAAATGGGATGAGCGACCCTTGTTGATTGTCGTGAAGAAAGAAGGCTCTGACCCCTCTAAAGAGGATGTGTTGGCCTATCTGGAGGGCAAGATTGCTAAATGGTGGATGCCCGATGACGTCGTGTTCGTTGATGAAATCCCGCATACAGCGACCGGCAAAATCCAAAAATTGACCTTACGCGAGCAGTTCAAAGAATATGTACTGCCGACCGCAGCAGCAGCGGAGTAAGAAATGATGTCAATTTGGGGCGTCCGCCTGGCCTTTTGTGCGGTTATTATCGCGGCAATCGCGATCGGTTTGTTTCGTGTCGATATGATCGGATTTCGGGTGCCTCTGCTCGCCGTCGCCGCCTCGGTGTTGATCGCGGTGATTGCCTTGCTGTTTTCGGGTATCGGGATTTTTAATGATATTGTGTCGAAGACGGCATCTGTTTCGCCTGTGCTGCGCGGATTAGCCATTATTGGCGCGCTTCTATTGGCGGTGCCCGGTATCTCGGCCTTGCGCAGTGGTATGTCGAGCCCGCCCATTCATGACGTCTCGACCGATCCGGATGATCCGCCCCTTTTTGAATTTGTGATGGCGGATCGTCGGGCATCGGATAATTCATTGGAGTTAGATGCGGCTGTAATTGCGCAGCAGCGTGAGGCCTATCCAGAATTATCATCTGTCCGTCTGCAGCTGCCGATTGATCAAGCAGCAGAAAAAATTCGAGCAAGTATTGCGGCGCAAGGATGGAAAATTTTGGGGGATCGCAAGTTAGGCGCCGATGCCCCAAGCGAGGTGCAAATTGAGGCAGTGGCGCGCACCCGAATTTTTGGGTTTCGCGACGATCTTGCTTTCCGCTTAAGAAGTATAGGGGAGGCTGAAACGCTGCTGGATATTCGCTCAGCCTCACGGGTTGGCATTTCAGATTTGGGCGCAAATGCCCGCCGTGTAACAGGCTTTATCGATACGCTCACTCTTCCGTAAGCAGATAATGTCCGTCAAGGCCACGTCCGGATTGGCAAACAACCCGCTTGCGGGTCATTAAATCTTCCATATGAGCAAAGACGGACAAGGCCGCGGCCGGAAACAGGCGTGGGTCGATCTCCGTATAGAGGCGGGGCACCATATCGCCAATGCGGTGAACGCCTTGCGCTAATTGATCGATAATTTGGGCTTCGCGCGCCCGCCGATGGGCGATATAGGCGCGCACAAATTCTTGCGGATTATCGATGGCGGGGCCGTGGGTCGGTAAATAACGCTGATCATCGCGCGCCAAAAGCCGATCTAGGGATTGCATATAGGCAAACATATTGCCCTCTGGCGGCGCCACAATACTGGTCGACCAGCCCATGACATGATCGCCCGTGAATAAAGTTTTTTCATTGATCAGAGCAAAACACAGATGGTTCGCCATGTGTCCGGGCGTATGAATAACCTCAATGTCCCATTGGTCGGTGGCAATCCTGTCGCCATCCTTGAGAATAATATCCGGCGCATAGTCGGTATCATGTTCCTCATCCAGCTGGATCGGATCGCCCACCGCAGGTGCCGCCATTTGTTCCGTATGGGCCTCAACCGCATAACCGTAAATTGGCGCATTGCATCGCTGTTGCAGCGGCCGCGCCGCTGGCGAGTGATCGGCGTGCGTATGCGTGATCAAAATGTGACTAATGCGCTCATCGGGGCCTAGGGCGTTGCAAATGGCGTCGATATGCGCCTCGTTGAGCGGACCCGGGTCAATGACGGCAACATCGCCTGTCCCCACCAAATAGGTTCCGGTGCCGGTGAAGGTAAAGGCGCTTGGATTATTACAGATCACACGGCGGATCAGCGGCGACATGACCGTCACCTCACCATAGGTAAAGGACATTTCCTGTTTAAAAGGGATAGACGCCATTTTGATACTCCCATAGCTGATGTTCCTGCCACCTTACGAAAGTCAGCGTAAATAGCAATCATTGCGACCCGACAGGATGATTTTAAACGCGCGTGTTCCCCGACTTTATCATCTGACAGCTGTGAATGACATGGTCGGAGTGAGAGGATTTGAACCTCCGACCCCCTCGTCCCGAACGAGGTGCGCTACCAGGCTGCGCCACACTCCGATTTTGCGTGCATCCCTCATGTATACCGATATGCTTTTTTATTGCCAAGAGGGTTGCGTCGACCGCTTGCATGAAATTTTTCATTGGCTAAACTGCCCGCATCGTGAACGGTTCAGAAAAATGATAATCTGAGACGCTCCACTCCCTTTCACTGGAAATTTGAGAGAAACAAAAATGGGAAGAACCTTAAAAATTATACTCGGCGCTGCCGTTATTTTAGCGCTTGCATGGCTTACCTTATCGCCTGTGCCTTTTGAGCCAGAGCCCACGCCAATGGCTCCGAGCCGCGCCGGCACGGAACCGTTTATCAATAATAATATCCTGAGCACGGCTCAAAGCCTCGACACCGGCCATGGCCCAGAAGGTGTCGCCTTTGATGCGGAAGGGCGTTTGGTGACCGGTCTCGAAGATGGCCGGATCGTTCGTCGCTATGCCGATGGCGCCCTTGAAACGCTCGGCAATACGGAAGGGCGCCCGCTGGGCCTAGAATATGACCGTCAGGGTCGGTTGATTATTGCTGATGCCTTTAAGGGGCTTTTGGCTCTGAATGCGGATGGCGAGATCAGCGTTCTCGTCAATAGTTTTGAGGGCAAGCCGATGCTCTTTGTCGACGATCTCGCCATTGGCCCCGATGGCCGTATTTGGTTCTCGGATGCCTCACAGCTTTACGCCATGGGCACAGAGATGGATGAGATTTTCGACTCGCGTCATACGGGTCGCCTCTTTGTTTATAATCCAGCAAATCAAGAGACATCGCTCGTGGCCGACAACCTCTCCTTCGCCAATGGTGTGGCGCTTGATCAGTCGGGTCAGTTCGTTTTGGTCAATGAAACGATGATGGCGCGGATTACGCGTGTTTGGATTGATGGGCCCAAAGCGGGTCAGCGGGAAATCTTTATTGATGGCCTGCCAGGCTTTCCCGATAATATCACCGAGGCCCCCAATGGCGATTTCTGGTTATCCATCGTAGCGCCTCGCTCGGCCATGCTGGACGCCATTGTGAGCAGCGCATTCTTGCGGAAACTGGGCTGGCGCCTGTCGCAATTTATCAACCCACCTTTGTCAAAACATGTGTGGGCCGTGCGCTTGGGGCCTGATGGTGAGGTGAAGCAAGTTCTCGACGATAATACCGGCTTCATGATGATGATGACCAGTGTTCTCGAGCATGAAAACACCCTCTATCTGGGCTCGCTGGCTCATAATTCGGTTCGGTACATCCCCTTGGCTGAATAAGCCAAGATCCGATCTGCCGATCATTGGAGGTGAGGCAGGCTGTTGGTTAAACGGCTTGCCTCCCGCTCTGGGGCGCGATTTTTTCGGATTGGCTGGCGATGTCTCAGAAGTTAAATATTATTTGCGTCAGGGGCTAGACCCGTGCGGCAAAGTTAAGTAATTTCGCCTTCGATTGGGGTGTGGCCAAGTGGTAAGGCAGCGGTTTTTGGTATCGCCATGCGTAGGTTCGAATCCTACCACCCC
>Ga0181600_10001190_pt1 | contig 20291 bp, 23 predicted proteins | sample 041ome_2_FD_132982 | JGI IMG/M metagenome (GOLD analysis project Ga0181600, IMG submission 132982) | Coastal salt marsh microbial communities from the Groves Creek Marsh, Skidaway Island, Georgia - 041406US metaG (megahit assembly) | ecosystem: Environmental > Aquatic > Marine > Intertidal zone... | reverse complement strand
CAGATTGAAGATCGTAGATCTCATCTGAGCACTGCGATTCAGCGCTCAAACGCTTTATAACACTTTATAACTTTTGGTTGCAGACAAAGAAGGCGCCCGAAGGCGCCCAAGTCTTTGTTCTTAAATAAGAAAGTGGTGAGCCGTGCAGGATTCGAACCTGCGACCCACTGATTAAAAGTCAGTTGCTCTACCAACTGAGCTAACGGCCCACTAGGCGGGGTATCTAGAAACTGCGGCGGTCAGGGTCAACCCCGAAAAACTGCTTTTTGCGAGTCTTGCTGGATTCCTTTTTCATGCGGGCGTATATGGCGCGCTATGAACACATCTGTATTGGCCCTTCCTTTCCTTAAAATGCACGGTCTTGGCAACGATTTCGTGGTGCTAGACGCGCGCCGGCAGCCTGTTGCCGTGACGCCGGATTTGGCGCGCGCCATGGCTGATCGCCACCGTGGTGTTGGGTTTGACCAGCTGGCGGTGATCCAGCCGGTGCCCGAATCTGCCACAGATGTGCGGTTGGTCTTTTATAATGCCGATGGGTCGGTTTCGGGGGCTTGTGGCAATGCCACGCGGTGCATTGCCCGGTATTTGATGGATGAAAGCGGGGCCAACGCGCTGGTTTTGCACACCGAACGGGGCGCCTTGCAGGCGCGCGATGCCGGGGCTGGGCTGACGGCGGTGAATATGGGCCACGCGATGACCGACTGGCGCGACATTCCTTTGGCCCAAGCGATGGATACGCTAGAGCTGCCTATCGAGGGGGGGCCAACGGCCACCTCTATGGGCAATCCGCATTGCACGTTTTTCGTGGCCGATGCCGAGGCCGTTGATTTGGCAGGTCTTGGCCCGCAAATCGAACATCACCCGCTGTTTCCGCAGCGCACCAACGTGCAATTTGCCAGCGTTTTGGGCAATGGCCACATTCGTATGCGGGTATGGGAACGGGGCACGGGCATTACGCTGGCCTCTGGCTCGTCTTCATGTGCCACGGCGGTGGCGGCGCATCGGCGGGGGCTGGTGGGCGAGCGGGTGTGCATCCAGCTGGATGGTGGCAAGATCGATATTCACATGACCCCCGATGGGGTGTGGATGACCGGGCCCACCGCCCATGTCTTTGATGGCATCTGGCGGGCATAGCCATGAGCACCCCCCCCGTTTTTGCCACTTTGGGCTGCCGCCTGAACGCCTATGAAACCGAGGCGATGAAAGAATTGGCCGCGGGCGCCGGGCTGCAGGGCGCGGTGGTGGTGAACACCTGTGCCGTTACGGCCGAGGCTGTGCGCAAAGCCCGCCAAGAAATTCGCCGGTTGCGGCGCGAAAACCCTGACGCCAAGCTGATTGTCACCGGCTGTGCTGCGCAAACCGAACCTGCCACATTTGCCGCCATGGCCGAGGTTGACCATGTGATCGGCAATACCGAGAAAATGCAGCCTGAAACATGGGCCCGCATGGCGCCCGATTTCATTGGCGACAGCCAGCGCGTGCAGGTTGATGATATCATGAGCGTGCGCGAAACCGCAGGGCATTTGATCGATGGGTTCGGCACCCGCAGCCGGGCTTATGTGCAGGTGCAAAATGGCTGCGATCATCGCTGCACCTTTTGCATCATTCCCTTTGGCCGGGGCAATTCGCGTTCGGTTCCTGCGGGGGTGGTGGTGGACCAGATCAAGCGCTTGGTCGATGCTGGTTATAACGAGGTGGTGCTGACCGGCGTAGACCTTACCAGCTGGGGTGCCGATTTGCCCGCCACGCCAAGGCTGGGCGATTTGGTCATGCGCATCCTGCGTTTGGTGCCCGATCTGCCGCGTCTGCGGATCAGCTCGATCGATTCTATCGAAGCCGATGAAAACCTGATGCAGGCCATCGCGACAGAGCCGCGCTTGATGCCGCATTTGCACCTGTCGCTGCAGCATGGGGACAACCTTATTTTGAAACGCATGAAGCGCCGGCATGGGCGCGAAGATGCCATCCGGTTTTGCCAAGACGCACGGCAGCTGCGCCCGGGCATGACCTTTGGCGCCGATATCATCGCAGGCTTCCCAACCGAGACAGAGGCGCATTTTCAAAACTCGCTGGATCTGGTGCAAGAATGCGGGCTGACGTGGCTGCATGTTTTTCCCTATAGCCCGCGGCAGGGCACGCCCGCCGCGCGTATGCCGCAGGTGCAGGGCGGCGCCATCAAAGCGCGCGCCGCGCGTTTGCGCGCCTTGGGCGCCCAGCAGGTACAGGCCCATCTGGCGGGGCAAATTGGCCAGCGCCATGCTGTGTTGCTGGAAAATCCCCGCATGGGACGGACCGAACATTTTACCGAAGTGCGTTTCGATCACGACCAGCCCGAGGGCCAAATTGTGCACACCACGATCGTGGGCCACGACGCCACGCAGCTGATTGCGGGCTAGGGTGGTTTTGGGGGGGCGGGGTTAGGCATGCATCCAAATCCAGCGTTTCGCCGTGTGCCGCAGGCCACCAGCTTAGAATTCGCGCGCGCGCAGGGCTTTGGCCAGATGATGATCAATGGCCCCGATGGCTTGCCCTTGGTGGCGCATGTGCCTTTTGTGTTAGATGCGGCGGGGGCTGTTGCGGGGTTTCATCTGGTGCGCTCGAACCCCATTGCGCGGGCCGTGGGGCAGGGGGTGCCCGCGCGGCTGGTGGTGCAGGGGCCGCATAGCTATGTTTCGCCCGATTGGTATGATGTGCCCCAGCAAGTGCCCACATGGAATTATGTGGCGGTGCATCTGTCGGGCGAAATACGGCCCTGCGCCCCAGATGCGCTGTTGGCGCAGCTAGATCAGATCTCGGCCCAATTCGAGGCGCGTCTGGCCCCCAAGCGCCCTTGGACCACCACCAAGATGGACCCGCCGGTGATGCAGGGCATGATGCGCCAGATCTTGCCCTTTGCCCTGCATGTGACGCAGGTGGATGGCACGTGGAAACTGGGGCAGAACAAACCCGATGCGGCGCGCGTGGCTGCAGCGGGGCAGATGGCGCAAAATGGCATAGGCAGCAATGTGGCCGATCTGGCCGCGATGATGCAAAGCCCCCCGGCAGATCAGCTGGATTAAGCAGCGCCATTGCAACTGCCCGATTCGGCGCTAGGCTATGCGCAGCTGAAATTGCTCAATAGGGTCTTACAGATGAAACTTGTCTCGTCGCCTGCCTCACCGTTCGTTCGCAAGGTGCGCGTTTTGCTGCGCGAAACTGGGCTGGATGCCTCGGTTGAAGAATTGGATGTGGCCACCACACCCTATGCCACCGCCCCCGAGGTGATTGCCGCCAATCCGGTGGGCAAGATCCCGGCGTTGATCCGCCCCGATGGCGCCTCGCTTTATGACAGCCGGGTGATCACCCGCTATCTTGATTCGCTTGCAGGGGCGGGTTTGTACCCCGAGGCCGCGATTTGGGAGGTGCTGACCCTAGAGGCAACAGGCGATGCCATCATGGAATGCGCGGTGTCTATTACCTACGAAGGGCGCCTGCGACCCGCAGAAAAGCAATCTGACGAATGGCGCGAGGCGCAATGGGCCAAGATTGCCCGCAGTCTGGATGCGCTGGAATCTGTATGGCTTAGCCATTTGCAGGGCCCGCTGAACGCGGGGCAAATTTCGGTGGCTTGCGCGCTGGCCTATCTTGATTTCCGCCATGATGCACGCAATTGGCGCGCTGGCCGCGCGGTTTTGGCCGACTGGTTTGAAGGTTTCGCACAGCGCCCCTCGATGCAGGCCACAGCACCGATTGGCTAAAGGCACATGGATCGGGGGCAGGCCAACTGCCCCCGATATCTTTTGGGCGATCGGGTGCATAACATATTCGCCAAGGTGAATAACTGCGCCGAAACGGCGCAACTGGCTTTCCCTTCTGGACGCAAGCGAAATCCCCCGCTACATAGCCCATCGGAAATGGCTGCCTGCAGGCGGCCCGCACCGTATTGGCCACCTTGGCTGAAAAATGGAGAGAACCTCGTGTCCCACGCAGAAGATCACGAAGGCACCCGCAGAGACTTCCTCTACTACGCCACGGCTGGCGCAGGCGCGGTTGCAACAGGCGCGGCTGTATGGCCGCTTGTAAACCAGATGAACCCGTCGGCCGATGTGCGCGCGCTCAGCTCGATCCGCGTTGATGTGTCGGGTGTGGAAGTGGGCAGCCAGCTCACGGTGAAATGGCTGGGCAAGCCGGTGTTCATTCGCCGCCGCACCGAAGAAGAAATCGCCGCAGCGCGCGCTGTTTCGCTGGATGATCTGACGATCGATAAAGGCGCGCAAAACGCCAACAAGCCCGGCGCCGATGCGCTGGACCAGAACCGCACGCTGGACGAAGCGGGCGAATGGCTGGTGATGATTGGCGTTTGCACCCATTTGGGCTGCGTGCCTATCGGCAACGGTTCGGGCGAGTTTGGCGGCTGGTTCTGCCCTTGCCACGGCTCGCATTACGATGCTGCCGGCCGTATCCGCAAAGGCCCGGCGCCGCGGAACTTGGATGTGCCCGTCGCTGAATTTGTCGACGAAACCACGATCAAACTGGGATAAGGAAACGCGCAATGGCCGGAATTCCTCACGATCACTACGAGCCCAAATCGGGTTTCGAAAAGTGGCTGCATTCGCGTCTGCCGATTGCCGCCCTTGCCTATGACACCATCATGATCCCCACACCCAAAAACCTGAACTGGATGTGGATTTGGGGCATCATCCTGACCTTCTGCTTGGCACTGCAAATTGTGACCGGCGTGATTTTGGTGATGCATTACACCCCGCATGTTGATCTGGCATTTGCCAGCGTTGAACACATCATGCGCAACGTGAATGGCGGCCATATGATCCGCTATCTGCACGCCAATGGTGCCTCGCTGTTCTTCTTTGCGGTTTATCTGCACATCTTCCGCGGCCTGTATTACGGCTCGTATAAGGCGCCGCGCGAAATCACCTGGATCATCGGCATGTTGATCTACCTGATGATGATGGGCACCGCCTTTATGGGCTATGTGCTGCCTTGGGGCCAAATGTCGTTCTGGGGTGCAACGGTGATTACCGGCCTGTTTGGCGCAATCCCCTTTATTGGCGAGCCGATCCAAACATGGCTGCTGGGCGGGCCTGCGGTGGATAACGCCACGCTGAACCGCTTCTTCTCGCTGCACTATCTGCTGCCCTTCGTGATTGCCGCACTGGTTGCCGTGCATATCTGGGCCTTCCACACCACCGGCAACAACAACCCCACCGGGGTAGAGGTGCGCCGCGGTTCGAAAGAAGAAGCACAGAAAGACACCCTGCCTTTCTGGCCCTATTTCGTGATCAAAGACCTGTTTGCGCTGGCTGTTGTGCTGCTGGTGTTCTTCGCCATCGTGGGCTTTATGCCCAACTATCTGGGCCACCCCGATAACTATATCGAGGCAAACCCGCTGGCGACGCCTGCGCATATCGTGCCGGAATGGTATTTCCTGCCCTTCTACGCGATCTTGCGCGCCTTTACCGCTGATGTTTGGGTGGTGATGTTTGCCAGCTGGATCACCGGCGGTATCGTCGACGCCAAATTCTTTGGTGTGTTGGCCATGTTCGGTGCCATTGCCGTTATGGCGCTGGCACCTTGGCTGGATACGTCGCGCGTGCGTTCGGGCCGCTATCGCCCAATGTTCAAGTGGTGGTTCGGCCTGTTGGTGATCGATTTCGTGGTTCTGATGTGGGCGGGCGCCATGCCGGCCGAGGGCATCTACGCCATGATCTCGCTGATCGGTTCGGCCTATTGGTTTGCGTATTTCTTGGTGATCCTGCCGCTGCTGGGTGTCATCGAAAAACCGCTGCCGATGCCTGCCACCATCGAAGACGATTTCAATGCCCATTATGGCAAGCACGGCACACCGGCCGAATAAGAAAAGGACCACAGGAAATGCTGAAAAAACTTGCGATCTCCGCAGTGGCTGCCCTGGCCCTTTCGGGCGGTGCAGCGCTGGCGGCCGGTGCTTCGGGCCATGTTGAAGATGTGGATTTCTCGTTCGAAGGGCCGTTTGGCAAATTCGACCAGAACCAGCTGCAGCGCGGCCTGAAAGTATATACCGAAGTATGTTCTGCCTGCCACGGGCTGAAATATGTGCCACTGCGCACATTGGCCGACCCGGGCGGCCCGGGCTTTACCGAAGATCAGGTGCGCGCCTATGCGGCTGATAATTTCTCGGTCTATGACCCTGAAATCGACGACGACCGCGCCGCGCGCCCGGCCGATCACTTCCCAGCCAACAACGGCGTTGGTGCCCCCGATCTGAGCTTGGTTGCCAAATCGCGGGCCGGGTTCCACGGGCCTTATGGCACCGGCATGAACCAGCTGTTCAAAGGTATGGGCGGGCCCGAGTATATTTACTCGCTGCTCACCGGGTATACCGGCGAAGAAAAGGAAGAAGCGGGCACCGTGTTCTACGGCAACACCGCCTTCCCCGGCGGCTGGATCTCGATGGGGCCACCGCTGGCCGATGAACAGGTCGAGTTTGACGATGGCCATGACAATTCGCTGCATCACATGTCGCAAGACGTGGCTGCGTTTTTGATGTGGGCCGCCGAGCCGAAGATGATGGCGCGCAAGCAGGCTGGCTTTGTGGCTGTGCTGTTCTTGGTGCTGCTGACATCGCTGCTGTACCTGACCAACAAGCGCCTGTGGGCGCCTGTGAAGAAAGGTGCAAAAGCCGCATAAGACGGGCTGCACAGACATAAAGAAAACCCCGCGCTGGCCGCGGGGTTTTTTATTTTGGCGGGGTGTTTTTGTTGGGTGGGTCCAGTTGATCCAACTCGTTGAGCAGATCTAGCAGCTGGTCCAGCTTTTGGCTGCCAAAGCTTTCGCGCAGCCATGCGGTTAAGTCTTGGCTTTGTTGCAGGTTTTCGGCGATCAGCTGCTGGCCGTTTGCAGTGATCGAAACCACCTGCTTGCGCCGGTCAGTGGGGTGGGGGGCGCGGCTGACCAGCCCCTTTGCCACAAGCGTTTGCAAAATGCGTGTCAGGCTGGGCAGCAGCAAAACCGAGCGATCGGCAATTTCGGTCGGGTCCAGCGGCCCGCGTTCATCCAAGACGCGCAGCACCCGCCATTGCTGTTCGGTTACGCCCACATCGGACAACATGGCGCGGATTGGGCCCATCACTTTTTCCCGCGCGCGCAACAGCGCGATAGGCAGCGATCTATTGGTCAGCGGTGCGGTCAAATGGTCTGTCATTTGGCCTCTTTGCCTGTAAATCTGGGCTGAGGCAACATATTCGCTTGACCTAAGGGCAGATATTAACTTAACACGTTAACGGAAAGTGAGGGGGAAATGCCGCATATAACCGTCGATTACGCGCCCAACCTAGAACCCGATGTTGATATTGCCGCGCTGTGCGACCTGCTGCGCCGTGCCGCGATCGAGACCGGGGTTTTTCCCATCTCGGGGGTGCGTGTGCGTGCCTTTGCGGCCACCTATGTCAGCATTGCCGATGGTGCGGACCAGCACGGATATATCGATATTTCCCTGCGGTTGCGCGGTGGCCGCGACCTAGAGCTGCGGCAAAAGGCAACGGCGCATATCTTTGGCCTGGCCGAGGCGTTTTTGGCCCCTGTGATGGCGCGCCGCTCGCTTGCGCTGTCGTTCGAGATGCGTGACATCGACCCGCAGCTTTCGCCCAAAACCGGCAGTATCGCCACGTTTCTGCCCACCGACCTGAAAGGCTAAGCCATGACCGAGCTGCAACAAAACCTGCACAAGCTGCAGCCGATTTTGGATAGATTGCGCGCACGGGGCGTGCCAAACCGCATTGCAGGCCAAGACGTGCCAGCGCAATCTGGCGCAAGTTTCGACAATCACTCGCCCGTGGATGAAAGCTTTATCTGCACGGTGGCGCGTTCGGGTGCGGCTGATATTGATGCCGCAGCGCAGGCCGCGCGCGCGGCTTTTCCCGGGTGGCGCGATTTTCCCGCAGCCGAGCGTAAAAAGGTGTTGCACCGCATCGCCGATGGCATTGTCGCCCGGGCCGAGGAAATTGCCTTGGCCGAATGCTGGGACACCGGGCAAGCGCTGCGCTTTATGTCCAAGGCGGCGCTGCGGGGGGCAGAAAATTTCCGCTTTTTCGCCGATCGTGCGCCCGCGGCGCGCGATGGCCAGCATTTGCCCTCGCCCACGTTGATGAACATCACCACCCGCGTGCCGATTGGCCCTGTGGGGGTGATCACGCCGTGGAACACGCCCTTTATGCTGTCGACGTGGAAAATTGCGCCAGCATTGGCGGCGGGCTGCACGGTGGTGCATAAACCTGCCGAATTCAGCCCTGTCACTGCCCGTATTTTGATGGATATCGCCGAAGAGGCCGGTTTGCCCCCGGGGGTTTGGAATTTGGTCAATGGCTTTGGCGAAGAAGCAGGCCGCGCCCTGACCGAACACCCAGACATAAAGGCCATTGCCTTTGTGGGCGAATCCAAGACCGGCAGCATGATCATGAAGCAAGGCGCCGATACGCTAAAGCGCGTGCATTTCGAATTGGGCGGCAAAAACCCGGTGATCGTGTTCGACGATGCCGATTTGGATCGGGCGTTGGATGCCGCCATCTTTATGATTTATTCGCTGAACGGCGAACGCTGCACCTCGTCCTCGCGGCTGCTGGTGCAAGATACCATCGCCGAAGCTTTTACCGCCAAGCTGGTGGCGCGGGTGAACGCGATAAAGCTGGGCCATCCCTTGGACCCATCCACCGAGGTGGGCCCGCTGATCCATAAGGTACATTTCGACAAGGTGTGCAGCTATTTCGACGTGGCCCGCACCGAGGGCGCCACCATCGCCGCCGGTGGCCACGCCCCCGATCAGCCCGGCCATTACGTGCGGCCGACCTTGTTTACCAATGCCCATGCCCGCATGCGGATTGCCCAAGAAGAAATCTTTGGCCCGGTCTTAACCGCCATCCCCTTTGCCACCGAGGACGAGGCGCTGCAGATCGCCAATGATGTGGCCTATGGCCTGACGGCGTATGTTTGGACAAATGATTTGCCGCGCGCCCTGCGCGTGACACAGGCGTTAGAGGCGGGGATGATCTGGGTGAACAGCGAAAACGTGCGCCACCTGCCAACCCCCTTTGGCGGGGTAAAAGCCAGCGGTATTGGCCGCGATGGCGGCGACTGGTCGTTTGAGTTTTACATGGAGCAAAAGCACGTGGGTTTTGCCTTAGGCGCGCATAAAATTCCCCAACTGGGCGTCTAAGCCCGCCCCACAGCCCAATGCCGGGGCGCGCCCGCCCCACCCCGAGGAGACCGAAACATGCCAGTGCCAGCCCCCAATTTATACCCGCCTTTCAACATCGTGCGCCTAAGCCACGTTGAATACCGCGTCACCGATTTGGCTCGTTCGCGGGCGTTTTATGTGGATACGCTGGGCCTGCAGGTCAGTTTCGAGGATGACAGCCGCATTTACCTGCGCGCCATGGAGGAACGGGGCCATCACTGTATTGTGCTGGTAAGGGCCGACAGCGCCGATGTGGGCGTGTTGGGTTTTAAACTGTATGACACCCCAGATCTGGACGCCGCCGCGGCATGGTTTGCCGCCCGTGGCCTGCCCACCGCATGGGTCGAGCGCCCGTTCATGGGGCGCGTTCTGCGCACCCGCGATCCGTTTGGCATTCCGCTGGAATTTTATGTGCAGATGGATCGGCTAGCGCCCATCCACCAGCAATATCGCCTTTATAATGGCGTCAAACCCCTGCGGATTGACCATTTCAATATGTTCTCCAGCGATGTCGATGCCTCGGTTGCGTTTTACAACGATATCGGCTTTCGGGTGACGGAATACACCGAAGACGATGAAAGCGGGCGCTGCTGGGCTGCGTGGATGCATCGCAAGGGGGGCGTGCATGATGTGGCCTTTACCAATGGCCTTGGCCCGCGCCTGCACCACACCGCCTTTTGGGTGCCAACGCCGCTGAATATTATTGATCTGCTTGATCTGATGTCGACCACGGGTTGGGTGGCCAATATCGAACGCGGGCCGGGCCGGCATGGCATTTCGAACGCGTTTTTCCTGTATATCCGCGATCCCGATGGCCACCGGATCGAGATTTATTGTTCGGATTACCAGACCGTCGACCCAGATCTGGAGCCGATCCGCTGGTCCCTGACCGACCCGCAGCGCCAAACCCTGTGGGGGGCTGCCGCGCCGCGCTCGTGGTTCGAAGAGGGCTCGGCCTTTGAAGGGGTGGCGCCCGTGCCCGCCGTGCTGCAAGCCCAGCCAATCATTGCGCCCTAAGGCCAGACCATGACCCAGATCCAAAACCCCGAGGGACAGATGCGTTATGCCACGGTGATGGCCCAAGGCCAGCAATTTTGGGGGGCGATGCGGGGCGATGATTTCGCAGCCCTCTCGCCCGATTTTCCGCAATGGCCCAGCTTGCGCCACGTGATCGCCGCAGATGCGCTGCCCGGCCTGCAGGGCGCGGCGGAAACTGCGCCGATAAGCCATGCGGCGGGCAGCTTTACCTATCTGCCGCCCATTCCTGCGCCCGAGAAAATTATCTGCGTTGGTGTGAATTTTCCCGATCGCAACGCAGAATATAAAGATGGCAGCGACCTGCCCAAATATATGTCGCTTTTCCCGCGCTTTGCCCGCAGTTTTACAGGCCATGGCCAAAGCTTAATGCGCCCCCCAGAAAACCACACGCTGGACTACGAGGGCGAGGTGGCCATCGTGATCGGCAAGGGCGGGCGGCGGATTGCGGCCCAAGACGCCTACCAGCATATTGCGGCGCTGACCTTGGCCAACGAGGGCACCATCCGCGATTGGGTGCGCCACGCCAAATTCAACGTAACCCAAGGTAAAAACTGGGATAACTCCGGCGCGCTTGGCCCTTGGATTGTGCCCTTTGTGGATGCCGCCCAGCTGGATCAGGCCAGCATCAGCACGCGGGTGAATGGCGCGTTGCGCCAGCACGATCACTTAGCGCGCATGATGTTCCCGATCCGCCAGCAGATTGCCTATATCAGCACCTTTACCACGCTGGTGCCGGGCGACATCATCATCACCGGCACCCCCACCGGCGCAGGGGCGCGGTTTGATCCCCCGCGCTATCTGGTGCCGGGTGATGTGGTCGAGGTAGAGGCGCCCGGCATCGGCATTTTGCGCAACACGGTGAAGGATGAAACATGCTAAGCCAAAGCGATATTCAGCGCGCCGCCCAAACCCTGTGGCAGGCCGAACAAACCGGCCAGCAATGCGGCTTGTTGTCGTTGCAGTTCCCGGGAATGGATATGGATGATGCCTATGCCGTGCAGGCCGCGCTTATCGCGCGCCGCATGCAGGCGGGCCACCGGGTGACGGGGTGGAAAATTGGCCTAACATCGAAGGCCATGCAATCTGCGCTGGGCATTGATATCCCCGACAGCGGCATGTTGATGGATGATATGCATTTTCCCGATGGTGCCACCGTGCCCGCAGGCCGGTTTATTCAGCCCCGGATCGAGGCGGAAATTGCCTTTGTCATGAAGGCGCCATTGGCGGGCACCGATACCACCCGCGAGGATGTGATCGCCGCCACCGATTACGTGGCCCCTGCCATCGAGATTTTAGACACACGGGTGCTGCGGGCCGATCCGGCCACCGGCAAGGCGCGGGTGATTACCGACACGATCAGCGACAACGCGGCCAATGCGGGCATCGTTTTGGGGGCCACGCGCCATGCGCTGCACAGGGTAGACCTGCGCTGGGTGGGCGCCATCGTCAGCCGCAACGACGAGGTGGAAGAAACCGGGCTGGGCGCCGGTGTGCTGAACGACCCGGTTAATGGCATAGTCTGGCTGGCCCGCCGCATGGGCCAATATGGCCAAACAATTGCGGCGGGGCAGGTGATTTTGTCGGGCTCGTTCATCCGCCCGGTGGAATGCCCCAGCGGCAGCCGCATTCACGCCGATTTTGGCGCTTTTGGCACTGTGGGTGTGAATTTCGCCTAAAACCGGCCTATCCGCGCAGCGCGGGCAGGCCCACGCCCGTGCTTTGAAATCCGCCATCCACGGCCAGCGTTTGGCCTGTTACGTAGCTGGCTTTGTCCGAGCATAAGAACACGATCGCCTCGGCGATTTCGGTTTCTGATCCGTAGCGGTTTAGCGGGATGGCGTCGTGATAGGCGTCGATGATTTCTTGGGTATGCACGGCCATCGCCAATTTGGTGCGCACCGGCCCCGGCGCCACGGTATTGGCGCGAATGCCATATTCGCCCAATTCGGCGGCTTGTTGCTGGGTCAGCGCGATAACCCCCGCTTTCGATGTGCCATAGGCCACCCGCAGCGTAGAGGCGCGCAAACCGCTGATCGAGGCGATATTTACAATCGCGCCGCGTGCCTCTTTCAGGGCCGGTGTCAGGGCTTGGGTCATCAAGAAAACGCCATCCAAATTGGTGGCCATCACGCGCCGCCATGCGGCAAAATCGGTTTCTTCGATGGGGCCAAATTCGGCCACGCCGGCATTGTTGACCAGCGCATCGACATGGCCCAAAGCCGCCAGCGCCTGCGGCACCATCTGCGCCACTTGGCTGGGGTCAGAGACATCGCACACGATGGGGGTGGCGCCGGGCAGCGCAGCGGCGGCTTCCGCCAGCACATCTGCGTCGCGGTCAATCATCACCACGCGGCGGCCTTCGGCCAGAAACAGCTGTGTTGTGGCCAAGCCAATGCCGCGCGCGGCGCCGGTTACGATTGCGGTTGTACGTGTCATGAAACCTCCCATTTTTGGGGCGCAGAATGGGGCCTGTCCGACCAAGGCGCAAGGGTGTTCATCCTTGGTTTAAATTGACTGGCAGCTTGGCATAGCCGCGAAACCGAATGCGCCCGCCCAATTGCCGCGCATCGCCCAGTTGGTACTGCGCAAAGCGCTGCAAAAAGCGGCTGATGGCCACCCGCCCCTCGAGCCGAGCCAAGCTAAGCCCCACGCAGACATGGGGCCCACCGGCAAAGGCCAAGTGGCGGTTGGGGCGGCGGGTAATGTCAAACTGGCCGGGTGCGGCAAAAACCGCAGGGTCGCGATTGGCGGCGCCGATGCACAGATGCAGGTTTGTGCCCTTGGGGATCGCCACGCCATCGATGGAAATATCGGCCGTGGTTTCGCGGTTGCCAAACTGGTTGGGGGCGGCAAAGCGTAAGATCTCTTCGATCGCGGGGGTGGCCAGTTCGGGCGTGGCACACAGGTTTTGGCGCTGGTCGGGATGGTCGTGCAGCAAGGCCAGACCATTGCCAATCAGGTTGGTGGTGGTTTCATGCCCGGCATTCAGAATAAAAATGCAATTTTGCAGCAATTCGGTTTCCGATAGCTGCCCATCGGCCCCTTCGCCCATGATCAACCGCGTCAATACATCTGTCTCGATATCCCCCGGTCGGGCGCGGCGGCGGGCCACCAGATCGGCCAGATAGGCCTTGAACGCGGTCACGGCCTGATGCCCCCGGGCCAGCTGCTGGGGGTCAAGCGCGGGCTCTAGCGCGCCCAAAATGGCCAGCGACCAGTCGCGCAGCGGCGCGCGTTCCTGCATGGGCACATCCAGCAGGTTGCCGATGATCTGTATGGGAATAGCGCTGGCAAAATCCTCGATCAAATCCACTGTCGGGGCCTGTGCCATCTGATCAAGCAGTTGATCCACCGTGGCCACCAAACCCGGCTCCATTCGGGCGATTGCGCGTGGTGTCAGCGCCGATGTCATGATTTTGCGCACGCGGGTGTGCAGCGGCGGGTCGTTAAACACCAGCGAGGTGGTGTGATGTTCAAAAAGCGGGCTGCCCACCCCGAATTTTGGGCCAAAGGCTGCCTTTTTATCCGAGGAATACAAGCTGGTATCGCGATAAATCCGCTCTAGATCGGCGTGTCTTGACAGCAAAACCGAGCCATCTGGCTGCGGCAATACCGGGGCATGGGCCAAGAAGGCATCGTACCAAGGCTGTGGGTTTTGCACAAAACCGGGGGGTGGCGCCTTAAGATCAAAGCGCGCCACCTCTGCGGGTGAAATCAGGTTCTGTGCCATGTTGCCCCCTGCCCAATAGGGCCAGAGTGCCCGCAATAAGACAGGGGGGCAAGCCCGTGATCGGTCCTGTGGCGCGGGGCTACAGCCCGCCCATGGTGCGGATATGGTCCAGCACGGCCTCTACCCCTTCGCCATGGCGCAGCGCGGTGAATACAAAGGGGCGGCCCGCGCGCATACGGGTGGCATCGCGCTGCATCACCTCAAGCGAGGCCCCAACATGCGGGGCCAGATCGGTTTTGTTGATGACCAAAAGATCCGATTTGGTGATGGCTGGGCCGCCCTTGCGGGGGATTTCCTCGCCTGCGGCTACGTCGATGACGTAAATGGTTAAATCTGCCAATTCCGGGCTGAACGTGGCCGACAGGTTATCGCCGCCGCTTTCGATCAGGGCGATTTCCAAATCGGGGTGGCGGGCCTGCATTTGGGCCACGGCGGCAAGGTTAATACTGGCGTCTTCGCGAATGGCCGTATGGGGGCAGCCGCCGGTTTCAACCCCGATGATACGATCGGCTGGCAGAATTTGCAGCCGCATCAGCGCTTCGGCGTCTTCTTGGGTGTAAATATCGTTGGTGATCACCCCAATCGAATGCTGGGCCTTTAGCTGTTGCGCCAGTGCCGCCGTCAGCGTGGTTTTGCCCGCGCCAACGGGGCCGCCAATACCAATGCGCAAGGGGCCGTTAAGCTGTGTCATGATTGAAATAACCTCGGTTCTTGGGTTTCATGGCGCATGGCGGCCACGTCTGCGAGAAAGCTGTTTGAATATATCTCGTCTGCGGCGCAGCCACGGGTTTGGGCCGCAATCTGGGCGCAGGCGGGGGCTAGGCCTGCCAACACCTGTTGGCCAGTGGTTTGCCCCAGCGGCACCAGCCGCACCGCCGCCGACACCAGATTGGCCGCAAACCCCTGCAGGTAAAGCGCCACGGCGTGCTCTTGCGCCAATCCGGCCAGCGCCACCGCCCGCCCCACTGCCAAGGGCAGCAGCATATCGGGCAGGGGCAGGCCCCACACCTGCCGCACCAGCCGGGCAAAGGCCGCGCCTTGCATTTCGCCTTCGCGCAGGCGTTCGGCGGCGGGCATGCGCGCCCGCGCCTGCGCGTGCAATTGCGCCAAAGCGGCGTCGTCAGTGGCACTGATCGCGGCCCAAACCCAAATGGCATCAGCGCGCCCGCTGCCATGGTGCAAGATATCCCCAAGCCAAGCCTGCAGGCTGGGGCCATCGTGCACCCAGCCGCAGGCGATGGCGGTTTCCAGCCCATGCGAAAAGGCAAAAGCCCCAATCGGAAACCCCTGCCCCAGCCATTGCGCCAGCGTCAACAGCCCGGTGTCAGTGGGTGTGATCGTGGTCATGTTCGTGGTCATGTGTGTGGCTTGGGGTATGGTCGTGGCTGTGACTGTGACTGTGACTGTGGCTGTGGCCATTGCCGTGGTCATGGGCGCTATGGTCATGCGCGCTGTGGCCATGGGCGTGGGCATGGGTGCGGCCATGGCCATAGGCGCCGCCTTCGGGGGTAAATGGCAGGGTGGCAGGGGTGGTTGTGGCGCCCAGATGGGCCAGCATATGCGCAATCACCGGATCGCGCTGAATGACCAGCCTGTCGGCCTCGATCTGGCAGGGCGTGTGGCGGTTGCCAATATGCCATGCCAGCCGCGCCAAGGCAGGGCCTGTGACCAGCAGCACCTCTTGTGCGGCGGCGCGCACCACCACATGGGTGCCATCGGACAGGGGCAAGATATCGCCCTGATCCAGCGATGTTGTCTGCGCCAGATCTATCAAAAACGCGCCACCCTGATCGGTGACCAACCGCTTGCGGCGCAAAAACCGCTCGTCGTAATCCAGTGTCACGCTCTGGGCATCTGCGGGCGCAGTGCTGCCCTTTTGCACCGTCTGGGCAATGGGCAGGTCGTGGGGAAGATCGTGCATTTTGGCCCCCTTAGAACAGGAAATATCGCTGCGCCATGGGCAGCACTTCGGCGGGTTGGCAGGTAAGCAATTCGCCATCTGCGCGCACTTCGTAGGTTTCTGGGTGCACCTCTATCTTTGGCAAGGCGCAGTTCAGCTTTAGATCGGCCTTGCCAATGCCGCGGGTGCCTTGCACCGCGACGGTTTGCTTGGCCAGCCCCAGATTGCGGCGCAAATCGCCTGCCGCCGCCGCCTGCGAGACAAAAATCACCGCCGCGTTTTCCACAGCGCGGCCATAGGCGCCCCACATGGGCCGCGAATACACCGGCTGCGGCGTGGGGATCGAGGCGTTGGGATCGCCCATTTGCGCCATGGCAATGCTGCCGCCAATCAACACCATTTCCGGTTTTACCCCGAAAAACGCCGGGTTCCACAGCACCAGATCGGCGCGTTTGCCCACCTCGATCGAGCCGATTTGATGGCCAATGCCATGGGCGATGGCGGGGTTGATGGTGTATTTTGCAATATAGCGGCGGATGCGGAAATTGTCGTTGTCGCCGGTTTCCTCGGGCAGGCGCCCGCGCTGTTTGCGCATTTTATCGGCGGTCTGCCATGTGCGGATAATCACCTCGCCCACCCGGCCCATGGCTTGGCTGTCCGAGGCGATGATCGAGAATGCACCCAAATCGTGCAAAATATCTTCGGCGGCAATGGTTTCGCGGCGAATGCGGCTTTCGGCAAAGGCCACATCCTCGGGGATGGATTTATCCAAATGGTGGCACACCATCAGCATATCCAAATGCTCTTCTACCGTGTTCACGGTAAAGGGGCGCGTGGGGTTGGTGGACGAGGGCAAAACAAAGCTTTCGCCGCAAATTTTGATAATGTCAGGCGCATGGCCGCCGCCCGCCCCTTCGGTATGAAAGGCGTGAATGGCGCGCCCCTTCATGGCGGCGACCGTATGTTCCACAAAGCCCGATTCATTCAGCGTGTCGGTGTGGATCATCACCTGCACATCCATGGCATCGGCCACCGATAGGCAGCAATCTATGGCGGCGGGGGTGGTGCCCCAATCTTCGTGTAGTTTCAGCGCGCAGGCGCCGGCCTGTACCTGCTCTTCCAGCGCGGCAGGCAGGCTGGCGTTGCCCTTGCCCGCGAAGGCAAGGTTCATGGCAAACCCGTCGGCGGCCTGCATCATGCGCCCCAAATGCCAAGGGCCGGGGGTGCAGGTGGTGGCCAATGTGCCATGCGCGGGGCCGGTGCCGCCGCCCAGCATGGTGGTCAGGCCCGAATGCAAGGCGTCGTCGATCTGCTGGGGGCAGATATAGTGGATGTGGCTGTCAAACCCCCCGGCGGTTAAAATGCGCCCTTCACCGGCAATTATTTCGGTGCCCGGGCCAATGGGAATGGTGACGCCGGGCTGGGTATCGGGGTTGCCCGCCTTGCCGATGGCTGCAATCACCCCACCCAAAAGCCCGATATCGGCTTTGTAGATGCCGGTATAATCGACGATCAGCGCGTTGGTAATCACGGTATCCATGGCGCCTTGTGCGCGGGTCAGCTGCGATTGGCCCATGCCATCGCGGATCACTTTGCCCCCGCCAAATTTAACCTCTTCGCCATAAATGGTCATATCCCGCTCGACCTCTAAAATCAGGTCGGTATCGGCAAGGCGCAGGCGGTCGCCGGTGGTGGGGCCAAACATGGCGGCGTAATCATGGCGTGGAATGCGGGCGGGCATTTACAGATCTCCCATAACCTTGGCGTTAAAGCCGAAGACGCGGCGCGCGCCAGACAGTGGTATAAGGTGGACTTCGCGGCGCTGGCCCGGTTCGAACCGCACGGCGGTGCCTGCGGCAATATCCAGCCGCAGGCCATGGGCCGCGGCGCGGTCAAAATCCAGCGCGGGGTTGGCCTCGGCGAAATGGTAATGGCTGCCCACCTGAATGGGGCGGTCGCCGGTATTGGCCACCATCAGCGTGATGGGCTGGGCATTGGCGTTCAGCACAATTTCGCCCGGTGCCGGGAATATTTCCCCGGGGATCATTTGCGCCCCCACAGGGCGACGCCCGCGGCAACAGCCACTGCCAACAGCCCCAAAGACAGGCCCAGATGGTCAATGCCATGGGGGTGCAGATGTGCCCCGCCATGGGCCATGGCGGGTGTGGCCAATGCGGCCATTGAAACTGTGGCAAAGGCGGCACCAAAAGCAGTGTGAAGGCGGTGTTTCATGGTGGCAATCCTGTGTTTGGGTCAACGAATGGGGTTGTGAACGGTCACCAGTTTGGTGCCATCTGGAAATGTGGCCTCGACCTGCACATCGTGGATCATCTCGGCGATGCCGGGCATGCATTGCGCGCGGGTGATCACATGGGCGCCAGCCTCCATCAGATCGGCCACGCTGCGCCCATCGCGCGCGCCTTCGACCACGGCATCGGTAATCAGCGCCACGGCCTCGGGATGGTTCAGCAAGACGCCACGGGCCAGCCGTTTGCGCGCCACTTCGGCGGCCATGGCCACCAACAGCTTGTCTTTTTCGCGGGGTGTCAGGTTCATCGGTTACAATCTCCAGGAAACGGGCAATGTGTTGCCGCTAAGCTGGTCTAGCAGGGGCAATAAAAACTGGCGCAGGCCAAACCCATCGGCGGCCACAAGGCGGATGACCAGCATATCGGGGCCAAGCAGGCTGGCGCCCCCAGTGGCGGGCAGGCCTGCGCGCACCTGCGCCACCAGCGCGGCGGCATCGGGGGCCACGTAAACCACGCAGGCAATGGCGGTGCCGCCTGCGGCAACGGCGGGTTGGTTTAACTGCTGCTGAATGGCGCCCGATAGGCGGATCGCATCGTGATACAGGGGGCGGCCCGCGCGGTTTATGCTGATCTGGTCGAAAAACTGCGCCGATTGCAGGGTTTCCCCCATGGCCGCGCGGCCAAAAATGACGGGTTCGACCAGCAGCAGCCGGGCATCTTCGGCCATGTCGATGTGCAACTGGCGATGAAAGGCTGCGCCCTCGAAGATGATCAGCTCTTGCGGTAGCCAATGCAGGCAGGCCCCCGGCCCCACCTGCAGGTGGCTGCTGACGCGGCCAATATCGGCCTTGGCACGATAGGCGCGCTCGGCGGCTTGGGTGGTGAGGCACAGGTTTGCGCCTGCCCCAACGGCGGCCTGCAAATGCAGCTGGTCGCCCCCGGTGACACCACCTGCCGTGTTGATCAACAGCGCCTCAAGCGCGTTTTGGCGGCGGGGAAACAGCAGCTTTAGCGCGCCCGAGGTGCGCAGCCGGTCAATTCCGCTGCCGGCGTCGGTTTTCTTCACGCTCAGCATGGCCTGTCCCACCGCGCGGGGCGGTTGGGTGGTGTCGGGGCTTAACTGGCGTGGCTCAAATGTCATTTTGGGCTGGGGTGCTGGGGCTTTGCGGGCTGAGGCAAGATATGCCCACAGCCAGAGCACGCCACCGCAGGCTGGGCCATGATTCAGGCAGGTTTTGTGCCGCATTAGGGGGCATTTGCCCGAAAAAGTGGCACATAAGATGTAAAAATAGGCGGAATGCAGATATGCGCCCCTTGGGCGCTGGCGCTGGGGCAGGCTCGACTCGCCTTGGCGCATGGTGTAGGAACAAAATAGGAACAAATGCTGCTGTAACCCAAAATATGCCCGCAAAACGCGCCCTTTCCCTGTGGTTTCCGCGCCTTGGCGCCGAATCTGTGCTGCGCAAAATGGGGGCCAGTGGGCAGGTGCTGCCGTTGGTTATGGTGGCCGATAGCGGGCAGATGCAGGTTCTGGCCTCGGTCTCGGTGGCGGCGTCGCTGTTGGGGGTGCGGCCGGGCCAGCCTTTGCGCGACGCGCAGGCGATATGCCCCGATCTGGTGACGCGCAGCCAAGCCCCGGGCGAAATGCAGGCGTTTTTGGCCCTGTTGCGGCGCTGGGCCACACGGTTTTCCCCATGGGTGGCCGAACAGCCCCCCGATGCGCTGATGCTGGATATCACTGGCTGCGCCCATCTTTTTGGGGGCGAGCAGGCGATGGCCACCCAGATGCAGGCCGCGTGTGCCCGCCAAGGGCTAAGCCTGCAATATGGCATTGCCGATACGCCGGGCGCTGCATGGGCTTTGGCGCGCTATGGGGGGCAGGAGGGGGGTGGGCCTGTGGGGCCGTCGGGGCAGGTGGTGCTGCAAGAGGCCCGCGCCACCCGTGCCCGGGCGGCACCGACGCGCCGCGGCTGGGCGCGCAGCACCAGCGGCCCTGCCGTGCCCCCGGCAGGCGCAGGCGCCATTGCCCCGCCTGGTGGCACGTTTCAGGCCTTGGCGGGCCTGCCCATCGCGGCGTTGCGCCTTGATCCGGCGATCACCGAGGGGCTGGCGCGTTTGGGCCTGCGCCAAGTGGGGGATCTGGTGCAGCGCCCAAGGGCCGGGTTG
>Ga0181600_10001188_pt1 | contig 20299 bp, 12 predicted proteins | sample 041ome_2_FD_132982 | JGI IMG/M metagenome (GOLD analysis project Ga0181600, IMG submission 132982) | Coastal salt marsh microbial communities from the Groves Creek Marsh, Skidaway Island, Georgia - 041406US metaG (megahit assembly) | ecosystem: Environmental > Aquatic > Marine > Intertidal zone... | reverse complement strand
TCGGTGTTGGCCAACTATCTTTTGCGTCGTTGGCAAGCGGATGTCGAAAAGGCTAGAAACAACAAGTAGTAATACAGATATCTAAGTACTTAGTAGTATGGGTCCCACCACGCCGCTACATGCGCTGAAATTTTTCATACATGTCAACGAGCTCTTGTCGAGGCGGTGGGCTGGGCCTGACTCGCGAGCACGCGGCGCCGATGTGCCGCGCGTACACCTTGTCCGCGTTGATATTTTCTTCGAGCGCGACGAGCGCGGCTTCGCGAGCGATAGCTGATAAATCAGCCCCGGTATATCCCTTGGTCGATAGCGCCAACATTTTTAAATCGACGTCGTCCGCGAGCGGCGTCTTCTTAAACTGCACCTTTAGAATTGACTCGCGATCCTCCGCCGCGACGGGCGGAGGGACGTACAACAATCGATCAAATCTTCCCGGCCGCAACAACGCACCGTCGACGAGGTCCGGTCGGTTCGTCGCTGCGACGACGGTGACGTTGGACGACGGGGCGAGACCGTCCATTTCGCCTAAAAGTTGCGTGATGACGCGGTCTTGAACCGACGGTGCGCCGCCTTCGCCTCCTCCTCCTCGGGTACCGGCGAGACCGTCGACTTCATCGATGAATATCACCGATGGCGACGATGTGCGCGCGCGCGCGAAAACGGATCGCACAGCTTTTTCGGAATCACCGACCCACTTGGAGAATAATTCGGATCCTTTGATGGATATGAAATTTCTACCCGAAGCGCTCGCCACGGCGCGCGCCAACATGGTTTTGCTGCAACCAGGCGGTCCGTACAACAGGATCCCCTTGGGTGCGGACGCGCCGACGCGCTGCATGGCGTCGGGATGTTTCTCCGCCCACTCCACCGCCTCTTTCAGGCGGTCCTTCACCTGGTCGAGTCCTCCGACGTCGTCCCAAGCGACGCGCGGAATTTCAATCGCGACTTCGCGCAGCGCGCTAGGACGCACCTTGACTCGGGCAACGTCGAAATCTCCGACAGTCACCTTGTATGCGTCGTCCGGGCCGATGTTCACGTCGCCAAGTGCACGCGTGATGGCGTCCACGTCATTTTCCGGCGCGCTCGACGCGTTGCCCGAGTCAATCAATCGACTGAGTGCGTGCATGGCGGCGTGTTGGCAAAGCGCCGCGACGTCTGCCCCGACGAAACCGTGCGTGCTCTTCGCCAAGTCGAGCACGTATTCCTCCGGTAAGCTGTGTCGGATCCCCCGTAAGTGCGTTCGGAGAATCTCTAATCGATCTTTTGGCGTCGGCACGCCCACCTCCATCTCGCGGTCAAACCTTCCTGGGCGTCTGAGCGAACGCTCGATGGCGTCGGGTCTATTCGTCGTGGCGATGACGACGACGCGGTCCAAATCGGGCATGTTTTCAGAACCTCCGTCGAAAATGGCGAGCATCGTCGCCACGATTCTCGACGACATCATCCCATCCCCACCGGATTGGTTGCGCGACGGTGCGATGGCGTCGAGCTCATCCAGGAGAATGACGCTCGGCGCCGCTTGTATCGCGGCGAGGAAAACCGCGCGCAACGCCTCTTCGCTCTCGCCGAGATGCGCGCTCACGAGCTCTGGACCGTTGACGACGAATAACTTTGCGTTTGACGCGTGCGCCGCGGCGCGCGCCAAGCGGGTTTTGCCAGACCCAGGAGGCCCGTATAGGAGCACGCCTCGCGGTGGCTTTACGCCGCATTGCGTAAACACTTCTGGATTTGTAAGCGGCAACGTCACGAGCTCTCTCAGCGCCGCTTCGTGCACCTCCACGCCGCCTAAACTTTCAAAAGATACATCCTGTGCCGACGCCGCACGCGCGGCGCGACGGACGGCGGCGGCACCGACGTCTCCGTCGCTGTCTGATTCGCTATCGGATGCGTATGTCGACGATTCGGCTCCGCCAGCCGACGCGCTCGTTCGCTCGCGCAACGCGACGCGCGTCCTCGACGTAATCTCCACGCCCCGCTTCGCCGACTCCGGGCCCTCAATCTCGGTGACCTCGAACAACGCGCTCGTCCCGAGCAAGGGCAACCGGACGAGGTTTCCAATCAAGACGCCTCGTCCGCTGAGCGCGCGTTTAGCCAATGCTTCTAAAATTCCTCGCTGTCGCGACGACGATCGCCCGCCGTCGCTCTTCAATCCTCGATCCAACCACACCGCAGCTTCCCCGCCGACGTCCGCCTCCAACGCCCACAACGTGAGATGCACGACGACGATATCGTCGTCATCGATCCCGAACCCGTCCAGCTCAACCGGACTCGTGCCGTCGTCTTCGCGTCGCAGCGCCCGAGCGCCGAGCGTCGATCCGCCCGGCGGGCATCCCATCGATAACCAAACCTTTCTACTCAACTGAATACCATCGTCATCGAGCGTCGCCGATGGCCACACCCGCGCGAGAACCGTCGTCGCACCCATTCTACTCGTCGTCGTCTCGTCGAACCCATCGTCGTCGATGTCCAAAGCGAGTCGCGCGCGCGCGTTCGTCTTGAACGCCACGGCGTCGCTCGCGTCTCGCTCGTCGGCGACGGTTACGATGTTAACCACCGGTGCATCGCACCCGCCCGTCGCGAACAGCGACGACGACGAAGGCGAACCGGTGGATTTACGACGGTCCTTTCCTGATCGCGATCGCACCGGCGTATCCAACCGAACGGCGACGTTTTTCAAACCCGACGCGTCCTCCGCGACGGCGTAACAACGCAATTCCAACCACGACCCCGTCGTCGCCCCGCACGCGCGCATGAGTTTCGGCGACGCGACGCAGTGCGCGGACGCCCCGACGTTCTCCGCGACGGGGGCGCGCGCGTCGAGCGCACACGGTGCGATGCTTTCGGGGAGTTTGATGATGATTTCATCCGCGGCGGCGGCGGCGCTCGTCGTTGTCGTTTTACTGCTGACGCCGCTTTGACGACGGATTTCCATGTCTGTCACCGGCGCACCCGCGCGACGGTCGCGCCCGCGATCATCACTATCGTCATCGACGTCTCGGTCGCGTCCGCGAGACGATCGCGACGCGCGTTCGCGACCGCGGGACGACATTGAACGTGACTGATGGATCGACGCGTTGTGAAGCGTCGCTCCGCGCGCGTCGAACGTTCAAATCGATCGTCGAACCGATGAGCGCATGAAACGCGCGTGAAGACGTAGTTACAGTATGTGTTCGTTACATGTATAAAACCTCGCTCGCCGCGCGTGTGGGAACGAGCGAGCGATGGAGCTTTGGGTTGTTTTGGTTTGATTCGATTCGGCCGGAAACGCTCCTCGAGTGATAAAGCCAGAGGATAAAAGAGCGCCGGGCGATCGAACCGCATCACTTTACGCGATCAAGCGTTTTGAAGCGTTTGATCGAAATGCCACGCCGCCATGCCGTCTCCCGGCGGGCCCATGCGAAGAAGCGTCGCCACCATTTCGCTCACTTCGCGAACGCTCTGCACTTGCGGATCCAACATCGTACCCTCCAAAAAGTCGCACATGTGCGCGTCTCCAGAGGCATCCGCCACGCGATGAAGCTCGCAGAGTTTATCATTGTTCAACTTTTCCAACGACAGGCTCAATTCGAGCGCGTACAGCGCGCATCCTTTGATATCGTCGTCGTACTCCGTTTGCGGCGGCAACAACTGCTGCAACTCGACGCGTCCTCCTCGAAGATTCATGTAATCCATCAGCTGTTCCGCGTGCGCCCGCTCCTCGAGCGACTCCTTCTTAAAGTGCTCAGCAAATCCCTTCAACGCCACGTTATCTCGGGAAAAGTAACAGTACATGGCGTGGTAGATGTACGACACGTTGTATTCGACGTTGATTTGCGCGTTGAGCGCGCGTTCGCACTCCGCCGAAAACCCGCTTCGCGCGAACGAATACTCTACCGATTGTCTCACCGGGTGCGTCGTCGTCGCCTCGACGATGGCTTGGGATTTCTTAGTTTCGATCGCCCCGTCCCTGGGTTCGCCCGCGCGCGGGACGACGACGACCGTCGTTCGCGCCGATCGGCGGTTCGATTGCGTCACTGAATTCTTCTTCTTCAACCCTCGCACCGTCGCGCGGTGCGCGGCGTTTAAGCTCTGCGTCGTCTGCGACATGTCGCAATCTCTCGTGGCGTTCGCGGCGGTGGCGTTCGGTTTCGACGTCGGCGCGCGCGTCGGCGTGTGACGACGCGAAGGTTGAAAAATCGTTACGTTTTTGGATCGATCGTTCGAACCGATCCGTCCGACGCGACACACGCCGACGCGCCGCTCGTCGACATGTCGCCGTCGGACCACGCGAACGCGACGACGGTGAGACGGGCGTACGCCGTCGCGCACGGATGGGAACACGCGAGCGCGCTGAGTGGGACGCAGAACGCGGCGTTGGCGACGATCTCGGCGTGCGCGCAGCACGGAAAGGTGACGACGACGACGACGCGACGCGAGGGTGACGAGAACGCGGTGAGCGATGGCGTGGGAGGCGGGACGAAGGGTGGTGCGTCTGTAGATCGGTCGGTGGCGTCGCGTGGGGACGGCGCGGCGTCGACGACGACGACGACGACGACGAGCAAAGCGAAGAGGAAACTGTCGACGGCGCGCGAGTTTTACGCGTGGTACGCCGACGTCGAGACGAAGATGGATGAGGAAAGACGGGCGGTGCACCGAGCGGAAGTGGAGGCGCTGAGGGATGAAATCAAGGCGTGCGATGAGACATTGGGGAAGCTCGAGGGGATTGAGCGCGGGTTGGAGACGATGGTGGCGGCGCAGAGAGAGTTGAAGCGGCACTCGAGACGAACGCAAGAGGAGAGCGAACGTTTGATTGCGGAGAGGGATCGGCTGTTGGAGTTTGCGGACGCGTTGAGGAGTAAGTTGGACTACTTCGATCAGTTAGAAAAGGTGGCGGAGCAGTTTCAGGCGGGGGTTATCATTTCGAGCGCGAGCGATCCGAGCGGAGGAAGCGTGGCGCCCAAGGAGCAAGTGTTGCCGATGTTGAAGCGGTTAGACGATTGCCTTCAGTTTGTCGCGTCGCACCCGCAGTACGCCGAGGGTGGGAGCTACGGGACCAAGTTTAAGCAGCTTCAAACGCGCGCGTTGAGTACGGTTCGTGATTACTACATGTCGGCGCTGCGCAAGGCGACCAAACAGGTGCAAGACGCGGCCAAGGGTAAGAAGAGTGGGACGCCTGTGGTCGGAGACGCGTCCGAGTACGACGAGATTGACGTGGACGAAAGCGATGAGATGGGGCTGTTGTACGTTCGGTTCCGCGCCTCGGCGATGGAGCTGAGAGATCTTACGGAGGAGCTCGAAAAACGTAGCCATCATGAAGAGTACGCTGCGTTGCTTTCAGATTGTCACGTGCTGTACTGCGAACAGCGCGCCAACTTGCTCGCGGGCTCCGTAAAGAAGAAGATGCGTGCCATCGCGAGTGCCGAACGCGCCGCAGACGTCATCTCTCTCACCCGTATCGGCATCGCGTACCTCATCGAAGTCACCCAAGCCGAATACGCATTGTTCAGACACTTTTTCCCAAACACCGAACCCACTGGTGCGCTTTCGGCTCTGATGATTCCTCTCGGAACGCATTTGAGCGATATTCTTCGCCCAAAATACATCTCCATCACGGATTTGTCCCTTTTGGCTGACCTCGTTGAGGCGATGAAGGGTGAGATGCTCGCCGACGTCTCGACCAAGATTGAAAATGCGAAGGCGCTTGAGCCCGTGCTGCGTAGGATTCTCTCAGACGTGCAGGAACGTCTCATTTTCCGCGCGCAGACGTACATCAAGGATCAAGTGGGCAACTATCGACCGACGTCGGAGGATTTAGACTTCCCCGCAAAACTTGTTCGGGCGTTACAAGCGAAGAAAGACGACGATTCGGCGGACGACGGCGACGTCACCAATTGGTACCCACCTCTGGAGAAGACGCTCACATGTCTCGCAAAGCTCTATCGCTGCGTCGAGCTCAAAACGTTTGCCGGGTTGGCGCAAGAGGCGTTGGCTTTGTGTGCCGATAACATTGCCGTTGCGGCTCGATCAGTCGCCACAAAGGCAAGCAACGTCGACGGTCAACTCTTCCTTATTAAACATTTGATTATTTTGCGCGAGCAAATCGCACCTTTCAACGCCGAGTTCACCGTGTCCATGAAAGACTTGGACTTTACGCACATGCGAGGTCACATGCGTCGAATGTTGGGCGGCGAAATGTCATTCTTTTCGCTCAGCCCTGAAAACGCCCTCTACCAGCTCGCGTCTGAAGGCAGACCGCGCGTCGTGGAAAACAAGATTGACTCAAAGCAAGAGCTCGAGAAGCAACTCAAAGCGGCGTGCGAAGCCTACATCATGACAATCACGAAGCAAATCGTCGAACCGATGCTCAGCTTTATCACAAAGGTGACTGCATTCAGGGTCTCCACGGCGTCTCAAGGAAAATCTCTCAAGGCCGCCGCCTTTGCGTCCGAGGACAAACTCAAAGTCATCGCCTCTCAAGTCAGGTCGGCGCTCGACGAAAACCTCCCCAAGGCTGTCTACACCATGAAGTTGTACCTCAACTCTGACAAGACGCGCGATGTGCTCCTGAAACCAATCAAGAGCAACATTGCCGAGGCGTTCGCTCAAGTCGCCGCCATTTTAGAAGCCGACTTTGCTCAAGGCACCGCCGCTCGCGTCGGCTTTTTAGACCCTCCCTCCCTCGCTGCGGCGATGGAAAACGCGTTGTAATACATCTCATAGAACGACGATTACCGACGCGAAAAACTCGATCCAGACGCAACGCGAGACGGAGCTTTTCGATCATTTTTCGTTCATTGGGTCGCCTTTCAGGCACCAACACCTTGCTGGTGCGTTAGTTATGCATCATCTGAACCTACCCGCGTCAAACCGACGCGCGCGTCATGACGAGCGGCGGCAACACGGATCCAGATGATGAAAATAACGATGCCGTCGCGAACGACGACACGGCGCGACTTTTACGCGAGGATGCGGCCGTGGGTGCGACCGTCGATGGGGTGGTTTCCTTTGAAACTTCGTTACAGAGAGAGAGGTGCTCAACGCTGCGACTGATCGGGATAAACGCCTTCTTCTTCGCGTACGGGGCGTGGATCAGTTCGTTTGCGATCGTCACCTTGCCCGCGGAGTCGACGCTGTTCTTTCCCAATAGCGATACGGTAGCGCTGGCGGGTTTCATGATGATTGCCGGGGCGTCGCAGTTGAGCGGTCCTTGGGCGGGATTCGTTTCCGATCGAACGCAGTCAAAGTTTGGTCGTCGACGACCGATCATTTTGAAGAGTGCGGCATTTGTTGCGCCGTCGATGATCGCCATGTTCTTCGCGAGGACGTTTAACAACGCGTGGTGGGCCGCGGGGACGTATTACGTGGCATTTACGGCGGCGATGTTGGCGCTCAACGTGTGTTACACGGCGTGCACGGGACTAGTTCCGGATATCATCAGCGATAATCAGACTGGACAGGCGAATGGGATCCTCGCCGCGATGAGCGCGGCGGGCGCGTGCGCGAGTTTTCTGTACACCATGGTGTATCCAAACGTCGGTTCGTTGTATTGGTTTTACTTGGCGCTGTTGGCCACGGTGCCCGTGACGTGTTTGAGTGCTGACGAAAAGAGCACCCTTGTGCATCCGAACGCGGGAGATGACGCGCCTCTGCAAACCACGTTTTCGTGGCTCGAGTTGGCGAGCATGTACACCATTTCACCGAGTAAGGAATCGGAGAGGAGTTTCTTCTGGCTCTTTGTGTGTCGAACGCTGTATTACACCGGCATATCGGCGCAGGTCTTCTTACAGTATCTGCTTCGCGATACCGCCGTGAAAGATGATGGAACGGGTTTGATTGGTCACGAGCCCGAGCAAACGGTGGCTCGGTTATCCTTTATAGGTCAAGTCGCCGGTATGGTGTGCGCGTATCCCGCGGGATTGATGAGCGATATTCTCGGGCGAAAGCCCGTCATCGCGGGCGCGTGCGCCGGAATAATATCGGTGTACATCATGTTCATTTTCATCCACAAAATGTCTTCCATATATATGGTCGGCATCTGGTACGGTGCCATGAATGGGATGTTTCTCTCGGTGGACTACGCGCTCGCTATCGATTGCCTCCCGGATCGCACGCAGTCGGCGCGCTGGCTCGCCATTTGGGGCGTCGCGAGCTTCATCGGAACGTCTGTAGGACCTCTAGTTTATTCTCTCATCTTACATTTCGCGGATCGCGAGTACGACGAAGACGACGGATCAAAAGAGACTGTCCAAGAAGGATACACGACGATGCTTCTCGTCGGCGCGTTTCTGATGGCTCTCTGTGCCTTCGGTCTCCTGCTCGTCAAGCCGAGAAGGTAGACAATCAAATCTGCGACTCGTATAGCGACCTCGCGAGGCGTTGGTGCCGAATGGGGCTCGGGCGATCGGCTCAAAAACCAGACGCAGCCGCTGACGGCGACTTTTGTTTCAAAATTGACCAATTTTAGCTACGAATGTGTACCATATCAGAACCAGATGATTAGCCATCGTTCGCCCGAGCGTATCAACGAAACACGAAAAAAACTTCCGACGCGCGCGCTGGAACGGGGAGACGAAGAGTCACTTGCATCTTATCCTCGCCCACCCTCGTCGACGCGTCGACACACCGACGCGCGAAGAACCGCGCGCGTGCGAGACCGTGGACGAACGGCCCACGATGGGATTTTTCGCGCGGTGTTTTCCTTTCGTCGCCGCGTCGTCATCGCCGTCGACCGGATGGGACGCGTTCGCCGAGGATGTCTTCGGTGACGACGCCATGGACGATTCGTGTGCCAAACGACTCTCGCGTCCCGGCGTGCTCCGCGCGCGCGCGCGAAAGCGCATGGCCATCGGCGAGGTTGATGTCATCGATGCTGACGTCGGCGAGCCGCGCGCGACGGAGGAGGCGCGAACGCCCGCGGCGGAGCGCGCGATACTCTCAGCCATGGATGGAAATCTGCTCTTCGCAGAGCTCGACGCCAAGACGAAGACGCGCGTCATGAACGCCATGGTGCCCCGAAGCGTCGACGCCGGGGAGGTGATCGTGCGCCAAGGAGACATGAATGCGGAGCTGTTTTACATCATTGAGAGCGGAGAGGCTCGGGTAATGAAGAGCGAACAAGGGAAACGGGCGTCGCTGACGCACGCGAACGATAGCGCCAACGAACTCGACGCGCCGGAAACGCATCAAACTCCGTTGTCCGATGAATCTTCGGCCAAGTGTGTCGCAACGCTCGGACCTGGGCGTGGTTTCGGTGAATTAGCGCTGTTGTACGCGTGCGCACGGTCGGCAACCGTCATCGCGGATACGCCGATGAAGGTGTGGACGCTTCACGTGCACGCATTCAAAACCATCAAGCGATCCATCGCCAAACGGGAAGCCTCATCGACGCTCGATCTCATGGGCCGAGTCGAGCTCTTCGGCGCACTCTCTGAGCATCAACTCGTGTCTATCTGTAACGCGTCGAGACGAGAGACGTACGAAGCTGGAGATGTCGTGTTCAATCAGGGCGATTCTGGCGACTGCTTTTACATTGTACACGAAGGCGAAGCGAGCGTTCGCGTAAACGGCGCGGAAGTCGCGAGGCTCTCTTCCGGGGATTACTTTGGCGAGAGAGCGCTTATCCATAATGAGCCTCGCGCGGCGACGATCGTCGCGAGCACAGACCTCGCTTGTCTCGTGCTCACCCGCGATACTTTCATCTCCATGCTCGGCTCGATTGAGGAAGCGCGTTGCTTCGCTGGTTTGGCAGAGTGTCCGATTCTCGCGCCTCTGAGCGACAATCAGCTCACGGAGATTGCCGAGTCGATGAAAATGCAGCTTCACACCGCGGGCGATATCGTCTTTAAGGAGGGCTCACCCGGCGATGCGTTTTACGTGATCATCGACGGAGAATTTGATGTGTCCAAATCCAATTCGGCTGCGCCCATCGCGCGTCTCGGGCGAGGTCAATACTTTGGTGAACTCGCGCTTCTTCGCAAAGACAAACGTTCGGCAACAATCACATGCGTGAGTTTACGAGGAAAGATTGCCTCAATGTCGAAATCGGCGTTTGAAAAGAAGATTGGACCTTTGGAAGTGTTGCAGCAGGCGTGGAGACGCAACACATTGCGACAGGTGCCGATTTTGTCCAAATTATCCAACAGCGAGATTCACGCCCTCGCCGACGAACTGACTGACGTTGCCTTCACCAAGGGTGATGTCATCGTGCGTCAGGGAGAACGCGGCGACGCCATGTTCATCCTCGAATCTGGCGAAGTTGAGGTTGTCGACGAGAACAAGAGAGACAATGACGGTAAACCCAAAGTGTTGTGCACACTCGGACCGAGCTCTTACTTTGGCGAGCTCAGCCTCTTAAATGCTGATCTGCGAGCGGCCACGGTGCGTGTGCCCAACCGAGCCACTGTATTGATCGTCACCAAGCGCGCGTTCGAGTCACACATGGGTAATCTCAAGGATATTCTCAAGCGCAACGCGCAAGAAATGTACACCATGAATGGCGCCGATCCGCGAAAGAAGCCCGTCGCGGCGACGCTAAAACAGCTGACAACCGTCGGTTTTCTCGGTGTCGGCTCTTTCGGCAAGGTGACTCTCGTCGAACACGCCGGCGAAACGTTCGCTCTCAAGGAGATTGGCAAGGCACAGATTGTCAAACGCGGGCTCGTCGAGCACGTGTGGCGGGAAAAAGAGACAATGTCGCAGTGTGACTCGCCATTCTTGGTCAATCTCAGGCGCACTTACGTCAGCGAAAAATCAATTTACATGCTCATGGATAAAGTACTCGGAGGAGAGTTGTTCACGTATCTGCAACAGCGCGCGGCTCCGTTGCCAGAGTCTCACGCCAAATTTTACGCCGCGTGCGTCGTGCTGGCATTCGAGTATCTCCACGATCGTCAGATTGTCTATCGAGACCTCAAGCCAGAAAACCTTCTCATCGGCACGAACGGCTATCTAAAGGTGACTGACTTTTCCTTTGCGAAAAAGCTACCCAAGGGCACGAAGACGTACACGCTCTGCGGTACGCCGCAATATTTGGCTCCCGAGCAAGTCCAGCAACTCGGCCACAATCGCGCCGTCGACTGGTGGGCCCTCGGCGTGCTCATCTACGAGCTCGTCAACGGTATCCCACCCTTTAACCAGCCCGACGACTACCAAATGTACAAGGCGATCAACGAGGTCAAGTTTCACTTTTCCTCTCGCAACGCGGTCCAATTCCGATCCGTCGTCCTCGGCCTCCTTCGTCGGCTTCCCGCCGCTCGTCTCGGCATGGGCAAAGCCGGCGCCAAGGAAATCAAACGTCAAGAATGGTTCCATGATATCAACTGGAACGCCCTCGCGCAAACTCGCGCGCGCGCACCGTACGTTCCTCCGATTGAGGGCGCGCGCGACCTTAGACATTTCGTCGACACCGGCGACGAAGTTCCCGGATGTTCAAAGCGTTGGGGGCCCTACGTCTCCGTCGGTCGTTTTGATGGGTTTTAAATCCATCCGCGTTCCTTCTCGTCGTCATTCCGTTTGAATAATCTTGTAATCACATCGCTTTTTACGGTACGCTTCCGAGTACTCACCGACGCGTCGCTCGCGCTTGGATGCGTTATCCAAAAACAAACAAAACTTTTTGGATTAGTCCACACTCGCGCGCCCCGCCAGGCGCCGCCCGAACGTCACTCCGACGATGGCGGGCGCGATGAAGAGCGCGATGACAAAGACAATCCCGCCGTCGCGCACCACCGCGTCGTCGACGCGTCGTCGACGCGCGGTTAAGAAGACCCGCGCCGCTGTCACTTCTGCAGCCGCTGTCGGCCAGCCTGTCGCCCCAGGGTACGACGATTGGTACCCAGCCCCGCGCGAGGACCGCCGCGCGGGCGTCGTCATGCACCCGACGAGTCTTTCTGGGCCTTACGGGATCGGTGACGCCGGTCCAGAGGCGCGCGCGTTCGTGGATTGGTTGGCCAAGGCGAAGATGCGCATCTGGCAAGTGCTCCCGTTGGTACCGCCGGGAAGACCGATCCCGGGAGTTCGGGAAGACTATTGGAGCCCGTACAGCGGACGAGACGCGCACTGTGGGAACACGTTGATTATTTCCTTGGATGATTTGGTATCGGATGGATTGCTCGAGGCGAAGGATTTGCCGGCGGCGTACGGAGGGAGCGCCAACGTCGATTTCGGGTTGGCGGCGAAAACCAACGAGCCGCTCATCGCGAAAGCTGCGGAAAAGCTCTTGTCTCAAAAGGGCGGTGGGCTGAGGTCCGAGTACGATTCGTTTTGTGCGAGAGAGGATGTCAAGGCTTGGTTGGATCCGGCGGCGGTGTTTAACGCGATTGATACTTTACCCGAACTCGTCGGTAAGGATTGGTGGGATTGGCCCGCCGAGTACAGAGATCGAGATCCGGCGGCGCTCGCGAGGATTGAGAGCGAGAAGAGCGACGCGATCGAACTCTTCAAGGCGACGCAGTTTTTGTTTCACAGCCAGTGGATGCGGTTGAAGAAGTACGCCAACGATAGAGGGATTTCTCTGGTTGGAGACATGCCGATTTACGTCGGCGGTCACAGCGCCGACGTCTGGGCGAACCAAAACTTATTCATGCTCAACGCGGACGATAAGAAACCCTCTGCCGTGGCTGGGGTCCCGCCCGATGCGTTCTCCGAGGATGGTCAGCTCTGGGGCAACCCGCTGTTCGATTGGAACGAGCACGCGCGCACGGGTTACGCGTGGTGGGCGCAGCGTCTCAAGCGCACGCTCGAGCTTCACGACGAAGTGCGCATCGATCACTTTAGAGCCTTTGCGGCGTACTGGCAAGTCGAAGCCGGCGCCGCGACGGCAAAGAACGGTCGATGGATGGTTGGACCGGGTAAGGATTTATTCGATAAGCTCATGCCGACGCTCGGAGACGCGAAGATTGTCGCCGAAGATCTCGGCGTCATCACCGCCGACGTGGTGGAATTGAGAGAGGCGTGCGGCATGCCGGGCATGGTTGTCCTTCAATTCGCCTGGGGTGGCGACGGGCGTAACCCGCACCTCTTGCACAACCACTACGAAAACTCCTTCTGCTACCCGGGGACGCACGATAACGAAACCTCTCAAGGGTGGTACGCCGCGCAAACTGAAGATACGAAGCGTCGACTCGAGGCGTACGCGGGCGTGGCGTACGGCGACGGCGCGTGGGGTATGATCAAGGCGGGCATGTCGAGCGTCAGTAAGGCGTGCGTCTTCACCATGCAAGACGTTTTGGCGCTCGGCAACGAAGCACGTATGAATACACCGGGCGTCGCTGACGGAAACTGGGCCTGGAGAATCGGTGAACCGGGAGTCTTCTCGACGCTCGACGGCGAGGCGCACAAGCTCGCCGCGCTCGCGACGGTGTACGACCGCGTCGCCGACCCCACCGAAGCCTCCGTTCGCGAAGCGTGCGAAGCCGTCACGGGCAAACTCAGTCGAGGCGGTATCTTCGGACTCGGATTTCTCATATTCTGAGCGCTCGCTCGCTCGCACGCGCGCTAATCGAGCCACAGAGTACGATTTTCACCACACATTTCCATGAGACGTTCGCTCGCTCGCTCGCAAAATTTCCCGTCGCCGGGTTGCGTAGAAACTGGATGTAAACGAATCGACGAGGCATTCAACGATACACCGCGTTGCGTTTGCGATTTTTATATTTTTCTTCTTACACGGCTGAGAGAAGCGTCCCTCTGTTGCTTGATTTGACTCATTCTAAACAAAAAAATATACCGAGGCGATCACGCGACCTCCACCTCGCTCTCATCCAAGTGCGCGATGAACGTCTTTCCGCTTCCGTCCGGGACCTCGAGCTTGACACGCACAGCCAACGTCGCGCTCGTCGGTTTTCCTTCGTGTTCATCGGCGCGGGAGTCGATGACGCCCGTCATACCGGCGAGATCCGTCGCTTCACCCTTGGACTTTGGCACGTGGTAAACCTGCACAGACTTGGTCACCTTGACGGCGGTACCCGGGGCGAGTTTGGCGGTCGCGCGACAGGAGACGCGGGATCGCGGCGTCGCCGTGGTGGCGATCGTCGGTCGGAGGGCGTTTGCGGAGCGCGAGAACATGGGTGTCGGGCGCGAGGGGTGGATAATGCCGCGGGAGCTGCCGTGGAAGATGATGACGTGGAACGCGTGCTAGACCCTAGGTGTGTGTATTATGGATGTTTTCAGGGTATGTGAGCGAGTCTTATCCGTATGTATCTGTTCTGTTTTACAAGTCGAACGAATGTTTGTCGTGTGCTGTCGTCGTTTCCGTCGTCGCGACGCATCTGTCCTCCTCCTACGATTGTTGTTGTTCGTCGCCCGCGTCGGTGTGGTCGCGCATGGAGGCGGCGAGCGCGGCGGCGAGCTCCGGATCGTCCTCAGCCGCGGCCATGGCTTCGGCGTCGACGGAACCATCCTGACCCATGCTGAGGGCTAAGGCTTGTTGGAGCAGGGCGTCGTCGTCGAGCATCATCGGATCCGCGGTGCTGGCGTTACCGGCGGTTTCGCCCTCGGCGTTCGTCGTCGCCGGCGGCGCGTTGTTTTCGCCCGCCGTCTCGCCGGATGCCGCGGCGGCGGCTTCCTGCCTGGCGCGCTCCTCCTCAAGCGAAATTCTAAGCGCCATCATGAGCGCCGGATCGTCGCCCATGTCCATATCCCCCATACCCTCGAACCCTTGGAGCGCCATTTGCGATTGCGCTGCGGCGGCAGCCGCGGCGAAACCGCTTCCGCCCGCCGGTCCATCCTGGTTGAAAATTGGCGTTCCGCACAACACATCTGTCAAATTCGACCCGGGTTCGATCGTCACCAAGTTTGAGTTGTTATTCTTATTCACGCTAGACATGAACACCTCCAACTTTTCCGCGTTCGCCTCGACGTCGCCGAACGACACAACATCCACCGCCACGTTGCACTTGCGCAACTTTTTCCCCACCGCTCTCAACTCCTCCGCTTCGTCCCCGATTGGACTTCCGATGAACAACACGATCCGCATTCGCTGGTGCTTGTTCTGTCGGTGCTTCAAGGCCAAGTGCGCCACCTGCACGCCGACGCAGACGTTGATCTCACCCTCAATTTTAACCGCGTGCACCGAGTTGAGCACCGCCCCCAGGTCTTGCGTCGGCGTCGCGAGCACTCTCGGCACCTTTCCCGCGAGCGACAGCACCCCGACCGCGTTCTCCGGGTTGCTCTGCGTCTTCGCCCCGGCTAAAAGATTCACCGCATCCGCTTCCGCCTGTTCGACGCGAAGAGTAAGTCGCGTTCGTCGTCAGTAATCCACGGCACTCAATCAAGCAATCAAAAACAAGTCAACGAGATCGCGCTTCTCGCCTCGTGTCGTCGTCCGTCCGCGCGTACCTGCAACCGCGTCGGCGCGTAATCCGAGTTCCGAACGTGTTCGCTGTTATCCAGGCACAGGATCGTCGCCTCGAGCACCATGGCGCCGTCGTCGTCGTCGGTGTCGTCGTCGTGTGGCGTTTTCGTGAGTTCGTCGGTTCCCCTTGAAACGTGTTGTTTTTTAGTGATTTGATAGCCTTATTATGTCTTTAGTACGCAGGTAGACATTTCTGTCGCGCTCTGTTCTATTCTTCTGTCGCGTCGCGGCGTCGGTCGCGTCGTCGGTCGCGCAAAGTCGATCGGGGTGCGAAAGATGCGGGTTATTTCGTCGGTACGCGCGTTTCATGCGGGCGCGTCCAAGGGATCCTTGCGTGATGTGGGTGCGTATCAACATTAATCTTTAGGCGCGCCGACGCTTTTATTAGACGACGCCGGCGAAATCCGCGCCTTCCCAATCGTCGTAGATGGAGCGAGTGGCGTTGGATGCGTCGTCGCAATCCATCATGTCCGCATCTCGCTCCGTCGCCGCCGCCGGGGTGACGGACGGGAAGGGTATTTTGGTGTCGGAAAAACGAGCCGCGGCGGCTCTGGCGTCTCGCTTGTACGGCGTCGGCGTGATAGCGTCCCAGCCTGGGGACATGTCCTCGTGCGTCGGAAGCGTCGACGGCGTCGGCGCGGCGCGCAATGCGGGAAGTCTTTCCATCGGTAACCGTCTGTTCTCGCGCACCGCGGCTTCGGCTTCGGCTTTCGCCCGCTCGCGCCTCGCCGCGGCTTCGGCCAACTCGACGGGCACGTACTCGCCCGGGTTCAATTTCCCGTCCGGTCGCGTCGTCGGATCCACGGGCACCGCCACCATGGCTTCATCATCCCCATCCTCTATCACCGGATCGTACGCGTGCAACGCCCGCCTCCACTTCTTCACGATACCATCGAACGCGCGCTTGGACATCGCCGCGTGTATATCCGGCGTTCGAACGTCGCTCGCGCGTCTCTCGCTCTTCTTCACCAACTCTAAATACCTCGCGTACCCCAGCGTGTTCTTCCCGTAATCGATCTGTCTTTGTCTCTGTTTCAATTTATGCGGATCCGTCTCCCGCATCGCCCCTCGCATCGCCCCGGCGCCGGCTCCGCTTCCCGCGCGTTCCGCGGACAAGTCGAACACGTCCCGCTGTTCGTCCTCCGCCGTCGCCACCTCTCCCTCTTCCCTCTCCCCCCGCACCGCCGCCCGCGCGTTCGACGCTCGCGTCTTATCCTTACGCGTCGACGCCAACGCGTTTCGCACCTTTTCCGTCGGCGTGTCACGGCGGTGTACTCCGCCCCGGTCCGTCGTTCGCGCGCGTTTCCTCACCCCGCCTCGCGAGCGGTGTTCGTCCTTCTTCGCCGACGACCGCTCGCGACGCGCCGAGGTTCGCGCGCGTCGATCGTCGATGGAATCCGCGGATGCGCGCGTCGTCGTCGTCGTCGTCATGGCGCGAGCGGTGGGTTGTGGCGCGCGCACCGACGGACGATGAATGAGTGAATGAATGCGTTTTTGAAAAAGGCAAAACTGGACGACGACGACAGCTGCGGATAGGGGGAAAATCGCAAACTCCTTAAGTTCTTACAATGACAGATCCTACGCTAGGTTGACCGAGAAGTTTTCACCGAATGATTTAGAAGCTGACGAAAGCAGCCTTGAACACGTTGTTGTTGGCCGGGTCGGCCAAGTGGGAGGCCAAGTTGGCGATCGGACCGACGCCGGTGTGGTCGTATTGCACCATGATGCCCGCGAACGCGACCATCGCGAGACGGCCGTTGGCGATCTCCTTCGCCTTGAGCTTGGCGAGTTCGTCACCGCCCTTCTTGGAGTATCCGAACGGATCGAAGATGCCGCCCGGGTAGCCAACAACACCATCCGGAAGCTTGTTGTTCGGGAACGCCGGGTCTTGGTTGGCCGAGCCCGGGTTCTTGATGTCTTGCCAGCGGCGCACTTCCGCCCAGTTCATCATCAACATTTGCACCCAGAAGAGAGTGGTGGCATCGGTGAAGTAACCATCGTACAACGGGGCGTCGTGCCAGTTCGGCAAGTCAGACATACCCATGGAGGTCAACAATTCCGGGACGGCGGCGCCGGCGACGCCGAGCATGGCCCAGCGCGCGTGTTGGAGTTCCGCTTGGACGTACCACTCGAGGTCCTTCGGGTCCTTGCCTGCGCGAGACACGAGCGCGTGAGAAGCGCATCATCAAGGTTAGTCGTGCGTTCGGTCCATCAACATACGCGATGCGATGCGCGGCGGGCGCGTCGTCTTCGTCCGTCGAGCGGGACGAGAGCAAATCCCTCAACTCAACGAGTACACTGTTTACCCATACAAAGATCCCGCGTATAACTCACGACTCGATCGCCCACAACCGCAACGATCGATCACCCATCGCACCATCGGCGTCTTCGTCGTCTTCGTCTTCGTCGTCGCACGTACCGAGATCGAGCGGGTCGAAACCGTAATCACCCGGAAGCGTCCCCTTGAGGTGCGCCGGAGCCGCGGTACCCGGCATCCAGAGCGGGCGCGCGCCCGCCTCGGCGCGAGTCACGACCGCACCGCGAGAGACGGTGGATCGAGTCTTCGTCGTCGCGCGAAGGCTGGGAAAACAAACAAACGAACGAACGAACGCGCGTCGGGTCAGTCACGCCGCCGTGTGTCGCGCTTCACGCGTCGATTAAATAAAATTATTCGCACGCATCGACGCGTCGCGTTGGACGCGTCGACGCGTCGCCCGTCGCCCGTCGGAACGATTTCGGGCGGATTGGATTTGGCGGGGAGATATCGCGACGCCGGGAGATACGGTTTCCCCTCGGACGTCTCGATCCGCCCGCTCGCGACGCGAACGCTCGGTCGTCGCATCGCATCGCGCGTACCTGACGATGGATCGGGTGGAGAATTGAGTCGCCATCTTTATCGAAGTGCGTGCGGTTACGACGTGTGCCGTTGTGCCGACGCGTCGTCGTAGGGGACGACCGGGACGCGATGCGACTCCCAGCCCATCGGCATCGCGTGCGTCCCCGTCGTCCGCTCGCGTCCCTTGAAAAATCACCAAACCACGTACTGAGCGGTACAAAAACCCAATTCAAACGCACAGTACCACATTAGAACGTTTCACACAGACACGTTTAAACACCACATAAACGCGAGTCGTGTATTCATAATCAAATCAAAGATCTCCCGTGATTAATATCAAAAGGGACACACACACACGCACGACTGCGACTGCGACTGCGATGTCCAGTCGTATGTACAAGTAGTATGTTGTATGTACCATTTTGTTTATTAGGGTTTACACTTTTACATTTATGAATCGATACCGTCTATTAAATCGATCAATCGATGCGAGATCAGACCCACTAAGTATTAATAATTGACTGCGGCGGGTGGATGGATGGATTTGCCGTGTATTTTCACACTGTTTACACATACATAAATAAAGCATCCGTCAGTGACGAGCACACAACAGAGAGACGTTTGGGACGACGACGCGACAGAGGACGACGACGCGTACCGACGACGATGCGGACGTCGATGACGGTCGGCGGTGCCGGCGCGACGACGGAACGAGAGCTCGGTGAACTCAAGGTGCGCCTTCGACCGCGACGACGATCGATGGGATCGGTCGACGACGACGACGACGCGCGACCGTGCGAAAAGATGATGATGAGAACGATGCCACCGTTCGAACGCGAACGGACGAATTCAACGGACTGACGAACGGATTGATGTGCTCGTGACGCCGCGTTTAGGGGTTCTCGCGCGCGCTGTTGGGAAAACTGGACGACGCGCGAACGAACGGACGGTTCGGTGAGGCGGAGATCGCGCTGTTGAGGGAGAAACTGTCCGTCGTGGTGACGGCGTACGCGTCGGAGCGGGCCAAGCGCGAGCTCGATTTTGAAAAGCTCGCGAGCGCGGCGCAGGTGGAGCTCTCTGAGCGTGAATACGCGCTGAGCGCGGCGAAATTGGAACTGGTCGAGGCGAGGTCGTTGGTGAAGATATTGGAGGCGAGGGAAGAGTCGACGAGGGACGATTTGGACGAGGCGTTGACGGGGAATGAGATTCTTCGAGCGCGGCTGAGCGAGGAGCACGAGTGCGCCGAGGCGCTGCGACGCGAAGCTGGGAAGCTGAGAGAAGCGCTCAAAGAGGCGGGCGAAGCGCTGGCGATCGCGGCGGAGGAGGAAGAGCGAAGATCGAGCGAACCGAAGAGGGACTCTGCGGTGGATATCGCAAAGGAAGCGACGGCGAACGCTCGCATTGCTCGACTGGAGGAAAAATTGGACGAGGCGCGCGAGGAAAACAAGAGACTTCGAGCGAAACTCGACGCGATTGAAGGAGAGAAATCAGAGCTGCATCGAGCCGTGGCTGAACGCGATGGTGCGCAGACGTTCCTTAAGACTCAGTTGGCGGATTGGAACCAGAGGCTTTACGCGCGCGCGACTGGTGCCGCGGATGTTTCGTTGGAGAGCGAATCCACCCAGGGCGCGTCCACGAGCGACTCATCCGAGTTGCGCGCGCGACTCGACGCGGTTGAGATTGAGCTCGGAGCGAAAACGGGCGCGGTTCGGGCGCTCGAGCGACGCGTCAAGGAACAAGACAAGTCCCTCTCTCGAGCTCGGGCGGAGATTGAAAGAATGCGCGAACAACTCGCGGCGCGAGAGGATGAAGTGTTTGAGCGACAGTTGGCCTCTGGAGCGACTCGCAAGGCGGAGCGATCTAAATACGTCGAAGACGCGGAGCACGCCGCGGCGGAAGTCATGGAGACCCTTCGCGCGACGAGAGAAAAGCACGCCAAGGAGAAGCGCGGTCGCGATGCTCGCGCGGCTCGACGAGGTGGCTCTGGCGCTCGCGCCGCGCCGGTGGTGGGCAGAGAACGCCGAGAGAAACGCGGCGTCGCCGCAGCGCCGCCGCGCTCCGTTGCCATCGACGCGAGCGCGCCGTACCAACCACCAGTCGCTGACGATGACGACGAATACGACGAAGACGAC
>Ga0181600_10001185_pt1 | contig 20305 bp, 14 predicted proteins | sample 041ome_2_FD_132982 | JGI IMG/M metagenome (GOLD analysis project Ga0181600, IMG submission 132982) | Coastal salt marsh microbial communities from the Groves Creek Marsh, Skidaway Island, Georgia - 041406US metaG (megahit assembly) | ecosystem: Environmental > Aquatic > Marine > Intertidal zone... | reverse complement strand
TGTTCTTAGTGTATGAGTTGATCACCGGACGGCCGCCGAGTGAGCGAGTTGTGGTGGCGCTGAGCTACGCAGGACTGTTTCTGCTGCTTGGCCTGATCACCTTTGTGTTTGGCCTCGACCTTGGGTTTATTCCCAGACGCTGAGAACAACGGGTCCTGCGATGCCACACCACCTCTTGGAAACAGAAGATGTGGTGAGTGATCGGCCGGATGTCGCGGCGGTGACCGACACGCCTCTGGCGTCGCTGTTTCCCCTCGGCGTGCGGGCGGCTGTGTTTGACGTGGTCGGCACTCTCGTAGAGCCTGCTCCGAGCGTGCCCGTCGCCTACGAGCAGTCCGCCATTCGGCATGGTGTCGAGGTCTCTGCGTCACAGCTCTCGTCGCGGTTTGCCGCTGCCTGGAAGCGGCAGGAGGCCATCGACGCGGCCGCGTCGCCCCAGCATGTCACCAGTCGAACCCGTGAGTACGAGCGTTGGCAGGGGGTGGTCAGCGACGTCTTCGCGGGGATCGCCGACGCCGGCACCTCCGAAAACATCTTCCAGGATCTCTGGGACCACTTTGCTCGGCCAACGGCCTGGCAGCCGACAGCCCAAGGGCCAGCGATCGTGGCTGCAGCTCGTGAGGCTGGGCTCGATGTCGCTCTTGCCAGCAACTTCGATGAGCGGCTCTTTGAGGTGGCTGCTGTGGTGGAGCCACTGGTGCAGGCAGCCCATGTGTTTCCCTCATCAGAGCTTGGCTGGCGGAAGCCGGCCACGGGCTTCTACCGGGCTGTCGAGGCACGGCTCGGCATGCAGCCGACGGAGCTCGTGATGTTTGGGGATAACCGTGAGCTTGATGTGGTGGCTGCGCGGCGAGCTGGCTGGCATGCGGTGTTGTTGCCACTGGTGGGGCTCGGGGCGGTGTGAGTTGTTTCGCTGTGGTACTCGCTTCGCTCGTCTCACACGCTCTCCATCCTCCCACCGACCCCTCGCTGGGTCGCTTCTGGGTTGTGGTCGCACGGACGTGCTGAAGACGTTGATCGCGTGGGGCTCGGGGCGGTGTGAGTTGTTGCGCTGTAGTACTCGCTTCGCTCGTCTCACACGCTCCCCATCCTCCCACCGGCCCCTCGCTGGGTCGCGTGCTCGGGACGAGGTAGTCTGTTATGCAGGTATGGATGGGCTCTGAGTTCGTGCGGAGAGTGATCACATGCGTCGTTGGAGTTGGGCCTGCTCTCGGGTGCTACTCGTAGCATTTGCGACGTGTGTCTATGGGCACACGGTGGTGGCGGCTGGCACGGATGTTGTGCATCTTGCCGGCGGAGATCGGGTGCTTGGCAGTGTGATCCTGAGGAAATCCGATGGCACCCTGATGGTGGGGGCGCAACGGTCCTGGCTGGCTCAAGCGGAGCCGAGGCTGCTGCGGTTGGCCGCAGCTGATGAGCCACAACGATCGCGTGCAGCTCTTGAAGGGGTGGTGCAGCGGATCGACGGCATGCTGGCGGAGCCGGCCGGCAGCTTTGATCAGAGTTTGATCGCCTTTCTGCGACGTGAGCAGGCGAGGCTGAAGGCGGTGCTGTCTGAAGATCCATTGCCTGAGCCCCAGTTTGTCTTGCTCGAGTTCACAACAGCGCAGGTGCGAGGGCTGGATCGTGCGGACCCGGCGTGGCGACGGCTTGTGCAGTGGGGCTGGCATGAGCAGCTCGAGCGGGTGGAGACACTCCCGCAGCAGTCGCTTGCCGATCAGCTCACCGAACGAGGCATCGACACGTCGTTGTCCCCGCCATCTCTCCTTGATCGCTTGCCGCCGCTTGCCCAAGACGACGACCAGTGGCGAGCCCGGGTCGCCCTCTTGCAGGATGCCTATGGGGCTTCGGTGAGCTTTCAGGGCACCGGTGACATCGTGGTCCGTTCAGACCAAGAAGTCACGATTGACGCGCTGCTGCCTGTTGTCACGGACATGCTCAAAGGGGATGTCGGTGGACTGCTCGATCTCTTCGGTGGCGGTCGGCCACGGCAGGCGGCTGCGGATCGCTGGCTGGTGTCCGCTCGCAGTCAGGCAGGCAGCGATGGCCGCTTTCGGGCCACGCGTGTGCAGACCAAGCCAGATCAGGGAGTGGTGGAAGTTGAGAGTGCGTTTGAGGTGCGGCTTGAAGATGGCAGCTGGGCTACTGTCTGGCGGGCGGGCGAGCGGATCGATGCCACCCGGCCGCGGGAAGCGCTCGAAGAGCGGATTGCGGCCGACCCGAGGGTTGGGCAGGCGATCAATGCGATCAAGGTCTTAGGCGTGGTCGATGACGAGGCGATGACCGAGGCCATCCGGTTTGGTGCGGCCACGATGGAAGCCCAGGAGCTGATCGACCGGCAGTTCGCCGCCTTCCGCAGTGACCACACGCTCCAGCTCGATGGCCCGCCGCTGATGGTCATTCGTCAGCCGGCTGCTCGTTGAGCTCCGGACCACGCTTCGCAACACACGTCAGGAGCGCTCCTGCAGTAGCTAGGTCGTGGATGGTCACAGGCTTGGGAATAGAGGTCTTAGGTGAGTCCGGTGAGTGTGCCGGTTGCATCTGCAAACTGTTCGATCTCACAGCCGGTTGCCTGGGCCAAGGTCAGCAGCAGGTTTGCCAGCGGAGGATGGCCTTCGGTATCGAATGCCAAGTGCTGCCCGTGCGTCAGTCCCAGACGCCTCCCTCCGGCGACAAGCAGCGGCAGGTTCTTCGGGGAGTGTTCGCCCCCCTTGCCTGAGTTCATGCCACTCCCATAGAGCAAGGTGGTGCGGTCGAGCATGGTTCCGTCGGCTTCCTCCGTCGCTGTGAGCATGTCGAGGAAACGGGCCAGTCGCGACACATGAAAGCGGTCGATCACGGCGAGTTTGGAGAGCATCCCCGCATCGCCGCCATGATGGGAGAGTTCATGGTGATTCTCGCCGCCACCACCAAAGCCACCTGCCTCCCGTGACCACTCAAAGGCGATCACCCGCGTGCTGTCGGTGATGAAAGCGAGGTAACACAACTCCAGCATCACATCGATCCACATCGGCCGATCGTGCGCGTTGCCTGGCTGACTGGCCAGCTGCAGATCGGTCTCCGGCACCTCAGGCTTGGGGCGATCGATCCAGCTGGCAAGTCGCTCGATGCTCTGCTCTGTGGAACGCACGCTACCGAGATACTCATCGAGCTTCTGGCGGTCGGTGCTGCCGAGTCGGCGATGCAGAGACTTCGCCTCACCAAGCACAGCGTCAAGGATGGAACGACGCTGTGCATACCGTTCGAGTGTGGCCTGGCGGTCGGCCGCAGAGTCTTTGACAAAGAGCCTCTCAAACAGGCGGCGGGGTGAGTTCTCTGCCGGCAGCGGCGTGCCGGAGGCGTCAAAGGAGAGCGTGTGGCTATGGCCAGCGGATCCAGTGCCAGACTGATCAGAGAGCTGCAGCGAAGCGAATCGTGTGTGTGGGCCATGCACCGCCGCCACCAGCTGATCGATCGACTGGCTGTTGGTGTAGTCCGCACCGGGAGTCGCCGTGAGGTCGGCAGCAGTCAGCCAGGTATCGGCGCCGCTGTGGCCACCCTGGCTTGCTGGATGGCCGAGGCCGCTGAGCAGCGTGAACGACTCTCGGTGGGCAGCGAGTGGCTCAAGGGTCGGAGAGAGCGTGTATTCGCTGCCTCTGTCGACTGGCATCCATTCCAGAATGTTGACGCCGTTGGGCACGTAGCAGCAGATCATCCTGGGCTGGACGACTGCCGATGACGCCCATGGCTGAAAGGTTGAGGGGGCTGCCGCGGCACGCATGCAGTCGAGCAGCGGCAGCGAGAGGGCCACACCGGTTCCACGAAGCAGATGTCGCCGTGAGAGTGTGCGTCGGGATGCCATGGCTGGTGGTCCTGTGGGGATGCGAAGGCGTTGGATGTTGGGAGGTGGTGTGCTTGTGATGGCGAGATCAGCGGCCTCGCACCTTAGGTTGTGGTGAAGGGTGTACTGGTGACGATGGCCTGGATCAGGTCACGGAGCGAGGCCTTCTTGGCTGTGAGCGTGTTCACAATCTCAGTGACGGCGGGCTCATCGGCCAGGGTGAGCTCTCGGCCAAGGGCATAGGTCAGCATGGCACGTGAGAGCGCGGTCACGAAGGCGTCGCTGTTGGCGAGGAGGGCTGCCTGAAGGCCTTCCACACCGTTGATTGCTGTGCCATCGGGAAGCTCACCGCTGGCGTCGATCATGGGATCGTTGCGACCGATCCGCCCCTTGTAGCCAAAGCCCTCCTGGAGCCTCCACTCACCGCTGGCGTCGTAGTTTTCCAGAGCGAATCCGAGTGGGTCGATCCTTGCATGGCAGCGTGCGCACTGGGCGAGTGACCGGTGGGCCTCCAGCCGCTGACGCACGGTGGCCTTATCGATGCCGGGCACGTCTGGTGAGATCTCGCCGGCATTGGCCACCGGGAGACCAGGATCGTCACCGAGCAGCGTTCGCAGCACCCAGGTGCCCCGCTTCACCGGTGAGGTGCGGGTGCCGTTGGAGGTGATGGTGAGCATGGCGGCCTGCGTCATCAGTCCGCCGCGTTGCACACCCGGCGGTACGCTCACCCGACGAAAGGCATCGCCGCGGACATTGGGAATGCCATAGAACCGGGCGAGCCGCTCGTTGATGGTCACGAAGTCGCTGGCGAGCATCTCTCGCACGTCGAGGTCGTGGGTGAGAAACTCACGAAGGTAGGCCTTCGACTCCTCCGGCAACGACATCTCCAGATGCCGGTCATACCGCGGGTAGAGATCCTTCGCTGGCGGATTGGCACCCACCTCGCGGAGCCTGAGCCACTGGCCGGCAAAGTTGTCGATGAGCGCCTCTGCTTTTGAATCCGCCAGCATGCGGTTGACCTGCTCCAGCAGCACGGTGGGGCTGCTGAGATCACCTGTGAGGGCGAGGTCACGCAGCTGCTGGTCTGGTTGGCTCGACCAGAGGAAGTAAGAGAGTCGGCTGGCCAGCTCATGCGTGGAGAGCGATCGCTGGGTGGCCGGCGCGGCGGCCGGTTCGACGAGGTAGAGAAAGTGCGGGCTCGTGAGGACGGCCATCAGTGGCTGGCGGATTGCCTCTTCAAAAGACGCCCCACTTCTGTGCGCTTCCTCAAACAGCGGCAGGAGCTGGGCGACCTCGGCGGCCTCCACAGGCCGGCGAAAGGCCTGCCCCATAAATCGTTTGAGCACTGCCGCTGCGTAGGCATTGGGATCACTTTCTCGTAGAGGAGAAGCAAACAGCAGCTGTGTGTGTGACGCGGGTGGCCACTGGGGAGAGAGGGGGCCTTCGATCTCAATCCAGTCGACCAGCAGTTCTGGACGAGCGAACGCATCCCGCCGCTGCATCCAGAAGTTTTCCAGGACTGCCGGGATCTCGTAGGCGTATTCCACCGTGATGCCCACAGACTCTGTGCTGCATCGCACACGCTGCTCGATCAGCTGTGCCGCCTCTGTCGTGCCTTCCACATCAAACTCTGCCACCGTCCTTGGCTGTGAGCCGAGCTGCAGGACGAGCTTGGCCCGTGGTGGCCCGTAGTCGTACATGCGATCGCTGCGGAAGTGCTCGAGGTCACGCTCAAACTGCTCCGCATGCTGTGTGATGCGATCAGGATCCTTGGCGTCCTGCTCGTCACGACGCTCTGCGAGGATGTCAGACGCGGTTGCGACAACCTGCTCGCGGGATGGTGTGCGGCCCGCAAGCTTCATGCGGATCACATACTCACCAGCGGCAGGCAGGCGGAAGTCACGGGCGTTGACGGTCTTGTCCCAGCTGGGGTGATGGATCATCACCCAGTTGTCTTGGTGAATGTTGTTCCCGCCATTGACGATTGGGTTGTTGCGTTCATCGATCCGCATCCGCACCCGATCGCCAGCAGAGCCTTCGACGGGATCAAACCGCCAGCGGACTGGTTGTGGCTGCTCTCCCTCAACGATGGCCCTGTTGAGAATCGCTTCAGCGGCGTCGAGGTAGAGCTCCATCTGCAGCGGAGAGAGTGTCAGGGCTCCGCCGTTGTTGTCAAAACCGCCGGCGGGTGGGTCTTGCGGGAAGCCAGACACGTCGAAGTCGATGCCGACAAGATCACGAATCGTGTTTCGATATTCGCTGCGGTTGAGCCGCCGCAGGATTGGGCTGGTGGCCCGAGCGGCCCGCTCGGCAGTGGTGACCTGTGCCGTGATCCAGTCGACCACCGCTGCACGCGCCTGGTCGCTTGGCTGTGGTGACTCCTCCGGCGGCATGCTGTGGGCATTGAGGACGTTGAGCACCTCCCGCCATTGGCGGCGGGTGGCGACACCACTGAAGTCGGTGCTGAGGTCACGGCGGGCAACTGAGAAGTCTGCCTCAGGAGCATCGCCCAGGTGGCACTCTGCGCAGTGCGCCTTGAAGAATGGGACAACTGTTTCGCGGTAGCCATCGACTGGTGCGGAGAGGGCCCCCGCTCCCGTGGCTGCCCAGAGGCTCATGGCGAGCACAGTCTGCAGGCGTGCCCTTCTCTTGGCCATTCCCGGTCTCCCTTGAATCTCGCGAACCCGTCTGCTGCCTCTCCACACCGTTCCGCTTTTCCGTGTCATCTTACCCCCGCGGAAACCCATGCCGGGGGCGGAGCTGGAGGCCGCATCCAGACTCTGGGTGCGTCGCAGATGGCAAAGTCTCTGGGGTGGTGAACGTGCGTGAACATTTTTGTCGACCTTTTCTGGAGATACCGCGGTGGCGTGGCCTCAGCCGCGGCGATACCCTGCCAGTCATTCACGGTTGAATGTGTTTGGACAAAGGGAACACGCCGCAGAGGCGGCGCGGAGCGAGAAGGGGAGAAGCACATGGCAGGCATCACACGTCGCGATCTGGTCAAGGCAGGGCTCTTTAGTGGCGTGGCGATGGCAACGCCAGCACGCTCACTCTTGGCGGCGAATGCCAACAGCGAGATCAATGTCGGCTTCATCAGCTGCGGCGGTCGGGCCAGCGGCCTGATGGGCTCCTTTGAGAAGATTGAAGGCGTCACGATCGGCGGGCTCTGCGATCCCGACGAGCAGCGGCTTGGCGTGGCCAGCAAGCGGTTTCCCAAGGCCCGTACCTGGACCGACCTTCGCGACCTGATCGAAGACGACGGCATCGACGCGGTCGTGGTCGCCACCTGCAACCACTGGCACTGCCTGGCCGCCATCTGGGCGATGCAGGCGGGCAAGGATGTCTATGTTGAGAAGCCGCTGTCGCACAGCCAGTGGGAAGGCGAGCAGACTGTTGCCGCTGCCCGGAAACTAGGCCGCATCTGTCAGATCGGCACGCAGCAGCGATCCGATCCGATGCAGGCGGAGATCAAGAAGTTTCTCCACGAGGAGCAGGGGCTCGGCAAGATTCTCTCGGCGCGGGTCAATCGCTTCGGGGTGCGGGCGTCGATCGGCAAGCGGGAGACACCGCTGGAGATCGCCAAGGACGTGGCCTACGACCTCTGGCTCGGACCAGCCCAAGACCAGCCGATCTTCCGCAATGCCCTGCACTACGACTGGCACTGGGACTGGAACACCGGCTCCGGTGAAATGGGCAACTGGGGCGTGCATGTGCTCGACGACGTTCGCAACGTCGTCTTCCAAGACAGCGTGGCCCTGCCCAAGCGGATTCAGGGCATTGGCGGCCGCGTGGCCTGGAATGACGCTGGTGAAACGCCCAACGTGCACATGGTGCACTTCGATACTGGCGGTATCCCCGTGAGCATCCACCTGGCCAACATCACCGACGCTCCTGGCGGGAAGAAGAGCCCCAAGCATCCCGGCCCTGGCAGCGGCTACATCGCGTATTGCGAGGGTGGTCGCTACGAGGGACAGCGTGGGCGTGGTGTGGCCTACGACGCCGACGGCAAAGAGATCCGTCGCTTCAAGGGCAACAATGGTGACCATGTGCACCAGCAGAACTTCATCGATGCGGTGCGGGCCCGCGACGCCTCGCTGCTCAACGCCGAGATCGAGGTCGGCAACGACTCCACCGGCTGGTGCAATCTGGCGAACATCGCCTTCCGTGCCGGCAGCCGCTTCCAGCCCAAGACAATCGCTGACGGCTTCCCGCAGATGGCGGGCCTGGCTGATGAAGTGGGCTCGATGCTGGCAGCCCACGGCCTCGACCTCGACGGCGGCGAGATCCTGGCGAGCCCGATTCTGAAGATCGATCAGGCGAGTGGTCAGTTCACCGGCAGCGGTGCCGACGCCGCCAACCGTTTCCTGAAGCGGGAGTATCGCGACGGCTACGTGGTGCCTGAGATGGCATAAGCCAAACGATGGCTCTCAGGAAAACAGGTCGTGGATCACCTGCCCGCCGTCGGGGCCCGTGAGGCGGTGGTGGCGGCCTTCGTACCAGTAGGTGAGGTCGTCTGACGAGAGGCCCACGGCATGCAGGATCGTGGCATGCAGGTCGCGGAAGTGGACCTTGCCTTCCACGGCCCGGGCGCCGGTGTCGTCGGTCTTGCCATGGGTGTGGCCAGCTCGGACGCCGCCGCCGGCAAGCCAGAAGGTGAAGCCGCGGGCGTTGTGGCCGGTCTCGTCTTTGTCGTTCTCGGGATTGAGGCCCGGTCTGCCAAACTCCCCACCCCAGACCACGAGGGTGTCGTGGAGCAGGCCCCGCTCATCGAGGTCCTGCAGCAGTGCCGCAATCGGGGCGTCGGTGGCTTCGCAGTTGGCTGTCAGATCACGGCGGTGGTTCTTGTGCTGATCCCAGCTGCCATGATTGACCTCGATAAACCGCACGCCGGCTTCCGCAAAGCGGCGGGCCAGCAGGCACTGCCGGCCGAAGTCGCTCGGCTTACAGGTGCCGATCTGCTCTTCTTTGCGACCCACGCGATAGCGGGCCAGCGTCTCGGCCGATTCGCTGCTGAGGTCGAGCAGGTCGGGAGCCGCGGCCTGCATGCGAAAGCCGAGTTCGAGCGACTCGATTACATGCTCGAGTCGCTGGTCTCCCTGGCGAGCGGCGGCATGCTCACGGTTGAGGTTCTGCACAAAGTCGAGCTGATGCCGGTGGGCCGCTGGTGGGAGCTGACCGCCGGCGAGGTTCGCGATCGTCGCGGCCGACATGTCTTCGCCGTTGACGCCGATCGGCGTGCCGTTGTGAACGGCGGGAAGAAAGCCCGAGGAGTAGACCGACCGCTTGGAGGTATTGAGGCTGATGAAGCCTGGCAGGTTGTCGTTTTCACTGCCGAGGCCGTAGCTGATCCAGGAGCCGAGGCTCGGCCGCTTCCTCAGCCGTTCGCCCGTGTGCAGCTGGAGAAACGACTGGGCGTGGATGCCGGTGTCGGCATGCATCCCGTTGATCACGCAGAGCTTGTCGGCGTGCTTGGCCGTTTCTGGCAGCAGGTCGGAGATCCAAAGGCCGCTCTCTCCCCGCTGCTGAAAGGGAAACACGGAACCTGGGTGCGGTTTGCTGCCGGTCTGTGGCTTGTAGTCAAAGGTGTCGAGCTGGGCAGGGCCTCCGCTCATGCAAAGGAAGATCACCCGCTTCGCGCGAGCTGGAATCGCCGCCGTCGTGGCTGCGGTGGCCTGGGTGAGGAGAGCCTCAGCGGCGAGAGCCCCAAAGCCACACGAGACGGTCTGAAGCAGCTGTCGGCGGGAAAAAGACATGCGAACCTCGTCGGCAGGGGCGGGGGGTGGATGGTGTGATGCGGGGTGTGACGTGGATAGGGCTCGTCAGTCGACGTAGCGAAACTCGTTGCTGATCAGGAGGCCTTGGCAAAGAGCAGTCCAGGCCTGGTCGTGGGCCTGCTCGCGGTCGGTGAGATCAGACGCGAGCTGAACGAGCAGTTCGCGAGCCTGGGTGACTTCGGCATCGGTCGGCTCGCGTGCAAACGTGAGGCGAAACGTGAGGCGGATGCGGTCGTCGTCGCTCGCAGCCTGGGCATAGATCCGCTGGGCGAGGTGTTCGGCCTGTGAGGTGACGAACGCGTTGTTGAACAGATGCAGGGCCTGGCCGGGGATGATCGAGGTGTCTCGCAGACCGACCGGCTCGCTGAACTCGGGGAGGTCGAAGGCGGCGAGCTCCGGTGGCGGCGAGCCACGCAGATAGCAGAGGTAGACGCTGCGGCGAGTGCTCGGCTCGTGCAGGCTGCCGGCAAGGTTCACCAGGATGTCGCGGTGGCGAATGATCGAGCCCTCGCCAGGGGAACGATCGAGCTGACCACTGGCGGCGAGCATCGCGTCTCGCAGCGATTCGGCATCAAGCCGCCGCCGCAGATGCCGCGAGAGCAGACGGTTCTCGGGATCGGCAGCGATCCGTTCCGGCGTGTCGTGGCTGCTGAGCCTGTAGGTGCGGCTGGTGGCGATGGCCCGGATCAGCTGCTTGAGCGACCAGTCCTCATCGATCAGGCGACCGGCGAGATGGTCGAGCAGGGCCGGGTGGCTGGGCCGCTGGCCGTAGGTGCCGAAGTCGTTGGGCGTGGCCACGAGCCCGCGACCGAAGAGATGCTGCCAGACGCGGTTGACGATCACCCGGCTGACGGTGGGACGGGCGGTGCTGGTGAGCCAGCGGGCGAGCTGAAGCCGACCACTCTCGCGAGTGCTGATCGCAAACTCAGGCGTAGCCGCTGCTGGTATCGCGGAGAGAAAACCGCGTGGCACCGGGTCGCCGAGTTTCTTGGCTTCTCCCTGAATGTTGATCTTGCTGTCGGTCGGCTCGCTGCGGTCGCGAGCACCCATGGCCAGTGGGGTGCCGATAGGCCACTTGGGATCGGGAATCTTCTTCGGCAAGCCGGTTGCCGATTCCCGCAGCACGACCGTTTCTACAAAGTCTTCCGGTGGTAGCACCTGCTTCGGCGTGGTCAGCACATGCAGGTCGGTGGCGGGGGCGGTGAGTCCTTCGTGGCCTGCCGCCCCCCAGAGCGTCTCGGTGCTCTGGAAGATGCCCGCCAGGGCGTAGTAGTCGCGTGTGGAGACAGGATCAAACTTGTGGTCGTGGCAGCGGGCACAGCCGATGCTCAGCCCGAGCAGGCCACGGCCGACCATGTCGATCTGGTCGGCGACCACATCCATGTCGAAGTTGTCATTCATCGCCGTGGCAGGCTTGGCGGCGAGGGCCAGAAAGCCTGTCGCCACGAGCCGCTGATCCCGTTCCTCGGTGGAGCCGCTCGGCAGCAGGTCACCGGCGACCTGCTCGGCAATGAAGCGGTCAAAGGGGAGATCGTCGTTGAAGGCGGCAATCACATAGTCGCGATACCGCCAGGCATGCGGAAAGGTGGGATTACGGCTGAGGCCGTCGTTGCCGTTGGACTCCCCATAGCGGGCCACATCGAGCCAGTGGCGGCCCCACCGCTCGCCAAACTGCGGCTCAGCCAGCAGCCGGTCAACGAGGCTGCTGACAGCGGCGTCTGCATCCGCAGCGAAGGCCTCCACAAACGCTTCGATGTCTGCCTGACTTGGAGGCAGGCCATGCAGATCGACAAACAGCCGCCGCACAAGGTCGCGAGGCGATGCATCGGCAGCCGGCTTGATCTGCTCTGCATCGAGCCGGGCGAGCACAAACTGATCGATTGGATCGCGTGGCCAGGCCGTGTTGCCCACAGCGGGTGGCTCTCGACGATTGAGGGGAGCCAGTGACCAGAGCGGCTCACGCGGGCTCGCGTCGTCGATGGCGGTGCTCTGCTGCTCACGAGGATCAGCAGCCCCGCGACGGATCCACTCCTCAAAGTCATGCACGACCGCGGCAGGCAGCGGCTTCTCCGGCGGCATCTCCAGGCCGTCATACCGCAGGGCCTGGATCAGCAGGCTGGCTTCCGGGTCGCCGGGCACGATTGCAGCGCCCGACTGTCCACCGCTGAGGAGACCCTCGCGATGGTCAAGCCGCAGGCCCGCGGCGATCTCGTCAGCACCGGCAGCGTGACAGCTGGAGCACTCGGCGATGAGCACCGGGCGGATACGCGTCTCGAAGAAGTGCAGGTCGGCCTCAGCGATCTCCACCGCATCAGCGGAGCCACCGCCACCACACGCCCCACTTCCGGGCAGGCCACAGGCCAGCAGCAGGACACCCACCAGCCAGAATTGTTGCAGCCCCGCTGGCAGTTGCCGCCAGCAGGTCCGTGCGGTGTTGGTGATGGTGTGTTGGCCCATGACAAAAACCCCTCCAGGCATTATGTCACAGGCTTCTTTGGGAATCCCCCCGAAAAGACGACGGTGGTGCTCGTGCTGGGAGGTCGCTCCTCGATCACGATCCGTCGCGGATAGCGGGCCATTGCCGCACGGTGTCGCCGTTGCTAAAGCGAATCAACTGCAGATCGACCGGTGAACCCTCTGCGGCAGGCAGATGCAGCCGAACGATGCCCGCCGGCTGATCAATCGGCACCAGCAGTGTCACCGTCTGCCAGGTGTTGCCGCCTGCAATCGCAAAGTCCACGCTCTGGCCCTGGGCGGGAAAGTTCTGCTGCTTTGGCAGCTTCCAGTGCACTCTGCCCTGGCCCCCACGAGGGCTGCGAACCTTGAGGGTCAGTTCGAGCGGCCCGGGCAGTCGAACCTGGGCTGTGCCTAAAAACGGCATCGGGCCTGTGGCTTCGATACGGATGCACTCGTCGGTGGGTGTGGCCGTGCATGAGCGGAGCACCAGGCCATCAAGCGGTCCAGGCTGAACACGCTGTTGGTAAGCGGGGTTTGGCTGTGGGGTGATCGCGGCGGTGTCGGTGAGGAAGCGATCGATCAAGGCATCGAGTGCAGCCACCCGTTCGGGATGCTCTTTGGCAAGGTTGCTCGCCTCACCGATGTCGTGCTCAAGATCGTAGAGTTCACGGACCTCGGGATAGTCGGGATGCGGCTGGAAACGCCGAATCAGTTTCCAGTTGCCGGATCGCACAGAGACCGCCGGAACCAGATGTGGAAACCATGTGAAGTAGGCGTCGCGGCTGAGGGAGCCGCTGCCGGTGAGCACGGGCACGATCGACTCGCCATCGATCGTCTGCTGAGGCGGCCGTTCAAGCCCTAGGCAGTCGAGGATGGTGGGGTAGAGATCGATGGGGCCGACGACGGCGTCGCTGGTGGTGCCGGGGGCGGTCTTGCCCGGCCAGCGAATCATCAGCGGCACGCGTTGGCCACCCTCATAGATGCGGCCTTTGCCTTCCCGGAGTGGTGCGTTGTTGGTGGGGGGGAGGTCACCGGCCCAGTGACGCCAGTCGGCGAGCATGGGGTTTTGTGACCGCGCTGCCCGCTGCGTCTTTTCGGTGCCGGGCAGATTGCTGTGCACATTGCCACCGTTGTCTGAATAGAAGATGACGATCGTGTTGTCGGTGAGTTGCAGCCGATCGAGTGTGTCGAGCACACGACCGAGACTCTCATCAATGCTCTTGAGCATGGACGCCATGATCGGATTGCCCTGGCGGCCTGTGGGGTCGGTCGTTTCTGCGAAGCCGCGGGTGAGCTCAGGCTTGTGGCCCCATGGCCCGTGCACGCCGTAGTGCCAGACATTGGCGAAGAACGGTCGATCCTGATTGGCTTCGAGAAAGGCGATCACCTCATCGGTGAGCCGGTCGGTGATGTACTCGCCATCTTCGCCATCGGTGATCGTGCCCTGGATGAGCTTCTGTCTTTTCACCTGCTGTGGATCACTGCCGGGAGGAAGCACACCGTAAGGCGAGAAGTAGCCTCCGGGTGGACCAGCGCTCGGCTCACAGTGCCAGGCAACGTCGAAGCCTTGGGTTTCTGGCCAGTGAGGCTCAGTGAGTCCGAGGTGCCACTTGCCGAAGTGGCCTGTGCGGTAGCCCGCATCCCTCAGGGCCTCTGCGAGCGTGTACTGCTCGGGGGGCAGGAAGTTGCGGCTGATCGGCATCCGCAGCGGCTGGTTTGGGGGAGCTGTTTCGGGAAGGAATGCAAAGCCCTCTGGCTGAGGTGGGAGGTGGCCGGTGGCGCTGGTCACGCCATGGCGGGCGGAGTACTGGCCGGTGAGGATCGAGGCCCTGGTTGGCGAGCAGAGGGGCAGGGCATAGGCATCGAGAAACCGCACAGCAGACGTGGCAAACCGCTCCATGTTGGGCGTGTCGTAGTAGGTCGAGCCGTAGACCGAACTGTCCATCCAGCCCATGTCGTCTACGAGAAAGAGCACCACGTTTGGTGGTCGCTCAGCGGCATGGCAGGACTGCTTGAGAACAAGCCCACTGGTGAGGCTCGCGAGCAACACGATCGCCGGCAGCAGCCGACCGAAGTGCGAAGAGCAGACGCGGACACACGCGAGCATGGGACCCACGCGGAGGGTGGGGGAGTCTGGCGAGAGCATCAGGAAACCTCTGTCGGGAGTGAGCATCAGCCAGCAGCGGCAGGAAGTTCGCGTTCGCAGTAGGCCTTGAGGCTTTCGAGTTCTTTGGCACTTGCTTCACACTGCGACTTGGTCATCAGCCAGCCGAAGAGCAGCATCATCAGCCAGACAAAGCCCTTGCCTGTGACCGCTGCCGTCTGCGTGACGAGGGTGCCAGTGGCGACCTGCTCGAAGAGAAACTCGGTCTCAATGTCAAACATCGCCCCGGTCATCTTCACCGCATGGGCGTGAGGAGGATCACATCGGGTGACCACTCCGGAGAACTCCATCTGCTTGCCATGCTCTTCGGTGATTGTGTGAAACGTGGTGCCGACGCCATCGGGTGTCTCTTTGAGCACCTCGTCTTTGACCACGACGAGGCTCCAGTCGGCAACATGCTCAGTGGTCAGCCGGAAGACGTCAGCAATGGGTCGGTCAACGATGATCGAAGCGACATGCTGCATCGTGGCATTCTCTCGGATGGGTGAAGAGGGTGTTAACGCAGAGGATCGGGAAGTTCGCGGCCGATCTCGTCTACGCGGTAGCCGAAGCCGGTGGTGCCGAGGGTGGAGAGGTCGATCTGGCCGTTGTGGCGACGGTAGAGCCCCGGGTGGATGCGGGCCTCAATGGCCGACGCTGCGGGATAGAACTGCATGCTGTTGGTCTCCACGCCCATGATCGTGGCGGTGTGGGCGGCGAGCCGGCAGTGTGGAATCTGGGCGAGCATCGGGTTGGTGAGGTCCTGCACCATCAGGGGCATGCCATGGGCCCGGGCCCAACAGGCCGAGAGAATCGCGCCCGTCTGGGTCTTACAGGTCTTCAGGGCCACTCCGCTCCAGCCGAGGTCTCGGCCGAGCCTGACGATTTTCCAGTCATGGGCACTCTCATCGAGAAACAGCGGCTTGCGAGCCGACACGCTGTGGACATCGATCGGGTGCTCTTCAAGCTCATACGGAAACGGCTGCTCGACGTAGAGGATCATCCCAAAGATGCGAGGATGCTCACGGCGGAGCCGGTCGAGCACGTCGTTGACGTAGCCCGGCTCGGTGACGGTGCAGTTGAAGTCGGCGGAGAGGTGTGGGCAGCCCTTGGCAATCGCGATCTCGCCCACCCGCACCAGCCGCTCGAAGTCCCAGGTGGCGCTCGTGCCAGTGAGCTTGATCTTCAGACACTGCAGACCGTCGGCGTCAATCCAGTCGAGGAGTGTGACTGGAAACTCATCGTCTGGCTCACTGCCGGTGCGGTCGGCATCGGTGAGTGGGTCGAGTCCACCAACCAAGTGCCAGGCGGGCAGCCTTGTCGGCACGGCGGCTGGGTTGGTGACGAGCATGTCGGCGGGGACGCGGCCCTGAAAACGGACGCCGCTACCGGGGGCTGGCTCAAGCAAGGCGGCGAGGTCGCAGTCGAGGTGGTCTCGGCCGTAGGTCTGGTAGGTGTCGACGCCATGCAGTACGCCATAGGCATCATGAATCGCGATATCGAAGGGGCTTGCGCAGATCAGGCTCGCCAGCGTGGGGATCGCTGCGTCGGGATGTTCGCTGTTGTGGGACCGTCGGACGCCAGGCAGCACGTCTTCCAGAAAGCGGCTGCCGAGCACCAGCGGATGGCCTCGCTCGCCAAAGCCCACCCAGCGGCGTCCTAGCTCAAGCACCAGGCTCTGCATCGCCTCATGCCGCGTGTCGTAGGGGAGATCCGCGGGCCAGGCCCATTGCACACTCAGTGGCGTTTCACCCCAGCCGGTCGCCTGCCTGCCGCCGGCATCCTCCACCGTGATCGCGACCCGCGCGCAGGTCACGCTGGTGACCGTCTGCCCACCAAACTTCAGCGGCATCCGCGTCACGACCGGCAGAAAAAAGACGCGTGCGTCGACAACACGGATTCCGGAGGGTGTGGTCATAGGGCAGTGATTAATGCGGGATGTTGATTTCAGTGATCAGGCGGCTGAGCAGATCGGTCAGCCCGAGCGACTCCGCAGCCTCGCGAAGGTAGGGGAAATCTGCATTGTCTCCCAAGAGCTTCATGACCCGCGAAACGTCGTCCCACTGGCGGGTGGAGGACTCGTTGCCTTTGCGAAACCATTCCAGCTTGCTGATCACAACGTCTTCGGCCGATGTCATCGCCGCAGAAAGCGGGATCGATGTGCCCAGCGTCACAACAGTGCTTCGGGTGAGTCGCATGCGGTCAAAGGGCCGATCTTCACTGACGAAGCAATCGATCTTCAATGAAGTTGGAAGATGAATCAGGTTGAAGCACGAGCGGTGGTGCACGGCCTCCCGAACTGCAGCAGGACTCATGTAATAGTCGTCGTGATTGAAGGCGTCGAGAAAGCCTTCCACCGTTTCTGCGGTGAGCGTACAGAGAAGGTCGACGTCCATTGTGGAGCGTGACGCCCCGTGATATGAGCTGGCAACACTCCCACCAATGCAGTGAGGAATCTGCAGCGAGTGCATGACCTGGAGGACTGGGCCGAGAGCACTGGCGAGATCGTCGGCCGACGTCATCATGGTTGGCCCACGGTTGCAGTACGAATGTCGTCGGCGAGTTGCCGGCCATAGGTCAAGCCGATGAATGCAAGGCGGATTTCTCGCTCGTCATACTCTGGATGTCGACGGGCGATGGCAGCAAAGGCCATTTGTCTCGCCCGATGTGACATGGCCCACATCTTCTCCACACGCTGCTGCGGTGTCATTCGACCAATCAGTTCCAGCTGGAGACGTTCAGCCTCTGGGGAAGTGTCGGTCGTGTAGGGCGAGCCTGTCATGGCCAAGAGAACGTGAGGAGGCAGGGGCAGTTGAGAGCCTCATTGATGTCGGGCGACTGCACGCTTGCTTGGGAGTCTGCGCTGCGAAGCACGCGAAATGATACCATCGCAGCTTCTTCAAGAGGGTTGATCGATGGTTTTTTTGATGACGTTGAATCGTGATGCTGGGTGGCGTTGCTGCGTCCGAATGAAGTCTGTCTCGGTGGCGTTTGCCCATCTGTTTGCGAAGATGCTTTGGGCTGGCCTACTTGCGCTGCCGCTGCTGCCATGCTTGAATCTTGTCCTGGCCGCCGAGCCGGCGACGCCGCGGCTCCTGATGGTGATTGCCGAAAAGGAGTATGGCACACGGCAGACACTGCCGGCCTTTGCCGAGACGCACTTGGCTGAGCGGTTCGTAATCGACTCGGTGACGGCTCCCGATGAAGATGGCCGCGACAATCTGGCGGGGCTTGAGGACGCTGAAGACTACGACCTGATTCTCCTGAGCGTCCGCCGCCGAGCGCCAACGGTCGAGCAGCTCGCTGCCTTTCGTCGATATGTCGCTGCCGGTAGGCCGTTGGTGGTGATCCGCACCTCCTGCCATGCGTTCTCGCTGCGAGGGGAGCCGCCGCCGGAGGGGCACGCGGTTTGGGAGCATTTCGACACCGAGGTGCTCGGATGTCACTACGCCAACCATCACAAGAACGGCATTGTCACCACGGTGCAGCGGGATCCGCACGCTGCCGCCACAGGGTCTCCCGCTGTGTTGCTGCTTGAGGGCGTCACGCTTCCTTTCGCATCGGGAGGGTCGCTCTATCTCGTCAATCCGCTGACGGAAGCAACGGCTCCACTGCTCGTCGGAACGATCGAAGATAAGCCAGCCGAGCCGGTGGCCTGGACTGCCACCTCGCCCGGCGGTGGTCGTGTGTTTGCTACCACGCTTGGGCACGTCAGTGATTTTGCCAACGAAAGTTTCTGCCAGCTGCTTGCCAACGGCATCGAGTGGGCTGCTGCCGGTGCTCCTCCTGCGAAACCGCGGAAGCCGTGAGCCGGCGGTCACAGTGGTGGTGGGTCAGGTCGGCTGGTCGGTGGGCCGCATCAGCACATCGTGCACCTGCACATGCTCCGGGCAGGCAAGCATGTAGACCACGGCCTCGGCCACGTCGATCGGCTCCAGCACCTTGAACCGCGAGTAGGTCTCGCGGGCCTTCTCGGCGGACTTGAAGTAGTGCTCGGCGAAGCCGGTCTCCACGTAGCCGGGGCAGATCTCGCCGATGCGGATCGGGTCGCCGGCATCGCGGAGCTCCATCCGTAGGCTCTCAGTCAACGCTCGCACCGCATGCTTGGTGGCGCCATAGAATCCCGCTCCCGGGGGCACCCGCTGCCCTGCCATCGAGCCAATGTGGATGATCTGGCCAAAACTGCCGCGGCTCCGCATGTCAGCGAGGGCTTCGCGGGTGCAGAGGCAGAGGCCAAGGATGTTGACTTCGAGCATCTCTCGCCAGTCATCAGCGGTTCCATCGGCAAGGCTGCCGGCATGGCCAAGGCCCGCGTTGTTGATGAGCACATCGACCCCGCCGAAGCGGTCCTTGGCCGCTGCAAACATCGCCCGCACGGCAGCTTCTTCAGCCACGTTGCAGCCAACTGCCAGCGTGGACCCGCCTGAGGGATCGGCCGCTGCGAGGACCTCTGCCACCCGTTCCTTCCGGCGACCGCAGCCGACCACCCGCATGCCCTCAGCCACCAGTCTGGTGACGATCGCTTCGCCAATGCCGCTGCTGGCACCTGTGACGAGGGCGGTCTTGCCATGCCAGCGGTGTATGCCGTGCGAAGGTGTGGCAGTCATCAGGGCGTGTCTCCAGGTGGTGTGGTTTGGGTGGTGCTCTCGAGTGCGGAAGCCAGGCGGATCAGTGGGAGCGGCTCATCATAGAGCCAGACAAACTGGTCCTTGCGAAACTTCTCAATCGCGTCAGGCTCGCCAAAGAGCCTGCGGAGGGTGTCTTGATTGAGCCGGCTGGTGACCACAAACGTCGGCTCAATCGCTCCGGCACCATCGGCTCGCTCAGTGAACCACCGCATGTTGTAGTTGCGGGTGTCGGGCTGGCCGTTAAGCAGGAGCGGTATGCAGTGCACCTGCCGGCTGGTTTCAAACATGATCGGCTTGGCGGTCCAGTAGTCGCCGTAGCCGGCCCGCTGATCAAGCCGTTCCAGGGTTTTCTTGAGTTTCTGAGTCGCCTCGATACGGCTGACTGCCTGAGGCACCTGGGGGAGCAGCGGCAGGCAGCCCACAGCCAGCGCCACGCCCGCGGCGAGCAGCCCCTGCCGTCGCTCATGGGTGTTCCACCGCGAGGCCAGTAGCAACAGCCAGACCCAGGGCAGCACCATCACAGGCAGGGAGTACCGCAGCTTGCTCTCGTGGACCATCGCTCCGGCCAGGAAGGGGATGGCGAGTGAGCTGATCGTGGCGAGGATCAGGGCAAGCTCAACGGATCGCTGCCGTGTAGGAGCTTTCGCCCGCTGTGCGGCCAGCAGCCAGCCGCCACGGGCCGCCATGGGCACGGTGAGTGCTATCGGCAGCCAGATCTGCCACTGACCGCCATCAAAGGAGCGGGCCAGGAGGTCCTGCAAGACGAGGAAGCCTTCGGCGAGATTACGGTCAAGGTCGACACCGATGCGGCTCGGGCGGGCGAGGTCAATCGCTGCGGCGAGCAGGCCGAGCGCTCCCAGGCCGATCACAAGTCGCAGTTTGCCGCGAAACGGCATCGGTGTGGGAGTGATCAGAAAGGCCGTGCACACTGGCGCCGCAAACCAGGCCACAAACACGAGATCGGAATAGCAGGCCAGAGGCACCAAAACCGCTGCTGCCCAGCGGGCACGTCGCTGGACAGGGCCCTCCCCGTGGAAGACTTCCGTCAGCAGCGGGATCAGCAGCATCCCGGCAAGCATCGCGCCTGAGTGGATGTAGGCAGTGGCGATGAATGAGAGATAGGTGCCGCCCAGGCCGATCGGGGAGCTGTTGCTGGCCAGAAAGAGGCCGGCGATCAGCAGCCACCCCCAGAGCACCGCCTCAGGCCACCGGGCTGTCTGCATCGTCACCAGCATCCAGCCGATGCAGACGCCCAGCAGGGTGAGGAGGATGCCGCCATAAACCAGTGGCAGGGCGGTTGGGGAGAGCCGCAGGGTGACCAGGAGACCGGCGAGTGGCCAGTCGGGAAAGGTGTAGATTGCCGGGGAGAGCTGCCAGCGAAAGATCGCGGCAGGATCGGCCAGCAGGTCTTCCAGCAGCAGGTAGGGATGCACAAGGTCGCTGTTGTAGGCCGTGCGGTGAAGCGAGAGGTTGACCGTAAAGA